>ENA-OPXQ01001390-OPXQ01001390.1-human-gut-metagenome-genome-assembly--contig:-NODE-1390-length-13293-cov-2.566929_pt1 | contig 13293 bp, 10 predicted proteins | sample MGYA00241769_ERZ502042 | MGnify/ENA primary metagenome ERZ502042 (study PRJEB25962, sample SAMEA2041934) | human gut metagenome | biome: human gut; feature: human-associated habitat; material: faeces...
GGTTGTTGGGAACATGAGGTCGCCCCTAGAAATAAAGAGGCTACCGTTATCACCGCAAATACTGTTTGTTTCATAATATTAGATTGTTTTTATAGATTAATCAAAAATATCCACCTCATTCCGGTAAGGAACAGAAGATTGCGCTCCCACACGAGTCACGGAAATGGCGGAAGCTTTGCAAGCGAATCTCACGGCTTCCCTTAAATCCCGCCCCTCAGCCAAAGCCACCGTTAAAGCGCCGTTGAAAATATCCCCGGCGGCAGTAGTATCAACGGCTTCCACTTTTATCGCAGGAACCATATCTACCATGGAATCACAATAGATCAAAGCTCCTTTTGAGCCTAAAGTAACGATTACGTTCTGTACTCCCATCTCCATTATAACTTGCGCCGCCTTCTTTGCGGAAACCTCATCCGTGATCTTCACGCCAGAGATCATCTCTGCCTCTGTCTCATTCGGGGTAATCATATACAGATGCCGGAGTAACGTAGCCGACAAAGTTTGAGCTGGAGCCGGATTCAATATTACCCGTTTGTTCTTCTTCGATGCCATCTTAGCGACAAACTCGACAGTATCCATAGGAATCTCCAATTGCATTAAAATCAAATCGGCTTTTTCTATCGCCTCTTCCGATTTCGCTAAATCAGAAGGTAATAGATTAGCATTAGCTCCGGAGGCCACCACAATACAGTTTTCAGCATGAGCATCCACCGTAATCAACGCTACGCCAGATGGATTCTTCGGATCTGAGAAAATATAGGAAGTATCAATCCCCTCTTCCTCAAATAGCTGCTGGGATTGATGTCCGAATATATCACTGCCTGTTTTACAAATAAACGAGACCTGTCCCCCTAACCGCGCACACAGCGGCTCACCCGGGTTCATAAAAAATGTTCCGCCTAATACCGTCTCTCCCGGACGAGGGAGATGATTCGTCTTTACGACCATATCGGTATTGCTACTTCCAACAACCAATATATTATGATTCCGTAAGTCTTTCATGCTTTTCTCTTATTAATCATTCGTTTAACAAAAATATCATATATTCCGCTTGGTACACCAGATTTCATGTTAATTTAAATTCATTCACCGATGTCGCAAATATAAAAAGATCCAAAATATAAAAATCATCAATTAATCTTCATCGTAGATAAACCCAAATCGATATATTTGCATCATACAATTTCTCATATTCACTATATATCAAACACTTGATAACATCAAAAGTCCATGAATAACACATACATATTATTAATGCTTGTCAACACCTTGACAAAAGCTGAGAAAAGATATTTCCATCTTTGCGCAAACCTTCAAAACGGTGATAAGGTATACCTCACCCTTTTTAATCTAATAGACGCTAATACGTCTCCCGAACAGCTGTATACACGCTTTTGTCAGATTCAAGACGGGAAGAGTTTCGAGACCGCAGTCAAACATTTATATCGGGTACTTCTAGAATGTTTAGTTAGACTAAGAGAAAAACAGGATGTCCAAACAAGAATTTTCAATTATATATCAAAGGCTGGCGTATTATTCGAACGAGAAATATTTGATGAAGCTTTCATTGAATTAGATAAAGCAAAAAAATTAGCGATCACTTATGAAAATGATTCCTTGCTTTTATTGATTCGGAGAACGGAACTGAAATACTTAAGCGCTCTTGATTTTAAAACAATCTCAGAAAAGCAGCTGGTAAACAAGCAAATGAAAATCAATGAAGTATTAAAATACGCAAGAACCCTTAATCAACATACACAGCTATACGATATTCTTAAACACCGTTTAATTAACAAAGGCTATATCCGTTCCGACAAACAAAAAGAGGATTTAAACGATCTCGTATTGAGCGAACTCCATTTAATCGCAAACAATTCCTACCAAGGATTCGAAGCGCAAAAGTTACATTTGCTATTCCAAGCCACTTATTATCTTAACTCCGGCAATTATAAATCGGCTATCCGATATTACCAAGAGCTTATCAACTTATTTAACGACAACCAACATTTAATATTAAATCCTCCTATCTACTATTTAAGTGCCATACAAGGTATTTTAGACAGTTTATGTATTGCCGGATTATATCATGAAACTCCCTTTTTCCTTTCTAAACTAGAAGAATTAACACAAAATGAGTACTCCACTGAATTCATCTTACATCTGAAAACCTTGATATATATCTACAAATCCAATAGCTTGTTACAAGCCGGAAACTTTGAACAGGCCTTAGAGCTAAGGGATAAGCAAGAAAATGAATTACTAAAAAAAGTAACATCATTAGGACTTGAGTCTCAATTACGGTTATATCTAAGCTTCGCTGTATTAGGCATGTATACGAAAGATTATGTACAAGCTCGCAAATACATGAAAAAGATATTTAGTTTGGGAAAGTTATTTTGCGCATTTCCTTCTTACAAGATAGCAAGATTGGTAAATCTTTTACTCCAAGCAGAATTAGGCAATTATGATTTCTTTAAGAACGAAATTATTTCCATCAAAAGAAACATCCGCTTCGAGAAACAGACTTATATCACAGAAAAGTTAATATTCAAGTTTATACAGGGCTATCCGCTTCCATCATACGAGAAAGCTAGAAATAAACGCTGGCTACAATACCAAAAAGACATTCAAAAAATCGAACAAGATAAATATGAACGCCAACTTTTAAAGACATTTGATGTCCTTGCTTGGATTGAGAGTAAATTAACCCAACGGTCGCTGGCAGATATTTTTGCAGAAAAAGCTCACTGATAGATTAATGCCAGAGCAAGTCATGACGTATGTAAAACCCGGCTTTCCATAATACCACTCATCTGCTGCAACGCCCAATCCACCAAGCCTTGGATATGGGGAATAAGACTTAATCCTCTTTCCGTTAAGCAGTATTCTACTCGGGGAGGAACTTCCGCATAGACTTTCCTGACAATCAGCCCGTCCGTCTCCAATGAGCGCAATGTAACCGTCAACATCCGCTGGGAAATATCCCCTATGGTTTTCTGTATATCGCAAAAGCGCATCGTTCCATTCGCTTTCAGTGTGACCAGCACAAGCATTGTCCATTTGTCTCCCAACCTGCTCAGTACATCCCGTACCGGACAAGCATCCATACGATGAAAATTTTCCATTCCTTTATTTTACCAATCAGTTCAACCTCAGCAATGGCGACTCTATGCTTAGTGTCCGGCATTGCACCACAAAAGTAATAAACTTACTCAAAATAACTATCGTTTCATACAATAATAAAAACATTCTTTATACTCATAAAAGCATCCGTCTCATCCGGATTATTTGTATGTTTGCAACATCATTTCCCATTCATATGTAACTGCAAGACTCTTATGAACGTAAAAATAGAAGAAAGCTGGAGAAAACGCCTGCAAGAGGAGTTTGACAAACCTTATTTTGAGAAGCTGGTAGCATTTGTAAAAAGTGAGTACGGGCATGCCAACGTGCTACCTCCCGGCCATCAGATTTTCCATGTCTTCAACTCTTGCCCGTTCGAAAAAGTGAAAGTCGTCATACTCGGACAAGACCCTTATCCTAATCCCGGTCAGTATTATGGAGTCTGCTTTTCCGTACCGAAAGGAGTAGCCATTCCCGGTTCTCTGACAAACATATTCAAGGAAATACATCAGGACCTGGGAAAGCCCATTCCGACTTCCGGAAATCTGGACCGTTGGGTAGCGCAAGGCGTGTTTCCTATGAATTCCGTCCTCACAGTACGTGCCCACGAAACCGGCTCGCACCGGAACATGGGATGGGAAACCTTCACAGACGCTGTTATCAAGAAACTGAGTGATGAACGGGAGAATCTTGTATTCATGCTTTGGGGAGCGTACGCCAAAGAAAAAGCCGCTTTAATCAATAGCAGCAGACACTTGATTCTGACTACCGTCCATCCGTCCCCACGTTCTGCCGAATACGGATTCTTCGGTTGCAGGCACTTCAGTAAAGCCAACGATTTCTTACGGAGCAGAGGGATACAAGAAATTGACTGGTAACACGCTACAATACTCCGCTGACTCCGCTTCCAAACAAAGCAAAGTCCCCCAGGCACGGGTCATCCGGAAAGGCCTCTGCCAGAGCTTCAGTAATCCGGCGGGCATTCTTCAAAGAAAATGTTTCTGTCTCGGTGAGTCCCAAAGCATAGGCCACACGGCAGACATGCGTGTCCAAAGGCACAATCAGGTCCCTGCAATCAAATCTCTCCCAAATACCAAAATCCACTTCCGGACCTTTCCTTATCATCCAGCGCAAAAACATGTTCAGTTTCTTTTGGGGGCTCTTTGCCGAGACTTCCAAAAATGCACATAACCTTTCCATCGGATTACCGGCATACGTACATAAGGCATCCTCCAGACTGTCAAAAGCAGAATAGGCAGCATGCAAACGCCTGAAATAGGAATGAAAGTCAGCATAAGAAAGCATTCGGTAAAAACTGCTTCTGTCCGTAGCAGGGAAGTCATTCTTCCATCGGCAGGACAACACGTATTGATGAGGTGATACCCCCATCAACCTATGCAACTCATCAGCCTTTTTCAATATCTGCTTACGGTTGCCGAAACTCATGATGGCAGTCAGCAGCCCACTGATTTCAATATCCTGCTTCCGTTCATAGCGATGTGGAAACTGTACGGGGTCGTTCTGAATGAAGCCGGCGCAATGATAGGCCGCCGCCCACTCCCAAAGTTGTCTTTTAATCTCCTCGGTCATCTGCAAGCATTTGTTTTTTCATCTGAAATGCAAAGATATTGCAAATCGAATGCAAAACTTTCATGCTTGCACGAAAAAGTTGTGCCGGGATATAGCTTATCTTATTTAAAGATATTGCATTTATAGCAACATCGGACAAGTAACCTATTTCTTTTCCTCCTATTTTTGCAACATGAAAAAGCCCAATAGAACCATGCAACAGAAAAAGACAACCCAGGAGGAATACCAAAAGTGCGTGAACGCAGTAGTGGATTATATAAATCTGCACCTCGGAGAAGAAATTGACCTGAAATCTTTGGCCAGGATTTCCCATTTCTCTCCCTTCTACTTCCACCGCATCATGAAAGCTTTCCTGGGTGAACCCGTCGGTACGTTCATTGTCCGGACGCGTACCGAAGCCGCTGCCCGGTTGCTTCGTTACTCGGACATGCCGATAGCGGACATAGCCTACCGTATAGGCTACTCTTCGCCCTCGTCACTGTCAAAAGTATTCAAGCAGTTCTATGGCATTTCACCATTAGAGTATCGTAACAATAAAAACTTTGTAATTATGAAACCAGCCATTATTCGTCCGGAACTGGAACTGAAACACGAAATCAAAGAAGTTCCTGCCCGAAATGTAATTTACATCCGCCTCTTTGGCGACTATAAACTGAACGACTATTGCAGCGCATGGATGCGCCTTTGCCAGTTCATCCAGGAAGAAAAACTGCCTATGGGAGAAGTGATGCCCTACTGTATCTATCACGATGACCCCAAAGTGACGCCCGCTGAAAAGCTGCGTACCGATGTATGTATAGTCCTACCCTCATCTACAACGGCCAAAGGAGACATAGGATTTAAACAGCTCGCGGCAGGCCGCTATGCCATATTCCTATACAAAGGCCCATATGAACATCTGCAGGCCGTATACGATACCATCTACGGGAAATATATCCCCGAAATGGAATGTAGCTTACGGGATGAGTCCAGTGCGGAACGTTACCTGAACAACCCCGCAGATACGGCGCCGGAGGAACTGTTGACAGAAATTTATATTCCGGTAGAGTAGGCAAACCGTTCTGCCGGAGCTATCAGACTTTCTCCCCGGAAGAGTTTAGGAGCCGGACAGCGAACAAGTATTCGTTCCTCCATGGAGTAAAAATCGTTCCACCATGGTGGAACGATTTTTACTCCGCGGTGGAATGATTTTTACCTCATGATGGAACGAATAAATATCAGGCAAGCCGGTCGATACTATATTAGATACCCATATCTATACTGTATTGTAAAAAAGGGACACTCCCTTGTCTGTATGCTTGTTTTTATTCATTAATTTTGCACGACGCAATGCGAATCAAGCAATTGACGCAAACAGATAATTTTAAAATCTCCATTAAAATCAAGATAAAAAATGCAAAATGTTTCCATAAAAGGGTTTATATATGCGGCTCTCTCCTCTGCCACCTTCGGGCTGGCTCCTTTCTTCACCATTTCATTACTCCTTGCGGGCTTCTCCTCTTTCGAAGTATTGGCCTACCGATGGGGAATAGCTTCACTTACCTTGGTCGTTTTCGGCATTATGCTGGGCGAGACATTCCGCATCAGCAGGAAAGACTGGGGAACGGTGTTCATCCTCAGCCTGCTCCGAGCAGCTACCTCCTTCAGTCTGGTCATCGCCTATCAGAACATATCCAGCGGAGTGGCATCCACCATTCATTTCATGTATCCGCTGGCCGTGGCACTGGCCATGATGGGCTTTTTCGGAGAAAAGAGGTCATTCGCCATTCTGTTTGCCGTGTTGGTGTCACTAAGCGGAGCTGGACTTTTGTCATCCGGCAAAATAGACTTTGAAGGAGGAAACACGACCATCGGGCTGATTGCTGCCGGTCTGTCCGTATTCTTTTATGGAGGATATATCGTAGGAGTAAGGAAGAGCCGTGCCGTGCAGATTCCCTCCACTGCATTGACATGCTACGTAATGGGGCTGGGAGCCTTGTTCTTTATTATAGGAGGATATCTGACCGGAGGCATCCGGCTGGCCAATGATACCTACACATGGCTGAATATTCTCGGACTGGCGCTGCCGGCAACAGCTATATCCAACATCACCCTGGTAAAAGCCATTAAATACATAGGGCCTACACTGACTTCCATTTTCGGGGCCTTGGAACCTCTGACAGCCGTAGTTATCGGTTGCCTGATATTCAATGAAAGCTTCACACCGGCCAGCGCCATCGGCATGGCGCTGATAATAACGGCCGTTACAGTCGTGGTGGTACACGAAAAGAAAAAGGAGAGTGAGAGTTGATTGTCCTTATTTCGCCTTTTTATAATCCGTGATGAAACCCTCCATCATCCACTTGGCCAAGGCCTGGCGGTTCGAACTGATTACAAAACGGCGCTGGTCAAAAGTGTTCTGGATATTTCCCAATTCCACGAATACGGAAGCGGGAGAAGTATTGGCTAACACATAAAGATTGCGTGCGCTGACAGTTCCGGTAAACCCACGGTTGGGCTGGTGCTTGTCATATTTCGATTCGAAAGTTTTCTTCATGGTCTTAGCCAGACGCTTGCTGTCGGGCTTGCTTTTAGAGTGGTAAAAGAACACATCGGTCTGATGGCTCTTACTGCGACTGTCCACATGAAGAAAAATGGCACGGCAATATTTATAGTTCTTGCGGTCCTTCTTGTAAAACTCATTGATTTTGGCGCAACGTTGCCGGAGACGTGCCACTTGGTTCAAGGGTATGGGAGCTCCCATGCACGTCTCACGTTTGCTGTTGGAAAGGTACTTGTCATCACGGATTCCGTCTTTAGCATCCTGGATAATGATACGGACTTCCGCCCCCTCTTGCATCAAGTTACGGGCAAGGCGCAAAGCCACATCATACGCATACTCATCTTCATGCAGTTCTATTTTGCCGATTCTGCCGATAGCTCCGGGGTCGGGGCCTCCATGCCCGCTCACTACATAAAAACAAGCGCCCTGCAAACGGTTGGATGTCACTTTTACACTGGCAAGCGCTTTCCCGAACAAAGGTTCATTGATTGTCTTCTTCCCATTGCCAACCGGCTTTGATAATGGGGGCAGTACATACTTCACTCCCAGCCGCAATTCCTCCTTCCCTTTAAGAAGTTTCTTGTTCAGCTCCAAAAACTCCTTATAATAGGCTCTCCCCGGGCGCTTGTTACGTTCCAGGAAAACAGAGATTCCTTCTCCACGTCTCGGACTATCCCGCTCTTCCTGAGCCGAAGCATTAAAAGCAAACAAAGTACAAAAGAGGATGGTCAGTAAACAAAATATGCGTTTCATATTCCAATTATTCATCATTTATTCGGTTCGCTACAAATTTCCAGCCGCTAATTTATAGCATTTTACCATACTTAAGCACAAAATTATAATTTTTTCCCTACTTTTGCGACAACTTACGCGATAATAGATAAGAAACTTTTAAAACAGATAACATTATGGCAAAGCAATTCAAGCCGGAGACGCTGTGCGTACAAGCCGGATGGACTCCTAAAAAGGGCGAGCCCCGTGTACTCCCCATCTATCAAAGTACAACTTTCAAATATGATACCAGCGAACAGATGGCACGCTTGTTCGACCTTGAAGACAGCGGCTATTTCTATACCCGCCTGCAGAACCCTACGAACGATGCTGTAGCCGCCAAGATTGCCGCCCTCGAAGGTGGTGTGGCCGCTATGCTGACATCCAGCGGACAAGCAGCCAACTTCTATGCCATTTTCAATATCTGCCAGGCAGGAGACCATTTTGTTTGCTCCTCTACCATCTATGGCGGAACATTCAACCTCTTCGGAGTAACTTTGAAGAAATTGGGCATCGACGTCACTTTCGTCAACCCGGATGCCAGCGAGGAAGAAATTTCCGCTGCTTTCCGCCCCAATACCAAGGCCCTATTCGGCGAAACCATCTCCAACCCTACGCTCGAAGTGCTCGATATAGAGAAGTTTGCCCGCATTGCCCACAGCCACGGCGTGCCCTTGATTGTGGACAACACCTTCCCTACCCCTATCAACTGCCGCCCGTTTGAGTGGGGTGCCGACATCGTAGTACACTCTACCACCAAATACATGGACGGACATGCCACCAGCGTAGGTGGAGCCATTGTAGACAGCGGTAACTTCGATTGGGATGCACACGCCGACAAATTCCCCGGACTGTGCACACCGGACGAGTCTTACCACGGACTGACTTATACGAAAGCCTTCGGCAAAATGGCTTACATCACCAAGGCTACAGCCCAACTGATGCGCGACCTGGGCAGCATCCAGTCTCCACAAAACGCATTCCTACTGAACCTGGGTCTGGAAACACTGCACCTGCGTATGCCCCAACATTGCAAGAATGCACAAGCGGTAGCCGAGTATCTTGCCCAGAACGACAAAGTGGCTTGGGTGAATTATTGTGGTCTGCCGGGCGACAAATACTACGAGCAGGCACAGAAGTACATGCCGAACGGCTCTTGCGGCGTTGTCACCTTCGGCTTGAAGGGCGGACGGGAAGAGTCTATCAAGTTTATGGATTCACTGAAACTGGCGGCCATCGTGACTCATGTGGCCGATGCACGTACTTGCGTGCTGCACCCAGCCAGCCATACACACCGCCAGTTGACAGACGAGCAGCTGATGGAGGCAGGTGTACGCCCCGACCTGATTCGCTTCTCGGTAGGTATAGAGAATGCAGAGGATATTATTGCCGACATCGAACAAGCGCTGAACGCCTAAAGGAATAAACAAAAGGGAGTGCATTTTCGGACAATGCACTCCCTTTTCATTTCAATATTCTCTATTACTCAACATTCAATATAATCGTCAAACTTTCCTTGCCTTGGTAGAAGGTCTTTGCTTTCACTACCAGGGAACCACACTTCACCGGTTCTTTCCATAAGGTTGACTGGGCAGTAGGTTCCGAACCATCAGTTGTGTAACGTACTTCAGCACCATCAATGGCCACATTAGCATACAGATTTCCATCTTTTACCAATAATCCCGGCTGAGGCAAGCGGAAGTTAATCCCATTCTTTGCCCAATAAGGCATTTCACTCTTGCTGATTTTCTCATAATAAAGTGCCAAAGCCTGATTGAAAGCCTGCTGCTCCCGCATGCCGGACAGGTTTTCCCATACCGGATGAGCATTCCAGCCACGTTCTGCCAGCCCTAATATTTTGGGGAAAAGAAGATATTCCACGCCATCAAAACTACGGATAGTTTCGGCAAACAATTGCCCTTGTACACCCATAATATGCTTCTTGCCTATCTCTGTCAAAGCAGTCTTCCCCTTTTCCGCATTATCCAAATCAATGGGATTGCCTGCCATATCCACACGCAGTGAACGATAAATGCTGAAAGGAAGCATAGAGAAAGAGACAGACTCATCCACATAACCTCCCCAATCGAGTCCACGCTCGTCCGGATGACCATTGTAAGCCATATCCATATAGAAATTGCCCACGTTGCAAAGGATGACCGGGTAACCGTTATTGGCTGTCTGATAAACCACTTCATCAGAGCCCGGTACAGTATTCCAGCAATACACACCGGCAGCCTGGCCCCTCAACTGTTGATGAGCCTCTTCGGTATGCCCCAAAGCAACTTCCTGCCAACCACTGAATTTCAGTCCGTTCTTCTGCATCACATCCGCCATTTGCGTAATGAAATACTCTGACAAACCATGAGCTTTCGTCATGCCTTTTTCCTTCATCAGTTCCTGGCATTTCGGGGAGCCCATCCACACACCGCGAGGCACTTCGTCACCACCCAAATGCACTGTGTACAGTGAAAGACCAGCTTCCTGATACATCGCATTAAGTTCCTGAATCACCTTCTCCATAAAACGGTAAGTAGAAGGCAAGGCGACATTCATCACATTGTCCGTATAATATTGTACAGAAACATAACGTGAAGTATCTTCCGGTTCACTCAACATATATTCTGTAGCTTTCCCCGGATCAGTTTCAAAATATTTGTTATAGCGTGCCTTCATGGAGACAATGGCAGCGCGGGCATGCCCCGGAGATTCTATTTCCGGAACAATGCGGACATGTCTTTCGGCAGCATACTTCAGCAAATCAATAAATTCCTCGCGGCTATAATATCCATTGCCTACAGTCTTTGCATCAGGGTCATAGCCACCGTCATAACATGGGTAGAGGCACTGGCTTTCGTCAGTGGTATGCCCGCGACGGCTACCCACAGCAGTCAGTTCCTCCAAACCGGGAATCTCCAAACGCCAGGCTTCATCATCACAAAAATGGAAATGCAGGACATTCAATTTATAAGATGCAAAAATATCCACCAGTTTCTTCAAGTTCTCCGGAGCGGTGAAATTACGGGCAATATCTATCATTTGTCCACGATATGCCAAGTCCGGATAATCCCGAATGGAGACTGCCTCCAGCAAATAAGGTGTCTGCTTGCCCTTCAACATTGACAAAAGTGTCTGTGTACCATTAAAAATGCCATGAGGAGTGGCAGCACTGATTTTTATCAGGTTGTCACCTATATTGATAGTATAATATTCATCATTTACGGCCTCCTTCCTATCAAGCAGTTCTTCCAGCACAATCTTCACGGAAGCATTTCCGACAACTTCCAAACCATACAAACCAGTCAGTTTCTCTTTCAGCAACTTGGCTTCACCGGCAAAGTTCTCCGGAAATGCCAAAGCTACCTTACCTTCCAATACGACATTATCGCCTTCAATGGCTACCACTTTCTTTACAGACGGAAGAATGTCTGACTGCACCAAAGCAGGAGCACCAGCCAAGCGAAGATTGGATTCATAAATCTTAGTCGCATCCGGATAGCCGCTCATTGACTCGGGAGAAGGAAGCGGCAGCGCCTTCAAAGCCACGGGCAACGGACTGCCCTCTTTACCATCCACAGTCTCCACCCAATAAGTTCCTTCCGGTACATGGGAGTTCCGGTCCAGCTTGTAAGTGCAAAGGAAAGTAATCCGCATGGAATCACCGGGAGCCAGCGAAGCAAATTCGTCTGTCGGATACATTTTGAAAAAATTACCGTTCACTACCTCTACCTTCACTTCAGAGGCTCCTTCCTGCTTCACCCCTCGGGGAAGCTGTGAATAGTAAATCGTCCAGTTCTTTTTTAGAGGTTTTTGAGAGATATTCTTGAGAATAAAGGTATTCTCATAATATCCGGGTTCGATGTCACTTGCACCCATTTCCCAGGTCAGAGCAACCGGTGCCTTAGGTTCATTACTCGTTTTACATCCAGCAAATAGTGCCATTACACAAAATAATAATCCTGCCAGAGGAAGTTTCAAAATTCTCATGCAACTCATGTGTTAAGTTAATAAATGGGGGTAATTTCTAAAATCTGATGCCAAAAATAAGCATTTTAAGCTAATTAACTGATAAAAGTAATAGATTTTATTGACAGCGAGCTACAATTTAGAACTTTTATACCTACATTTGCAGCCAAATTATAACCAATTTAACTATTCTACCATGGCTAAAATAACCAAAGAAGCAGCCTTGCTCTACCATTCGCAAGGCAAACCGGGTAAGATTGAAGTAGTACCCACCAAGCCTTACAGTACACAAACCGATCTTTCTCTCGCCTACTCTCCGGGCGTTGCAGAACCGTGCCTCGAAATTGAGAAAAACCCGCAAGATGCATATAAATATACAGCAAAAGGCAATCTGGTAGCTGTCATCTCCAACGGAACCGCCGTGCTCGGCCTGGGCGATATTGGCGCCCTCAGCGGCAAACCCGTCATGGAGGGTAAAGGTCTGTTGTTCAAAATTTATGCAGGTATCGACGTATTCGACATCGAAGTAAATGAAAAAGACCCCGACAAGTTCATCGAAGCTGTCAAGGCTATTGCCCCAACATTCGGAGGTATCAACTTGGAAGACATCAAAGCACCCGAATGTTTCGAAATAGAACGCCGCCTGAAAGAGGAATTGGACATCCCCGTGATGCACGACGACCAGCACGGCACCGCCATCATCTCCAGCGCAGGATTGCTGAACGCCCTGGAAGTGGCAGGCAAGAAGATAGAGGAAGTGAAAATCGTCGTAAACGGTGCCGGGGCTTCCGCCACCTCATGCACCAAACTGTATGAAGCGCTCGGCGCACGCCGTGAAAATATCCTAATGCTGGACAGTAAGGGAGTCATCACCAGCGACCGCGAGAATCTGACCGAGCAGAAACGTTACTTTGCCACCGACCGTCGCGATGTACATACTCTGGCAGAAGCCATCAAAGGCGCCGATGTATTCCTCGGACTGTCAAAAGGTAATGTGTTGACCCAGGACATGGTTCGCAGCATGGCAGACCATCCCATCGTGTTTGCCCTTGCCAACCCTACTCCGGAAATCTCTTACGAAGACGCCATGGCAGCACGTCCGGACGTACTGATGTCCACCGGTCGTTCCGACTATCCTAACCAGATTAATAATGTAATCGGTTTCCCCTACATCTTCCGCGGTGCCCTCGACACGCAGGCAAAAGCCATCAACGAAGCAATGAAAATTGCTGCCGTACACGCCATTGCCAACCTTGCCAAGCAGCCCGTGCCCGATGTGGTGAACGAGGCATACCACGTAA
>ENA-OPXQ01001407-OPXQ01001407.1-human-gut-metagenome-genome-assembly--contig:-NODE-1407-length-13072-cov-2.278866_pt1 | contig 13072 bp, 10 predicted proteins | sample MGYA00241769_ERZ502042 | MGnify/ENA primary metagenome ERZ502042 (study PRJEB25962, sample SAMEA2041934) | human gut metagenome | biome: human gut; feature: human-associated habitat; material: faeces...
TACCCAGATGGGTGATCTGGTTGTAGAGCGTATTCACTAAAAGATTCCGGGAGTACATGAGATTTTCAGGAGGATAAAAATATGAGAAGTGATGCAGTAAGAAAAGGGATGCAGCAGGCACCTCACCGTTCTTTGTTTAATGCACTCGGTATGACGGAAGAGGAGATGAACAAACCTCTCGTCGGTATCGTAAGTTCTTATAATGAGATTGTTCCGGGACACATGAACCTGGACAAGATTGTAAATGCCGTGAAGCTGGGTGTAGCGATGGCTGGCGGAACACCGGTTGTATTTCCGGCGATCGCAGTCTGTGATGGTATCGCTATGGGTCATGTCGGCATGAAATATTCCCTGGTTACCCGTGATCTGATCGCAGATTCCACCGAATGTATGGCGCTGGCACATCAGTTCGATGCGCTGGTTATGGTTCCAAACTGTGATAAAAACGTACCGGGACTTCTGATGGCAGCAGCCCGCGTCAATGTACCGACTGTATTTGTCAGCGGCGGTCCGATGTTAGCCGGTCATGTAAAGGGACAAAAGAGAAGTCTTTCCAGCATGTTCGAGGCAGTTGGTTCCTACGCAGCAGGCACCATGACGGAAGAAGATGTGAAAGAATTCGAATGTAAGGTCTGCCCGACCTGCGGTTCCTGTTCCGGTATGTACACCGCTAACAGCATGAACTGCTTAACAGAGGTACTCGGCATGGGTCTTCAGGGCAACGGTACGATCCCGGCAGTTTACTCCGAGCGAATCAAACTGGCAAAACACGCTGGTATGAAGGTTATGGAGATGTATGAGAAAAACATCCGTCCGAGAGATATTATGACAGAAAAGGCATTTTTAAATGCACTGACCGTGGATATGGCACTCGGATGTTCTACCAACAGTATGCTGCATCTTCCGGCGATTGCACATGAGGCAGGCGTAGACCTGAACATGGAGCTGGTCAATGAGATGAGCAAGCGCACCCCGAACCTGTGCCATCTGGCGCCGGCAGGTCCGACCTACATGGAGGATCTGAACGAGGCAGGCGGCGTGTATGCGGTTATGAATGAGCTGTCCAAGAAGAACCTTCTGAATCTGGACTGCATGACCGCAACCGGCAAGACCGTTGGCGAGAATATCAAGGGCTGTGTCAACAAGAATCCGGAGGTTATCCGACCGATCGACAATCCGTACAGCCAGACTGGCGGTATCGCGATCCTGAAAGGAAACCTGGCACCGGATACAGGCGTTGTAAAACGTTCTGCCGTTGCACCGGAGATGCTGGTACATCAGGGACCGGCGCGTGTGTTTGACTGTGAGGAAGACGCGATTGCAGCGATCAAGGGCGGCAAGATCGTGGCTGGCGATGTTGTTGTCATCCGTTACGAGGGACCGAAGGGCGGTCCGGGCATGCGTGAGATGCTGAACCCGACATCTGCCATCGCAGGTATGGGACTTGGTTCCAGCGTAGCTCTGATCACAGATGGACGTTTCTCCGGCGCATCCAGAGGTGCATCCATCGGACACGTTTCTCCGGAGGCGGCAGTCGGCGGACCGATCGCGCTGGTTGAGGAAGGCGATATTATTTCCATCGATATCAATAATAACTCCCTGAACGTACTCGTATCCGACGAGGAGCTGGCAGAGAGAAGAAAGAAATGGCAGCCGAGAGAACCGAAGGTTACGACCGGATACCTGGCACGTTACGCAGCGCTTGTAACGAGCGGAAACCGGGGCGCAGTCCTGGAGATTCCGAAGACACAGAAGTAATCATTGCGGGCTTCAGACAGGTGCTTTTGAGACGGAAAGTACTGCTTGATGCCAAAAGGCAGTGGATGGGACGATTTATCAGGCTGCCCCTACGGAGAGCTTGACAGCGCGACAGACGCTTTCGGAAGCTTTGCGGGGATATGTACTCTCGGAGTTTTCAGCCCCGCTTTTGCGGTTGATGAAAGCCCGGGAGTATATGCATTTAAAATGGTTTAAGGAAGGAAAGCAGGTTAGACAGATGAAGACATTGACAGGAGCAGAGATTGTCATTGAATGCTTGAAAGAGCAGGGGGTAGACACGGTGTTCGGTTATCCGGGCGGCGCGATCCTCAACATTTATGATGCACTTTATAAACACAAGGATGAAATCACCCATATTTTGACCTCTCATGAACAGGGAGCGTCCCACGCGGCAGACGGCTACGCGAGAGCAACCGGTAAGGTCGGTGTGTGTATGGCGACATCCGGTCCGGGAGCTACAAACCTGGTTACGGGTATTGCAACGGCTAACCTGGATTCCATTCCGATGGTAGCCATCACCTGTAATGTAACGACAGGGCTTCTTGGAAAAGACAGCTTCCAGGAAATTGACATTACCGGTATTACGATGCCGATCACAAAGTATAATTTTATTGTGAAGAATGTCAATGATCTTGCAAAGACGATCCGCAAGGCGTTTGAGATCGCACAGTCCGGAAGACCGGGACCGGTGCTGATCGATATCCCGAAAGATGTGACAGGCAATAAAGCAGAGTATGAGCCTGTCAAAATCCAGCCAATCGTAAAATACAAAAAAGAAATCTGCATGGAAGATATTGACAAGGCAGTAGAGATGATCGAAGAAGCAAAGCGTCCGTTTGTATTCGTCGGAGGCGGAGCTATATTATCTGATGCAAGTGAAGAACTCCGTGCATTCGTAGACAAGGTACAGTGTCCGGTATGTGATTCCCTGATGGGAAAAGGTGCATTTCCGGGAACTGATGAACTTTATACAGGAATGCTTGGTATGCATGGTACCAAGACATCGAACTTTGGAGTCAGTGAAAGCGATCTTCTGATCGTAGTCGGTGCAAGATTCTCCGACCGTGTCACAGGTAATCCAAATAAATTTGCAAGTAATGCAAAAATTCTCCAGTTTGATATTGATGTGGCAGAGATGAACAAGAATGTCATTATCGATGAAGGTGTGGTTGGAGATATCAAAGAAGTGCTTGCGGCAGTTAATGAAAAACTGCCACAGCAGGAACACACCGAATGGATCAAAAAGATCCAGGAATATAAAGCAAAATACCCGCTTGCCTATCATCCGGAAAGTCTGACCGGTCCGTATGTGATCGAAGAGATTTACAAACAGACAGAAGGTGATGCGATCATCGTCACAGAAGTTGGACAACATCAGATGTGGGCAGCGCAGTATTATAAATTCACAAAACCGAGAACACTGCTTACGTCAGGTGGTCTTGGAACCATGGGATACGGTCTTGGAGCTGCAATCGGAGCCAAGATGGGAAGACCGGAGAAGACGGTAGTCAATATCGCCGGAGACGGATGCTTCCGTATGAATATGAATGAAGTTGCAACAGCGGCGCGTTATAACATTCCAATTATCCAGGTTGTAGTGAACAACCATGTGCTTGGTATGGTAAGACAGTGGCAGAATCTGTTTTACGGACAGCGCTATTCAGCAACTGTTCTGAATGATGCAGTAGATTTTGTGAAACTCGCAGAAGCGATGGGGGCGAAAGCGGTAAGAGCTACGACCAGAGAAGAATTCGCAGATGCATTTAAGTTTGCTTTAAATGCAGGCGGTCCGGTGGTGATTGACTGCCAGATCGACAGCGATGACAAGGTATGGCCGATGGTTGCTCCGGGTGCTCCGATCAGTGAAGCTTTTGACGAGAAGGATCTGCAGGAAAAACAGCAGACAAACTAAAAAACATATGCAGCGACAGATACGCAGAGCAGGAATGGAGGAGTAATATGAAACGAGTTTACAATTTTTCAGCAGGACCGGCAGTACTGCCGGAAGAAGTTTTACGAGAAGCAGCAGATGAGATGCTGGATTACAAAGGATGTGGAATGTCCGTTATGGAGATGAGTCATCGCTCGAAAGCTTTTGCTGAAATCATTGAAACCGCTGAACAGGATCTTCGTGATTTGATGGGAATCCCGGATAATTACAAAGTACTGTTCCTTCAGGGTGGCGCAAGCCAGCAGTTTGCAATGATTCCAATGAATCTGATGAAGAATAAAGTAGCGGATTATATTGTTACCGGGCAGTGGGCTAAAAAGGCAGCTGCCGAGGCATCCAAATATGGAAAGGTGAATAAGATCGCATCGTCCGAGGATAAAACCTTTTCGTACATTCCTGACTGTTCGGATCTGCCGGTTGATGAAGATGCAGATTATGTATATATCTGCGAAAATAATACAATTTACGGAACCAAATTCAAGGAACTTCCGAACACGAAAGGCAAGACACTGGTAGCGGATGTATCATCCTGCTTCCTGTCTGAGCCTGTAGATGTGACAAAATATGGTCTCATCTATGGCGGAGTCCAGAAGAATATCGGACCAGCGGGTGTTGTTATCGCGATCATCCGTGAAGATCTGATTACAGAGGATGTACTTCCTGGAACACCGACTATGCTTACATACAAGACACATGCAGACGCAGGTTCTCTTTACAATACACCGCCGGCATACGGAATCTATATCTGCGGTAAGGTATTTAAATGGCTCAAAAAGATGGGCGGACTGGAAGTTATGAAAGAACGCAACGAAAAGAAAGCCAAACTGCTCTATGATTACCTGGATCAGAGCAAACTGTTCAAAGGTACGGTAGAAAAGAAAGACCGTTCTCTTATGAATGTACCATTTGTGACAGGCAGTGACGAGCTGGATGCCAAATTTGTAAAAGAGGCAAAAGAAGCAGGTCTTGAGAATCTGAAAGGACACCGTACTGTTGGGGGTATGCGTGCAAGTATTTATAACGCAATGCCATACGAAGGTGTGGAAGCTCTGGTTGCATTTATGAAGAAGTTTGAGGAGGAGAATCTGTAATATGTATAAATATTTTTGCCTAAACCCGATTTCTCCTGTTGGACTGGAGAAATTCAGTGATGACTATGTGCCTGCCGGTGAGATGGCAGGAGCAGATGCGGTACTTGTAAGAAGTGCCGGAATGCATGAACTGGAATTTGATAAAGATTTAAAAGCGATTGCCCGTGCCGGAGCCGGTGTAAATAATATTCCACTGGACAAATGTGCGGAGCAGGGAATCGTTGTATTTAATACACCAGGGGCAAATGCCAATGGTGTAAAAGAGTTGGTGATCGCCGGTATGCTGCTTGCATCCAGAGATATCCTTGGCGGTATCAACTGGGTACAGGAGAACGAAGAGGATGGCAATATTGCAAAAGATGCAGAAAAAGCGAAAAAAGCATTTGCAGGCTGTGAGATCCAGGGAAAGAAGCTTGGTGTGATCGGTCTTGGTGCAATCGGTGTCCTGGTTGCCAATGCGGCTACGCATCTTGGGATGGAAGTGTATGGCTATGATCCATATGTTTCTGTAGATTCTGCATGGAGACTTTCAAGAAGTATCCATCACACTAAGAATGTAGATGAGATCTACAAGGAGTGTGATTATATCACAATCCATGTACCGGCACTGGAAGATACAAAGGGTATGATCAATAAGAATGCCATCAGTCTGATGAAAGAGGGCGTTGTGATCCTGAACTTTGCAAGAGATGTACTGGTGAACAGTGAAGACATTGTGGATGCACTTGTTGGTGGAAAAGTCGGACGCTATGTAACTGACTTTCCGACACCGGAGATCGCAGGAGTGAAGCATGCGATTGTCATTCCGCATCTGGGAGCGTCAACTGCTGAATCAGAAGACAATTGTGCAAAGATGGCAGTAGAAGAGCTGAAGGATTTCCTGGAAAATGGAAATATCCGTAATTCTGTCAACTTCCCGGCATGCGATATGGGTGTAAGAGATAAGACAAGAATTACGATTCTGCACAGGAATATTCCGAACATGATCGGTCAGTTTACTGCGCTTCTGGCAAAGGATAATGTCAATATCGATGATATGACGAATAAGAGCCGTGGCAGCTATGCATATACGATGATCGATGTGGATAATGATGTGGCAGAAGACGTGGTAAAAGGTCTGGAAATGATCGAGGGTGTTCTGAAAGTCAGAGTAATTGCATAAAAAGTGACAGAGGGTGCGTTTGAAAAAGCGCATCCTTTTTTGTTAAAAAAATAGGAATCCTGTTAAAAAAATAAGAATCCTGTTAAATGATTAATTACTGCCATTTCGGTAGCATTTCAAAAAAAAGTGTGTTACACTCGCAATAGATTGTGGCGGACTGTTATTGCAAGGGAAGAAGATACAAAGAGTATCAATATGTCATATACAGGGAGGTATTTAATATGGCAATAACAATCGGCATAAACGGATTTGGACGTATTGGAAGAGTTGCATTCCGCATTGCCATCAATCAGCCGGAAAAATTTAAAATTTGTGGGATCAATGTGAGAAACGCAGATCTGGATTATATGATTTATATGATCCGTTACGATTCGATCTTTGGACGTTTCCAGGGAAGTCTGGAAAAATATGAGGATGGAATTGTTGTAAATGGCGAGAAGATCCAAGTGTATTCAGAAAATGATGCTGCTGACATTCCGTGGGGAGAGTGTGGAGCAGAATACATTATAGATGCGACAGGTGCTTACTGTACGACAGAAAAAGCAATGGCACATATCCGGGGTGGAGCAAAGAAAGTGATCATCTCTGCACCGGCTAAAGATCAGGACACACCGACATTTGTAATGGGAGTGAATCATGAACTTTATCAGTCATCTATGCAGGTCGTTTCAAATGCATCTTGCACAACAAACTGTCTTGCACCGATCTGTAAGGTATTGGAGGATAATTATGGAATAGAGTATGGTCTGATGTCTACCATCCATTCAGCTACAGCAAAACAGAAGGTAGTTGACTGCCGTTCGCTGAAAGACTGGCGTACAGGTCGTGCTGTATTCGGAAATCTGATCCCATCTTCAACAGGAGCTGCAAAAGCAATCGCTCTTGTTATTCCGGCGTTAAAGGACCGCATGAATGGAATTTCTTATCGTGTACCGACTTCAGATGTATCCATTGTGGATCTGAATGTCGCGTTGAAGACAGAAACTACTTATGAAGATATCTGCAAGAAAATGAAGGAAGCTTCCGAAACAACTCTTAAGGAGATTCTGGATTATGTGGATGATGAAGTTGTTTCTTCCGATTTTATCGGAGATAATCACGCATCCTCCTTTGATGCAAGGGAAGGAATCCAGGTAAACGGTCATTTTTTCAAACTGATCAGTTTTTATGATAATGAATGGGGATATACCAGTCAGATCTTCCGCCTGATTTCGCATATGTACCAGGTGGACCATGGTGTAAAATAAAACAGATTGTAAATGAAAAAGTAAAACGTATATCAGCAGTAACAGTCAGAAGCCATGAAAGAAAGAGTATCACGTGAACGAGAAAAAACGTGATACTCTTTTTGTTACATAGGAACATTCATTCTTATTTGGTATTCAAAATTTTTCAAAATGTTTTTTCAAAGGCAGAAAATATCGTCTTTTTTATAACGATGCTTGCGTATTTTGAAAAATATGGTATGATAAAGGACAAAAGTAGCACTTTACAGTGTGAAAATGTAACGTAGGAGGAAGAGATAATGGCATACGAGATTACAGGACATACAGTCCTTACCGGATTACTGGGGAGTCCGGTAGCACACAGCATTTCCCCAATGATGCATAACGAGGCATTTCGCCAGCTGGAGCTGGATTACGCATATTTGGCATTTGATGTTGGAACAGATAACTTAAAGACAGCAGTAGATGGTCTGAAAGTCATGGGAGTCAGAGGATTTAACCTGACTATGCCTGACAAGAATCTGATGTGCTCACTGGTTGATAAACTTTCACCGGCATCTGAGATCGGTGGGGCGGTCAACACTGTTGTAAATGATAACGGTGTCCTGACAGGTTATACGACAGACGGAATTGGATTCATGCGTGCAGTCAGTGAGACAGGCGTTGATATCATTGGCAAGAAAATGACACTTCTTGGAGCGGGTGGAGCCGCAGCAGCGATTCTGATCCAGGCAGCACTTGACAAAGTAGCAGAGATTTCGGTATTCAACATCCGTGATGAATTCTTTACACGTGCGGAGAAGACAATCGAGAAACTTCATGAGAAGACAGACTGCAAGATCAACCTCTATGACTTTTCTGACCCGGAAGTCCTCAAAAAGGAAATCGCAGAAAGTGCAATTCTGGTAAACGGAACTTCTATCGGTATGGCACCGAAGACAGACAGATGTATCATCACAGATGACAGTGTGTTCAGAAAAGATCTGTTTGTATTTGATGTAATCTACAATCCGGAAGAGACGTTATTCCTGAAGAAAGCAAAAGCAGCAGGATGCCGGACACTGAACGGTCTGAACATGCTGTTATATCAGGGTGCTGCATCATTTGAACTCTGGACAGGAAAAGAAATGCCGGTTGATATTATCAAAGAAAAATATTTCTCGCGTTAATTTGCTGAAAAATGATTGACAAAGCCTATTGATTCGTGTAACATAAGCTATAGATTTTAAAAATTACATATTCTACTATCAAAATACAATGAAAAGAAGTAGTAAATATAATAAGACGTCACAGAGAGTCCTTTATCGGTGGAAGAAGGATACCGAAGATTATATTGAATTCCTCTTGGAGTAGGATACTGAATGCATTCTTTTGAAGAATTGTTAATAGGTATTTCCGGTAGCAGCCGTTATCTGCAAGGGTATAACCGTTATGAACGACGTACCTGACGAGGCAGTTGTCGTGAGACAATTGTAAAATGAGGTGGAACCACGAAGTATATAATACTCTCGTCCTCTGTTTTTACAGAAGACGGGAGTTTTTTGTTTCATAGGAAATTCCGAAGGAACTTCTAAAAGACATGTTCGATGATTAGTAGAGAGAAGAGAAAGGGAAAAAGATTATGATTATCGTATTAAAACCAAGAACAAGTGATGAAAACGTAAAACGAGTTGAGAATATGGTCCGTGCAAAGGGACTGGAAGTACATACTGTAAAAGGTGAGGATCTTACAATTATCGGCTGTATCGGCGATACGGTCCGTGTGGATCCAAAGCTTTTCGAAGTAGACTCTTCTGTTGAGAAAGTTATGCATGTACAGGAACCTTATAAACTTGTAAACCGTGCATTCCATCCGGACGATACCATCGTAGATGTATCTGGTGTCAAAGTTGGCGGCGGACATCTGGCACTGATCGCCGGACCTTGTTCTGTGGAGTCAGAAGAGCAGGTGATCGAGATCGCAAAGGCTGTTAAGGCATCTGGTGCAAATATGCTCCGTGGTGGTGCATTCAAGCCGAGAACAAGCCCATATTCATTCCAGGGACTGGGCCTTGAAGGTCTGGAAATCTTATGTGCAGCAAGAGAAGAGACAGGGCTTCCGATCGTAACAGAGCTGATGTCACCGGAATATCTGGAAATCTTCGATGAAAAGGTAGACCTGATTCAGATCGGTGCACGTAACATGCAGAACTATGACCTGTTAAAACAGCTCGGACAGACAAAGAGACCGATCCTTTTGAAGAGAGGACTTAATGCAACTTACGAAGAATGGATGATGTCAGCAGAATACATTATGGCATCCGGAAATCCAAATGTTATCCTCTGCGAAAGAGGAATCCGTACCTTCGAGACTTATACCAGAAATACACTGGATCTTCAGTCTATTCCGGTAGTAAGAAAACTCAGCCATCTTCCGGTAGTTGTAGACCCGAGCCACGCAGGAGGAAAATGGTGGCTGGTTGATCCGATGGCAAAAGCATCTGTTGCGGCAGGAGCGGACGGGCTGATCATCGAAGTACATAACAGTCCGGAAACGGCACTTTGTGACGGAGCACAGTCGCTGAAACCGGAAAAATATGATACACTGTTAAAAGAGATTACCGGAATCGCAAAAGCAGTCGGTAAAGAAATGTAAAAAACAGCAGCCTGGGAGGAACAAAACGATGAAAATGACGGTAGATTTAAAGGAACACAGCTATCCGATCTATATTGAAAGAGGAATTCTGAAAGAAGCAGCAGAAAGAATAGCGGAAGTATATCAGGGATCAAAGATCATGATCATTTCCGATGACAGAGTTTATTCTTATTACGGAGAAGCGCTTAAGAAAAATCTTTCTGAAAAATATGAGTGTGCGGAAACCGTGATTCCACATGGAGAACCGTCAAAAGCATTCGAAACCCTTCCGGGGGTATACAGCTCTCTTCTGGAAGCAAAGATTTCCAGAACAGACCTGATCGTTGCACTTGGCGGTGGAGTGGTAGGAGACCTTGCCGGATTTGTGGCAGCGACCTTTCTTAGAGGAATCAAGTTCGTACAGATTCCAACATCCATTCTTGCACAGGTAGATTCTTCTGTTGGTGGAAAAGTTGCAGTCGATCTTCCACAGGGTAAGAACCTGGTAGGTGCTTTTTATCAGCCGAAGATGGTACTGATCGATCCGGATGTGCTGGAAACCTTGCCGGAGCGTTACGTGACGGATGGCATGGGGGAGGTTATCAAATACGGATGCATCAAAGACCGCAAGCTTTTTGATCTTCTGGAAAAATGCAGATGCTATGAGAATCTGAAAGAGCATTTAACTGATGTGATCGCAACCTGTGTCGATATCAAACGCCGCGTTGTGGAAGAAGACGAGTTTGATACCGGAGAGAGGATTCTCCTGAACTTCGGACATACCCTTGCCCACACCATTGAGCAGCACTTCCACTATGAAAGAGAAAGCCACGGTGAAGCCGTAGCCATCGGAATGTACCAGATCACAAAGATTGCTGAAGAGAAAGGACTCACCAAAAAAGGCGAAGCCGAGCACATCCGGAAAGTCCTGGAAGCTTATAAACTTCCGGTAAAAGCCGATGTCCCACTCCCACAGCTTACCGAAGCAATCAAGCTGGATAAAAAAACACTGAATAATAAATTAAAAGTCGTCCTTCTCCATGAAATCGGAGATTCCTATACATACCCGACCGGACAGGAATTCTTTGATGGGGATAGGACAGTATAAGTAAATACGATAAATAAGAATGCCGTAAAACCATGAAAGATATTGGTTTTACGGCATTTTAGTTAATTTCTGCGCATATGCCATAATAGCTTGACACCATATACGACACCATTCATAATAAAAGGAGAGATAAATAATGTCAAAATGGGATAAACTGATAATGCAGATATGTAATTTATCAAAAGACATCCGGTTTGATGAACTGCGGAAAGTGTTGGAAAGCTATGGTTATGAAATGAATTCGCCCAAGGGAGGAAGCAGTCATTATACATTCAGAAAGTGTGGCTGTATGCCAGTTACAATACCAAAGCATGAACCGATCAAAAAAGTATATGTAGAAATGGTAAGACAGATAGTAGAAAGTGAGACGAGGAAAGATGAAAACGCTGAATGAATATATGAAAATGCCTTATCGAATGGAAATTGTAGAGGATGAAGAGGAAGGTGGATTTGTAGTTTCATATCCAGATTTGCCAGGGTGTATTACCTGTGGCGAGACAATAGAAAGTGCAGTACAAAATGCATTAGATGCAAAAAGAACTTGGATTGAAGCAGCATTAGAAGAAAGAATTGAGATATATGAACCAGACAGCTTGGAAAATTATTCTGGACAGTTCAAATTAAGGATTCCAAGAAGTCTCCATAGATCTCTAGCAGAACACTCTCAAAAAGAAGGAATTAGTATGAATCAATACTGTATATATCTTCTTACAAAAAATGATGCAGTATTTTCAAAATAATATGATATAAAAAAGAGCTTCTTGTTTGCCAGAAAAGTAAAAATATACTAACAAACAGCCGCAAGAGAACCCTAAAACAGGACAGATTCCATTTTTGTGCAATGGAGATGAAACTCAAAAATCGTGGAAGCCATTGCTGAACACGATTTTCGCTTTCAAAGGCTCATCGGAATGGTTTGCACAAAGGAAGCTGTCCTGTTTTAGGGTTCTTTTGCGGCGTCTGTTCGCTAATATATCCTTACTATCCCGCCAACAAAATTTATCTCATATTTCTCTTCGCAAGCAAATCATGAATCTTATCCGTCGGATTCATAACCGCACTAATAGATGTAGAATGATTCATCGAATCAATGATCAGTGCAAGGAACTTACTCATATCTGCTTCAATGAAATACGGTTTATCATGAAGCTGAGGAGGCAGATAGGTCAGATTGGTTGTGATCAGCCTGTCCAGATAGCCTTTTTCATAATATTCATCGAACTTGTCAAGACCTTCTGTGAAGAGACCAAAAGTAGTACATACAAATACACGCTCAGCTCCGCGGTCTTTTAACTGCCTGGTAACATCCAGCATACTTTCACCGGAAGAAATCATGTCATCGATGATGATAACGGTCTTTCCATGTACATCGTCACCTAAGAATTCATGTGCAACGATCGGATTTTTACCATTTACGATGGTAGAATAATCACGGCGTTTGTAGAACATACCCATATCAACACCGAGTACGTTGGAGAAGTATACGGCTCTTTGCATTGCACCTTCATCCGGGCTGATGATCATCAGATGGTCTTTGTCTGCTTTCAGATCCGGTTCTGCTTTAAACAGAGCTTTGATGAACTGATACAGAGGGTTGAAGCTGTCGAAACCATTGAGTGGGATCGCATTCTGTACACGCGGATCGTGTGCGTCAAATGTCAGAATGTTAGATACACCCATTGCGGTTAATTCTTCCAGAGCCATTGCACAGTCCAGAGATTCGCGTTTGGTTCTCTTGTGCTGGCGGCTTTCGTAAAGGAATGGCATAATTACATTTACACGGTGTGCCTTTCCTGTAGAAGCGGAGATGATACGCTTCAGATCCTGATAGTGATCATCCGGTGACATATGATTGATATGTCCGTTTACTGTGTATGTCAGGCTGTAGTTGCAGACATCCACCATAATAAAGAGATCTTTTCCGCGGATACTTTCGCCAAACATTCCCTTTGCTTCCCCCGAACCAAAACGTGGGCAACTGTTCTTTGCAAGATAAGAATCTGCTTCATAAGATGAATAGATTGCAGGATCCAGAAAATCATGCAGAGAATTTTTGCGGAACGATACGATGTACTGATCCACTTTTTCTGCCAGATCCTTGCAGCTTTCCAGGGCAGCAATTTTAAGTGGTGCTGTCGGAA
>ENA-OPXQ01001415-OPXQ01001415.1-human-gut-metagenome-genome-assembly--contig:-NODE-1415-length-13034-cov-2.657755_pt1 | contig 13034 bp, 12 predicted proteins | sample MGYA00241769_ERZ502042 | MGnify/ENA primary metagenome ERZ502042 (study PRJEB25962, sample SAMEA2041934) | human gut metagenome | biome: human gut; feature: human-associated habitat; material: faeces...
CCGGGAGGCGCTCATTTTATCCGGGGATCAGGCGGCAGGGGTGTACAGAGACAGCAGGAACAGCACGTTTGCGATCAGGCCGACCAGGATCGCGCCCAGAGGACCGACCGCCATGGAGACCAGAGGCTTCTTGCTGCACTTGTTGATGCACCAGAATGCCACGATGATGAACAGACCCGTCGTGGGCATGATTGCCTGAGCAGCCAGGATGCCGCCGATCAGCAGGGCGATGTCGATGACGTAGCTCATAGCGGTACGGATGTTGTCGCCGCAGCGCTTGATGCCGGGGAACTTGTCCAGACCCTTTGCGATGACGTTCAGCAGCAGGATCTCCACGCAGATGCAGGCTGCACCGGCGATCAGGGCGATAAAGGGGTTGGGGATCAGCAGACCGATCACGAAGACGAAGGTCATGCCGGCCGGAGCGTAGACGCCGGTGGTGATGGCGGTGGTGGCAACCAGCGGGATAAAGCCGATGGCACGGGCCAGAGCGGTCAGACCTGCGTTGACGCGGTCACCCTCGGCCAGCAGGCCCAGGCTGATGGGGTCACCGGCCATGATGCTCATGCTGGTGCCTGCTGCGATCAGGCCGCCCATGAGGGCCAGAACCGGCATATACTTGCGGATGCGTGCGACCTTGTCGGCAAAGATCTGGGTCAGCATTTCGTTGGAGTTCTGGTCGTTGCCTTCCTTATCCATGGCAGCGAACACCAGCATGATGATCATACCGGCCAGCAGGGCCATACCGTCCTTGTTCAGGCTGATCGTGTGCTCGGCGTCCAGTGCGATCTTGCCGTAGGTCTCAACGATCTGACGGACCAGCAGGGTCACAACGGCGGTGATGATGCCCTTGGCAGCGCCGAACTGCAGGGCAACCGTCACAGCCGGGAAGATGGCGAAGGCCAGCGTGATACCGGCAGAGACCTGGCCCAGGCTGCCCAGGAAGTTGACCGGCAGCAGGTTGAACAGGTCGATGATCACCTGCAGGCCGAACAGCAGGGCCACGCCGTACACAGCGCCGATGACGCCGGAAACGATCATGCCCTTTTTGGTGTCCGGGCACCAGGTGCCAATGATGTCGGTGGTGAGCAGGATGCAGTGGATCAGGATGATGCTTGCGGCAATGGACGTGGGCAGGCCGTAGCCGATGACCAGACCAAAGCCGATGGCAAAGCTGGTGGCTGCCAGAGCCTTGCGGTCCATGCGCTTTTCCAGATACTCCGGCAGGACCGGGCGCAGGCCGTCGTTGAACACGGCGATGCTCTGGTTTGCCAGGATCGATGCCAACGCACCAACTGCCGCGATGATAACGTAGCGCAGAATGGTTTCCATATGTAATCCTCCTTATTTGACGATCCGGATCAGAAGCCCAGACCCTTGAGAATGATCGGCACGACCTTTTCGATGTGCTGATCCGTAAAGCCGTATGCCTTCTTGCCGGCCTTGACCTGTGCCAGGATCTCGTCCTCGCTCAGCATTTTGCCCGGCATGGACACCGTTGCGCACTGGTTCATGCCCAGCAGGGCAATGGCCATTGCCAGCGCACCGCCGCCGCCCGTCTTGCAGGCGCCGAAGTAGTAATCTGCCTGCCCGGTCTTGACCGCCATTGCCGCCGCAATGTCATCCTTGATCTCCACCGAGGCACGGTCGCCTACAACACCCTTGATGGTGTCATAAACCTTCTGCTTGTCGATCTGGCCGCCTACTACGATTTTCATAAGCTAGCCCTCCTTTCTGATGTGGGTTTTATGCAAATGCTGTCACGATTGTGCCAGCACGACCCCGATGTGCATGGTCAGGAACTTCTGCTCGCCCTCCGGCAGGTCCGGCAGGATCTCCCGCACCAGCGCCTGCGTTGCTTCCAGTGCCTTGGGGAAGGTAGGCTCCTGGCTGGTCTCTTCGTAGACCTCCTCGTCCAGCGGCTCCACCGGCTCTCCGCGGTGGATGCGCCCCAGCGCAGCGCACAGGTGCGTGATCATGGCGGAGGCGTTTTCTTCGGTCAATGTCAGACCGTATTTCTCCTGAAAAAAACGGATCACATCCTGTACCTTCCGGCAATCCTCCTCGGACAGCATCCCTGCCTGGTGCAGGATCGTTAATCTCGGTTCAAAATCCATCTCTGACATCTCCCAATGATTTTTTGTTTTGCTTACAGCCAGGTGCCGATCTTGTCGGCCAGCGTCTCAGCCGGAGCTTCGGTTCCAAAAATGTTCCAGACCAGCTCACAGATCTCGCCGCAGCAGCTATAGGGGCTGTAGTACGAGGTGGAGTCCGGCTTGAAGCCGACGTTCTGCTTGTTGGTCAGGAAAATGACGGCGGTCTTGTTGGTCTTGTTCATGACCACATGGGTGCCGGTAAAGCCTGCGTGGCCAAAGGCGTCGTAGTGGCGGTCGCCGCGGCCCATGAACGAGGAGCCCCGCTCAAAGCCCAGCCCGCGGGACGGCTTGCCGTTCTGCTCGCTGGTGAACTCGTCGATGACTTCCTTCTTGTAAAGGCGGACGCCCTTGTAGATGCCGCCGTTCAGCATGGCCTGGCACAGCACGGCCAGATCTTCCGCGTCGGAGTACAGGCCCGCGTGACCGGCCACGCCGCCGTTTGCCATCCATGCATTGCCGTCGTTGCACTCGCCCTGCAGGGTGTAGTTGCGCCAGCCGGTGAAGGTGCGGAACGCGTCCAGATCGGCGGTACAGTCGTAGCCAAAGCCCGGGTGGTCGATCTCGTCCACCATGGCATACTCATACGGGTTGCCGAAGGAGGTGGCCGCCACATCCTCGGTGGTAAAGCCGTTGGCCAGCGGCAGATAGGTGGTGCGCTTCAGCCCCAGAGGCTTGTAGATCTCGTTCTTGACGTATTCGTCCATCGAGCGCCCGGTGATCCGCTCCACCAGGAAGCCCAGCATCTGGAAGCCCAGGTCGCTATACTTTTCCTCGCCGGGGGCGAACATCAGCTCACAGTTGCAGATGTAATCCAGCACCTTGGCCTTGTCCTTCTCGATGTAGAGGAACATCGCCTTCCACTGCGGCAGACCGGAGGTGTGGGTCAGCAGCTGATGCACGGTGACGTTTTCCTTCCCGTTCTTGGCAAACTCCGGGATGTAGCTTGCTACCGTGGCGTTCAGGTCGATCTTGCCCTCGCTGTACAGCTTCATGATGGACTGTGTCGTGGCCATGATCTTGGTGCAGGATGCCATGTCGAACATGGTATCCATCTGCATGGGGCGGGGATCGTCCAGCCGCACGCCCATGTCGTTGAGCATTGCGTAGCCGTATGCCTTTTCATACACGATCTTGCCGCCGCGTGCCACCACGATCGTTGCGCCGGGGAAATATCCCTGTCCCATGTAGTTTTCCACAATGTCGTCGATGGCCGTCAGGCGGTCATCGGTCCGGACGGGCATTGCAGACCGGGGGGAAGCAGTTCTCCGCCTGCTCCGGGCTGGCACACCCCATAAAGGCAGAGGCAGCTGCCAGTGTGCCAACGGTTTTGCCGGATGCGATCAGGAAGTTGCGCCGAGTGATCTTTTTCATGCGAGATCTCCTTTTCTTTCTGCAAAAAAATCAGACATCCTGTATCGGTTTTCGGAAGAAAATGTTTTATACAATATTTTGTATTTTCATTCCGAAAGAAACATCCGCATGTCCTCCATGCAGATGTGACTTCTGTTTGACCGCACCTTTGCTTAGTAGCGCGGAATGATCTGCTTGCGCATCACCTGCTGCTGGATGTGGTCCACACGCTCCACCGACAGGATCTTGCGCACCAGCTGCGCGGTGATGTTATCACTTTTCCGGCAGGCAAGCACGGCCACGGTATCTTTTTCCTGCTCATCCAGCCGGGGCATCGGATAATAGCTCAGCCCCTCCGGCAGCATATCGGCGCTCCAGACGCCGGCATCAATGACGCCGCTGTGCAGAAACGGCACCAGTTGACTATAGATGATGGGCACATATTGCACCGGCTTATCGGCAAAACAGAACCGGGTCAGCATCTCCTGGTCCACCGAGGAGGCATCCACGCCCACCTTGCAGTTCTGCCAGTCGCCCTTGAAGTCCGGGCGGACAAAGACCCGATGCTGTTCCACATAGCTCTGCGGGCCAAAGGCCGCGATCAGCTGGATGTCCTTGCCCTCCTGCGCATAGTGTTCAAATGCAAGCTGGCTCATGACGCACAGATGAAAGCGCCCTTCTTCCACACAGTTCAGCCGGTAGCCGGAACCGCGCATAAATGCGATCGCACCCGTGACCCCTTTCTGGTTCAGTTCCTCATACAGTCCGCTGGCCAGACCTTCATAGCGCAGGCCATACGGCATAGGCATCACGCAGGTCAGACCCGTATTGCTGCAATACTGCGCCATTGCCACATAGTCGATCTCTGTTGCAATGGTGCCGTTCTGCCCATGGGATTCCAGACGGATCACATGATTCTGTTTCAGGTTGTTCAGCGCGATCTGGATATTTCCCCGTGCCATCTCGCATTGTTCGCTCAGTTCCGTCACCGTGGGGATCCGGTCTCCCGGTTCCAGCCCTGCCAGGATCTGCGCGACCTGCAGCGTTGCCAGACCAGACTTCTGGAGCAGACTTGTGTTCATCATGGTTGCTCTTCCCTTCTCGACCTATCTTTCAATCCGCATCAGGTGGACCGTGGGAAATTCCACAGGAAAGAAGCGTATTTTGGGCGTTCCGCCCCTCCTCAAAAGAGACAGATCGCTTGCAGATTTATGATAATACAAAATTTCATATATTGCAATATGGAGTCTTGCATAAACTTTTTCCATCGAATTTGTACAACCTGATTTTTCATCCGCCGCGGCTTTCCGGTCCGTCACCAGTCTCCCCGGCAGGAACACCATGCGCCGCTTGCCCTTGAGGTCACCCCCGCGTATGCGGGGAAAAGACTAAAAAGATCCCGTAGCACCGTGCCTCCCGTTGCTATTGTACCGCTGTTTCCTTCAGTTTGCAATAAACCTGTTGTATCAAATGGCAGTCCGGCAGGGCGCGATGCCCCACTTTTTCTGCCAGCTGAAAATGCTGCGGCAGCGCCTGCAGGTCCGGCAGGATCATGCCCGGCATCTCGTTCCTCTCAGTTTCCTGCGCGCATAACGGTCATCAGCCCAAGGCCATAGGCCTTGCCGCGCCCCATGCCCTGACACAGCAGTGCCCGGAACTGCTCTGCATCGGTCACCTGCAAAACGCCCTCATAGGTCACTGCCAACAGGGTCACCGGCCGGGTGCCGTGCTTGGCAAAATGCTGCCACTGCACCCGGGTCACGGTAAATCCCTCCTCCCGCAGGGCAAAGCCGCGCTTTGCGGCGCGCTCCAACAGCCACTGCTTCTGGTACTGTGTTGTGCAATGTGCGGCCACGGTTCCCCGCGCTGCGGGGTTTTGGGTGTCTTTGCAGCTTTTGGTGGGGTTTGCAGTCAGCCGGAACTGCCAGCAGCTGCCCGGCTCCACCCGCTGCAAAAGCGGGTCGTAGCTGCGGGTCTCCGCAGCCGCTCCGGTGCCAAACTGCTCCACCACGCCGGACAGCTCCGGCGCGTCCTCGCTGAGCAGCAGCAGATACAGCCGCTCTCCCAGACGATCCAACCGCCACAGCCTGCGGCGGCGCTCCCCTGCAAAAGCGCTTTCCACTGCGCCATGCAGTTTTTGCGGTGCCGCCAGCGCAGCCATGGTGCTGCGGCGGGTGGGATCGAGTTCTACCCGTGATAAATACATTCTCTCGCCCCCTTTTTACAATTCCCGGAACGGATCGTGCTCCGTAGCCTCCGGGCTGTCCGGCATCTTCTGCCATAGTTCCCGTACCGAGCGGTAGCCGTATTGCCGATGATGCGGGTCAAAGCTCACCGGCACATCCCGCTGCGGAGCCGTGCCCGGCTCCAGCGGATCGGCGTCCAATAGGATCCGGCTCTGCCGTCCAGGGCACAGGGGCGGTTCCGCTTGCAACACCTCCTGCAAGCTGCCCGGGCATACGCCCAGACAGAGCGGCAGGGTAGGCGGGCAGCAGCGGCGACCGAGATACAGCGGAAACGCCGGGTGCAGCAGTGCCTGCTGCAGCTGCTGCAAAAGGGCGGTGTCGGTGCTTTCAATGCCGGCCAGAAACACGGCATCCTGCAAATAATGGCGGTAGGTCACATAAGAGGTCTTTTCGTCCTGCGTCTTTGCCGTGTGGTAGTCCACCAGCAGCTGCCCTTCCCGCTCCACGCGGACGCCGAACCGCAGCCCGGTCAGCCGGGTCAGCGCTTCGCTCTCGTCCCGCCGCAGCCCCAGAGCTGCCGCCAGCAGACCGATCACGCCGCTCTTGGTGGGTTCCCGGCCCGTCTTGCGGGTCTCAAATTTAGAGTCCGCGCCCCACGCCTGCAAAGGCGCTGCCAGCCGAAGCAACAGCGTTGCCATTACCCCACCTCATTTCCGGCAAGCGCATCCCGGACAGCCTTTTCCAGTGCGTCCAGCATCGCCTTTGCCGTCTGCGCCGGAGCCAGCACCTCCAGCCCGCTGCCCACGGTAAAGCTTTGCGCCGGAGCCTCGGCAAAGCTGCTGTACATCTGCTGCGCATACTGCGCCAGTGCCGCCTTGGAAGGTGCGGCGTAACCCTGCGCACTGCGGGGCACGGCACGCTCGAATGCGCCGCACAGGTTCACCGGCTGATCCTCCCGCAGGGTCACATATACCGCGTCCGGCAGAGTGCGGTTTGCAAAGGTGTTCTGCTTGCCGGTGGGCATGGAGAAGAGGAACGCCTCGCCAAAGGCCCGCACCGTTTCCGCTGCCTGCGCTGCACCCAGCTGCCCGGCCAGCTCCATCACGTTCACCGTAGCATAGCGGTACAGGGTGGAGGAGTTGTACTCCACCGTGCCCAGATGGCCTGCACCGGCGTTGTCCTCTGCCTGACAGTCATCCACGGCGGTAAAGTAATCGTACTCGTTCTGCACGGCATGGGTGGAGATGCTGTGCGCCACCTGCGCAGCGGCGTCATAGTTCAGAGAAGGGTCATCTGCCACCATGCGGCCAAACAACGCCATGTCCATCGAGGGCGCCGCTTTCAGGGCATCCCGATACTGCTTTTTATCCGCAGAGCCCTCCACAGCCAGCTCTGCCAACGCCTTTGCCTGTGCAGTGCTCATGAAGAACAGTGCCTTGGTGCCCTTATCGTCGCTCTTGATGCCCGCATTCTCCAGCGCTTTTTTTGCCAGCTTGTCCGCATCCAGTTCCGGGGCCAGTGCAAGGATCTGCGCCTTCACCAGTTCTGCGGCCTTTTTGGTGCGCTTGCCCACGTCCAGCTGAGCATTCTCCGCAAAGGCTGCACGCATGGCGTGCTTCCATGCCTGTGAGGATACCCGGGCACGGGTCACACCGCCGTACACTGCCGTTTTGGGGCTGCCGGTATCGTCCCGGTTGATGCAGCTGGGCGGGACGGTCTGCAAAATGTGGAAATCAACATACAGGCGCTTCTTCATGGTCAAGTCTCCTTTTCTTTCTCTTCCGGTGCAGGCTTCGGGTCGCGGTACAGATCCTGCCCCCACCGCAGACGGACATTGGCGGGAATCTGTGCATACCGCGGGTCGGTGCATTGCAATTCATACAGGTCTGCCGCAAGCTGCGGATAGTCCAGCGGGATGCCGCCATCCTTTGCCGCGCTCAGCAGCCGGATCATGCCCCGCAGATGGTGGCTGATCTCGGTAATTTCTTCTGCGGTGGCCAGCGCATTGAACCGCCGGAGCACACTGGCCTCGGTCCAGTCCTGTCCGGCACTGTTCCGCTCTGCCAGCTGCCGCACCGCACGCCCCAGCGTGTTGCCGGGGCAGTTCATGGGGCGGTCATTCCCCTGCTGATGCACAGCATACAGGGTCAGGGCAAGGTAGACCGCCCACTCTGCCGCCGAGGGAGCACTGCGGCCCTGAAAGCTTTCCGGCATTCCCAGCAAAAAGCATCCCCACAGCTCCGGCAGCTCGCCGGGTGCGTGGCCGATACCCCGCCGCAGCTTTGCCAGTTCTGCCCGCCGCTGGTTGTCCGGCAGAGCCTGAAGCCTGTGCAGCTGCTGCGCCGCATACAGTTTGACATCCTGTGTTTTCATACAATTCCCCCTTTATGGTTCTGTTTTGGGATAGATTTCCCAAAGCCTTGTGCGGAAATGATTATAGGCCTTTGGCGCGGTATACAGGATGGTGCGCTCGGTCTTTTTGTCCTTATCGACCACAATGCGGCGTCCCTTCAGGGCGGCATTCCCGGCCTCCATCACCATCTGCTTTCCCAGCTTTTCCGCGATGCTGCGCGCCCGTGTCTGCCAGCGCAGTGCTGCCTCATCCGGGTCGTCCTGCTCCTGGTCGATCGCCTGCAGCCACTGCCGGAAAGGCCGGTCCACTGCAAAGTAGAACTGTGCACGAACCGCGCCGCCTGCATTTTCATTCCGGTCACCGGCGGCAATTGCCAGTTCCTGCGCAAAACGCCCGATCAGCGCCGCTGTCTGTTCACAGCGCTCGATTTCTCTGACGATCCGGCTCTGCCATGGGCGCCCTATCTCATCCAGAATCCCTGCCTGAAAGGTCAGGCTGTCGCTGAAAGAATCATTTACAAAGAAGTCCTTATCGCCATATTGGACACCGGAGATACGGAAATGTACCTTTCTGCGGGGATCCAGAAGTTTCAATCTCTTTTCCTGCAACTTTTCGATCCAGCATACAACGCCCGGGCGATGCCCGCTGTCCTGACAAAAAACCGCCGGGAACTCCCGCCAGAATTGTTTGGCCGGGTCATGACGGCAGGGCACAAACACCACCGGTTCATTTTTCTTGATTGGCATCGTGCGCCAGATGGTCATCTGTTCGGCAAAGACGTTTTCTCTGGGGAAGAAATCTCCTCCCAGCAGACAGAACCCATCTACATTCTCCCCTGTCCTGTGCAGCAACAGCCTTCTGGATTGCAGGGTGAGCAGCTGTGCCGGGTTATCCGGGCAGCAAATTTCTGTCCGTTCCGCGCTCTTTGGTGCTTCCAATTCCCAACAGGGCTTGCTTTCGCCCCAGCATTCCCGGCCGTCGCGCAGCAGCGTCAGGTTCAGCATCAGGGTCTCGTACAGATTATCACCCTGTGCCTGAATAAAACCGATCTTGCCCAGCCACCCGGCTCCTACGGATGGAAGACCCTTTCCTTTTGGCTTCGCGGAGGTGTCATCATAGCCGTTCACGCATAGCAGCCACCGCGCCGCCTGCGGATAGCTCAGCTGCTCCTTGCTCTGCCCCGCATACAGCGGAAAGAGCCGGAGTTTATTGCTGCTTTCCGACATTTCACCGTTGAGTTTGGCCGCACCGTATTCCGTGCCGATCTTTGCCTGCGGCACCTGCCAGAAGGGGTGTGTCGGATGGAACAGCCAAAAGCGGTCCTTCCACTGCTCCAGATAGTCCCGGACAGGCGCCGCCGGAAAATGCCCAAGCTGCCACAGCGCGCTCCAGCGCTCCAGTGCATCATCGCTCTGCATCAGTGGGCGGGGCTCTCCCTTTACATCCACCCGGGAAAACACGGTGAACAGCACCGCCAGCAGCAGCCGCAGCACGGCGGCGTTCTGGGTGGGCATCTCGCCCGCAAGGTCCGCATAATCCTGCGCCGACACCAGCGCCTCGGTCAGGGACACCTCCCGCACCGTGTTGTCCCGCAGCCGCACCCGTATCCACGGTTCGGTCAGCAGGTTGAATTCAATTTCCTTCATCCGTCTCCTCCTTTTGGTAATACAGGCCGTTTTCACGGTCATAACAAAGTTCCATGCCCGCAAGCCGGGCAGTCAGGTTTTCATCCAGCAGCAGGATCAGTTCTCCGTGCAGCAGCGGCGACAGCTGCCACGCCGCAAGGCGGCTGCGGTTGTCCGCTTCCAACTCCCGGATGACCCTGTCCACCTTCCACGCCTTGCCGAACACCGCCGGGAGCCGCAGCTTCTGCCGGGCGATCTTCAGCGCCGTTTCCGGCGGGGGCGGGCTGTCGGCAGCTACGGCACTGCCGCCCTCCTGCCACGGCAGAAAGTGGATGCTGCCGTCTGCCCGACGCTGCATTACCAGCACCTCTACCGAGGGGTCGCCGTCCCGCACTGCCGCCCGCGCCGCCGGGTCGGAGCAGGCGCCCTCGTTCTGCATCCAGTCGTCCAGCGTGTTCAGCTGCGCCAGCCGGTGCGTTTCCGGCTGCGGCACAAGGTACGCCTCGGCGCGTGCTTTCTTTTTCTCCTGTGTCTGCTCATATATGGAGCGCATTTCCTCGCCCTGTGCTCCGCCGGGGGCTTCCCGCTCCCAGCCGTAGACCCGCTGCACCAGCGGAGAGATCTCCTCCGGCAGCCGAATGCTCCGGGGCAGAAAGTTCCGGGTGCGCCAGAGCAGCCACTGTCCATATACCGCCTCGCTGCCCGCGTCAAAGGCATCTTCCCCGGTGTCCAGCACCGCGCAGCAGGCCTGCTGCAACGGAGCGGGGCGGCTGCGGTGGTGGCGGTGCAGCCGCCCAATGCGCTGCAGCAGCAGATCCATGGGGCAAAGCTCTGTGACAAGAACGTCCAGATCAATGTCCAGCGACTGCTCCATCACCTGCGTGCCCACCACGATCAGGTCATTCCGTTCCTTCGGCGTGGATTCCTTGCCGATGCGTGCCATCAGCTGGTTTTCCCGCGCCGCGCGGTCCGGCATCAGAAACTGCGCATGGAACAGCTGCACCTCTTTGTCCGGCAGGCTTTCCCGCAGCAGCTGCGCGATCTTCTGCGCTTTTTTGACCGTGTTTACGATCACTCCTGCGCAGCCGCCCTCGGCCAGCTTCCGGCGCAGCAGCGCGGGCAGCTCCGGCTCTGTGAGCGTAGTCAGCTGCACCGTTTGACCGGGTGCAGCCGATGAGATGGCCGTCTGCTTTACCTCTGCGCCATCCGTCCATGTCAGCAGCGGATAGCCGCAGCTGGTTTCCCACGGAGCGTCCGGGGCGGCCTTTTTCTGCTGGTAGGCCTCGACCAGCTCTGTGCGCCGCCGGGCGGGCAGGGTGGCCGACAGCAGAATGACCGGCACCTTGTACCAGCCCAGCCATTCCAGTGCGCGGTCCAGATAGCAGTTCATGTAGGTATCGTAGGCGTGGCACTCATCAATAATGACCACCTTGCCCGCAAGCCCCAGATGCCGCAGCATAACGTGCTTCTGGGCAAGTGCCGCCAGCAGCAGCTGATTCACTGTGCCAATCACGAAGTTTGCCAGCAGTGCCTGCTTGTTTCCCCGAAACCACTGGTGTACCTGCACCTGATGCTCTTCCTGCGCGTCCTCCTCCAGCTGCACCCCGCGCCCCTGCAGCCGCAGATAGCACTCGTTCAGTTCCGCCATGCCGTGCGCCAGCTTTATAGCCTGCGGCAGCGTCTCCTCAGACTGCGTGTCTGCCCAGCCAAGCAGCCGGGGAAAGATGCCGTTTGCCGTGGCCTGTGTGGGCAGCCCGAAAAAGACACCGCCCAGCCCGAACCGGCTGGCCATGATCTCCGCAGCGGCCAGCGCCGCCTCGGTTTTGCCCACGCCCATCTGTGCTTCCAAAATCAGAATGCCCGGTTCCGCTGCGGTATCTGCAGCTTCCAGAACAGCCCTCTGCACCGCATTGGGCGCAAAGCCGAACCGCACCGCAAACTCCTGCGGGTCTGCGATGCTCGGCTGTGCCTCCCACGGGAAGGGCAGCGCCAGCTTTTCCCAAGCCCTGTCCACCCGCGCCGGGTAATCCTCCATGCTGCCCAGCTCCTCTACCGGGATCAGGGGGAAGTATTCCGTATTGCTGGCGATCCAGTCTGCCATGATCAGAAGTCCGGTCAGAAGCACTTCCTCCTGCGGGTCCAGGTCGTACAGTTCCGCCGTATCATCAAAGCCGCAGTCCTGCAAAACAGTCATGAGCAGTTCTGTCCAGAAGCCCTGCCAGACCTTTTCCTGTCCCTTGGGGTAGTAGTTGCTCTCCCAGCACTCCAACTGGTCATCGACCGCCGCGCAGCTCTGTGGCCTGCCGTGATGCGCTCCCACAATGGAGGCTAGCCCGCCGGGACAATCATCCCACAGCAGGATTGCCTCTCCCGCCCGGGCATGCGGCGACTCCCGGCGGTTCTGTTCAGGACAGTCCAGCGGCGTCAGCATTTCCAGCCGCTGCCGCGCCTCCGGCAGAGTGCGCAGGATATTTGCCTGAAAGGCTACCGTAGCCTTGCCTATATCATGGATCCCGCCCAGAAACCGGGCATGCGCGAGCAACGCTTCCTCGCGCTCAAAGCCCATGGCCCGTTTTGCACTTTCCGGGAGCCACTGCCGGACCAGCCGCTCCATGATGCCCGCCGTATCCCACAGATGCATCCAGAGCGGCAGCCACAGGCTGGGATTCTCCGGGGCCGGTTTACCAGCCAAAAGCCTTGTTTTATTCAACGTCCAGCGCATTTTTGCTCCTTTTCCGGTGTGTGCTTTCCGTGTACCGAGCATAGCAGATAATGTGTACTATAATCCGTACTTTTTGCATTTTATCTCCGCAAATGAAAAAAGCGGCACACCGGGGCGTGCCTCATCAAAACGAAAGTGTCCTTGCAAGGTAAAGAAAACTGCTATTTATGGCCCTGTTCCGCCTTCTGTTCCAAAGATACGCTTCTGCCCTTCTGCTGTCAACGGCTCCGCGCCAATTCATCAAAGCTACAAAAAAAACGATTTCTTTTTTGTATAAAAAGCCGCCCCGGCTTCCTACTATGGAAACCGAGGCGGTTCATTCTGTTTATTGGTGTTCTTTCAGACACTCAATGCCTACCAACTGGCATTCAGTTTTTGAAGTTTTAGTCATATCTGTATTTAGAGGACTTTCCATACACCTTCCGGAGCGATTTTTTCAGACTGACCACCGTTTCTTTGATGATCTTTGCCTCATCGGCGGAGCAATCTGCAAGCTGTTCGGTCATCCAGCTGTCGAACACCGGCTTTGCTTTTTTGATCTCGATGCACAGCAGCTCGTCTGCGGAGCAGTCCAGTGCGTTAATGATGTCGATCAGCGTTTTCAGGCTAGGCACTGAGTTGCCTGTTTCGATATGGCTGATG
>ENA-OPXQ01001453-OPXQ01001453.1-human-gut-metagenome-genome-assembly--contig:-NODE-1453-length-12779-cov-2.385099_pt1 | contig 12779 bp, 9 predicted proteins | sample MGYA00241769_ERZ502042 | MGnify/ENA primary metagenome ERZ502042 (study PRJEB25962, sample SAMEA2041934) | human gut metagenome | biome: human gut; feature: human-associated habitat; material: faeces...
TCTGGTGAAATTCTACGAGGACTTGCAGGCGCGGATACAAGACTTGAACCAGCAGATTCCCGCCATCGACAAGGATGTGGCGCAGATGGAAGTCTGGGGCGATTTCGATTGGAGAGCCATCCGCAAGCTGGAAGATGCTGGTTGGTTCGTGCAGTTCTATACCTGCCCGGAGAAAGACTATAACGAAGCGTGGGCAGAGGACTACAATGCCATCGTGGTGAAAGAGAACGGCGGACATCTTTATTTCGTGACCGTCACTCCCCAACCGGTAGAACTGGATGTGGAACCGCTCCGTCTACCTTCACTCAGCCTCTCCGAACTGAGCCGGAAGAAAGCCGATACGGAAGAGGCCCTTGTGCAGGCACATGCCGGATTGAAAGAATTCTGCAAAGCGAATTACTGCACGTTGGAGAAGTACAACCTACAGCTCCAGGAAGAGATAGACCTGCTGAAAGTCAAGCTGAACAGCGAACATATGGCAGAAGGTGCCGTAGTGTTGATGGAAGGCTGGATTCCCGAAGACTGCGAGGCGGATGTGAGGAAACTTCTCGATGAAAGCGGCACTTATTATGAGATAAGGGCTGCCAAGCGCGAGGACAATGCTCCCATCAAGCTGAAAAACAACGCCTATACACGCATGTACGAAGTGCTTACCAAAATGTACGGTATGCCCGAATATGCCGAGTTCGACCCGACACCGATACTTGCGCCATTCTTCTCGCTCTTCTTTGCTTTCTGTATGGGAGATGCGGGCTACGGTCTGGTACTGATTGCACTCGGGTTCATTTTGAAAAGGAAGATGTCCAAGTCCATGAAAGGCATGATGAACCTGGTGATTACGTTGGGTATATTTACGTCCGTCATCGGTGCCATATTGGGAACCTTTTTCGGTGTAAGCCTCTTTGACCTGGAGATACCCGCCAAACTGAAGGAATTCATGATTGTGGGTAAGATAGGTGAGACTACCTATGACAAGCAAATGCTGCTGGCGTTGATTATCGGTGCGGTGCACATCTGCATTGCCATGACGGTGAAGGCCGTGGGACAGACCGTTCGTTTCGGCTTCAAGGAGTCGCTCAGTGCCTGGGGATGGCTGTTGCTGGTGGTGGGATTTATCTGCACCGGCGGACTTTCCTTCTTCAAGATAATTTCGGAAGACGTGTCTACGTGGGCATTTATCGTGATTGGCGGTGTTTCCGCCATCGGTATCTACCTGCTGAACAATATCCACCGGAATGTATTTGTCAACATCGGTGCCGGAGTATGGGATACCTATAACATGGCAACCGGATTGATGGGCGATATACTTTCCTACATCCGTCTCTATGCCCTCGGCTTGGCAGGCGGTATGCTTGGAGGCGTGTTCAACCAGCTTGCCTTCATGGTGAACGATGCTGCAGGTCCGGCCCTGGGATGGCTGTTCTGCGGTCTGATACTGATATTCGGGCATACGCTGAACATTGCCATGTCTTGTCTGAGTGCCTTTGTACACCCGCTCCGTCTGACATTTGTGGAATACTTCAAGAATTCCGGTTACGAAGGTAAGGGCGAAGCCTATAAACCTTTTACAGTAGTAAAGAAATAAACAAATTAAAAAACAAATAAAAATAGAAACATTATGAATGAAATTTTAGGTTATCTCGGTCTGGGCCTGATGTTGGCCCTTGCAGGAATTGGCAGTTGCTTCGGTACAACTATCGCCGGTAGTGCGGCAGAAGGTGCGTTGAAGAAAGACCCTTCCAAGTCAGCAAGTTATATGATTTTGTCAGCCCTTCCGGCTACGCAGGGACTTTACGGCTTCGTGGCTTTCCTGATGTCCATGGGCAGGGATTTTGCTACGGACGGTCCTTTGATGCTGGGCATCGGATTGGGTGTCGGACTGGTATGTCTGTTCTCCGCTATCCGTCAGGGACAGATTTGTGCTAGCGGTATTGTGGGTATCTCCCAGGGACACGACGTACAGACCAATACAATGATTTACGCCGCGCTTCCTGAATTCTACGCTATTTTGGCGCTGGTAGCTGCATTGATGGTATAATCCGGATTATAAGAAAATAAACCCCAGGGATTTACAATTGAAATCCCTGGGGTTTTTTGTTTAAATTCCTGGGGCTTCAACTGAAAACTCCAGAAATTCTTTTTTGAAACTTCGGGAATTTTAGACGAAAAATGCATGGATGGGCGAGTCAATGGGGCTTTTGTGGCTAAACTATGACATTCCGCAAACGATTGTTTATGCATATTTAATCAGTTTTTTCGATTAAAAGGCTATTTTTCAAAGAATAATACGTACTTTTGCAGCCGTAATTAAGATAAAGAGATTATAACATAATATGACTAAAGAACTACTTACCCCCGATTACATCTTCGAAGCGAGTTGGGAAGTGTGTAATAAAGTAGGCGGTATCTATACAGTTTTGTCTACAAGGGCAAATACTTTACAGACTAAATTTCGCGATAGATTATTCTTTATAGGGCCGGATTTCTGGCAGGGAAAAGAGAACCCTTTGTTCATTGAGTCTGATAACCTTTGTGCAGCGTGGAAAAAACATGCAGCGTTGAAAGACAATCTTTCCGTCCGCGTAGGTCGCTGGAACATTCCGGGAGAACCTATTGTTATATTGGTTGATTTCCAACCGTTCTTTGCAGAAAAAAATGAGATTTATACAGAAATGTGGAACCGCTATCAGGTGGATTCACTGCATGGATATGGTGATTATGACGAAGCATCCATGTTTGCTTTCGCTACCGGCAAGGTGATAGAGAGCTTCTATCGCTATAATTTGACGGAAACGGACAAAGTGGTGTTCCAGGCACACGAGTGGATGACCGGCATGGCCGCCCTCTATCTTCAGTCTGCCGTTCCCGAGATAGGGACTATCTTCACCACCCATGCCACGTCCATCGGCCGCTCCATAGCTGGCAACAACAAGCCGCTTTACGATTATCTTTTCGCCTACAACGGCGACCAGATGGCGGAGGAGCTGAACATGCAGTCCAAACATTCCATTGAAAAGCAGACGGCCCACTATGTGGACTGTTTCACCACTGTGAGCGAAATCACAAACAACGAATGCAGGGAATTGCTTGACAAGCCTGCGGATGTTGTGCTGATGAACGGTTTTGAAGATGATTTTGTACCGAAAGGCGCCACCTTTACCGGCAAGCGCAAACGTGCCCGTTCCACCATGCTGCGTGTGGCAAACTGCCTACTGGGTGAGGACTTGGGCGACGATACGCTGATTATCGGTACCAGCGGACGCTATGAGTTCAAAAATAAGGGTATCGATGTGTTCCTGGAATCATTGAACCGGCTGAACCGCGATAAAGATTTAAAGAAGAAAGTATTGGCGTTTGTCAACGTGCCCAGCTGGGTGGGAGACCCCCGCGAGGACTTGCAGAAGCGCTTGAAGAGCAAAGATAAGTTCACCGAACCGTTGCAGTGTCCTTTCATCACCCACTGGCTGCACAATATGACGCACGACCAGGTGCTGGATATGCTGAAATACCTCGGTATGGGCAATCGTCCCGAAGATAAGGTGAAAGTAATTTTTGTACCTTGCTATCAGGATGGTCACGATGGCATCCTCAACAAGCATTATTATGACTTGATTTTAGGCGAGGACCTCAGTGTCTATCCGTCCTATTATGAACCGTGGGGATATACCCCGCTGGAGAGCGTGGCTTTCCGGGTGCCTACCATCACCACCGACCTTGCCGGTTTCGGACTTTGGGTGAACAGCCTGAAAAACCAGCATGGCATAAACGACGGAGTGGAAGTGCTGCACCGTTCGGACTATAACTATTCCGAAGTGGCAGACGGCATCAAGGACACCGTAGCCTTGTTCTCTACCAAGACGGAAGCCGAAATCAAGGAAATACGCAAGCGTGCAGGCCAGGTGGCAGAGCAGGCTTTGTGGAAGCACTTTATACAATATTATTACGAGGCTTACGACATTGCACTGCGCAATGCCATGAAGCGTCAACTAAAATAAAAGAATTATTAATCAATTAGTTATCATACAATGAAGATTAAAGTTAGTAATGTAAACACTCCTAACTGGAAAGATGTGAATGTGAAATCGCACATTCCCGCCGAACTGGAGAAACTGTCTGAACTGGCACATAACATCTGGTGGGCATGGAATTATGAAGCCACCGAACTGTTCAGAGACCTTGACCCTGCTCTCTGGAAAGAAGTGGGACAGAACCCCGTACTTCTGCTGGAACGTATGAGTTATGCTAAACTCGAGGCACTCGCAAATGACAAAGTTATTCTGCGCAGAATGGATGACGTATACTCCAAGTTCCGCACATACATGGATGTGAAGCCTGACAGCAAGCGCCCGTCCGTGGCTTATTTCAGTATGGAGTATGGTTTGAGCCATGTACTTAAGATATATTCCGGCGGTCTGGGTGTACTTGCCGGTGACTACCTGAAAGAAGCTTCCGATAGCAACGCCGACTTGTGTGCAATCGGTTTCCTGTACCGCTACGGTTACTTTACACAAACATTGTCTATGGACGGCCAGCAGATTGCCAATTACGAGGCACAGAACTTTGGCCAGTTGCCCATCGACCGTGTATTGGATGAGAAGGGCGAGCAGATGGTAGTGGATGTTCCTTATCTGGACTACTACGTGCATGCTTATGTGTGGAGAGTGAACGTTGGACGTATCTCTCTCTATCTACTTGATACTGACAATGAAATGAACAGCGAGTTCGACCGTTCCATCACTCACCAGCTGTATGGCGGTGACTGGGAAAACCGCTTGAAGCAGGAAATCCTGCTCGGTATCGGTGGTATTCTGACGCTGAAGAAGCTGGGCATCAAGAAAGATATCTATCACTGCAACGAAGGACATGCTGCTTTAATCAACGTACAGCGCATCTGTGACTACGTGGCCGAAGGTCTGACTTACGACCAGGCTATCGAGCTGGTACGTGCTTCTTCTCTCTATACTGTACATACTCCGGTTCCTGCCGGTCACGACTACTTCGACGAAGGCCTTTTCGGCAAGTACATGGGCGGCTATCCTTCAAGAATGGGTATCAGCTGGGACGACCTGATGGACCTCGGACGTAACAATCCGGGCGACAAGGGTGAACGTTTCTGTATGTCTGTATTCGCTTGCAACACTTCTCAGGAGGTGAACGGTGTGAGCTGGCTGCACGGAAAGGTTTCCCAGGAGATGTTCGCTTCCATCTGGAAGGGTTACTTCCCCGAAGAAAGCCATGTGGGCTACGTTACCAACGGTGTACACTTCCCCACTTGGAGCGCTACGGAGTGGAAACATCTCTATGCTGCGCATTTTGATGAGAACTTCCTCTACGACCAGTCCAACCCCAAGATTTGGGAGGCTATCTATAACGTGTCCGACGAAGAAATCTGGAAGACGCGCATGGTGATGAAGAACAAACTGATTGACTATGTTCGCAAGCAATACCGTGAAACTTGGTTGAAGAACCAGGGTGACCCTTCACGCATCGTTTCCCTGCTGGACAAAATCAATCCGAACGCTCTGCTGATAGGTTTCGGACGCCGTTTCGCTACCTACAAGCGTGCACACTTGCTGTTCACCGACCTCGACCGTCTGGCCAAGATTGTGAACAACCCCGACTATCCGGTACAGTTCCTCTTTACCGGTAAGGCTCACCCGCACGATGGTGCCGGCCAGGGCTTGATTAAGAGAATCATCGAGATTTCCCGTCGTCCGGAGTTCCTGGGCAAGATTATCTTCCTGGAAAATTATGACATGCAGTTGGCACGTCGCCTCGTTTCAGGTGTGGATATCTGGCTGAACACTCCGACACGTCCGCTCGAAGCATCCGGTACTTCCGGCGAAAAGGCGTTGATGAACGGTGTTGTAAACTTCTCCGTACTCGACGGCTGGTGGTTGGAAGGCTATCGTGAAGGTGCCGGTTGGGCATTGACCGAAAAGCGTACTTACCAGAACCAGGAACATCAGGACCAGCTCGATGCCGCTACTATCTACAGCATTCTTGAGCAAGAAATTCTGCCGTTGTTCTATGCACGCAACAAGAAGGGATATTCTGAAGGTTGGGTGAAGACTATCAAGAACTCCATCGCACAGATTGCTCCCCACTATACAATGAAGCGTCAGCTGGATGACTATTACGACAAGTTCTACATCAAGGAGGCCAAACGTTTCAAGATGCTGGCTGCCGACGGTTGTGCCAAGGCTAAGGAAATAGCTGCTTGGAAGGAAGAAGTTGCCGAGAAGTGGGACAGCATTGAAGTGGTGTCTTGCGAAAAGACCGAAGACCTGGTGAAAGGCTCCATCGAGAGCGGTAAGGAATACACCATTACTTACGTTATCGACGAGAAGGGCTTGAACGATGCTATCGGTCTGGAACTGGTGACTACTTATACGGCTCAGGATGGCAAACAGCATGTTTACTCCGTAGAACCGTTCAATGTAGTGAAGAAAGAAGGTAACCTTTATACTTTCCAAGCTAAGCACAAGATGGAAAATGCGGGTAGCTTCAAGGTTTCTTACCGTATGTTCCCGAAGAATGCAGACCTGCCTCACCGTCAGGACTTCTGCTACGTTCGCTGGTTCGTATAAGAGCATAAAAAAGATAATGTGCCTGCGGATATGGCGGAACACATTATCTGTTCAGATAAAAGATATCATCTGCATGATGCAGGCAGACCATCCGTTTAAAGTAAACGGATGGTCTGTTTCTTTTCTAGAGCTTGCTTTTTATTTCGGCTGTCCAGGCGTCAATGCGTTCGGCGGTTTTGTTACTTTCGTTCACTTCGTCGAGGGGAAGTCCTACGAATGCACCGTCTACCACGGCGATGGAAGAGGAGAAGGAATACCCGTCCGTGCTGACTTTGTTGCCCAAGAAGGTACACCCGCTATCCTTCAGGTCCTCGTAGAGTACTCCGATGCCGTCGCAGAATGTGTCGCAGTAGGATTCGGAGTCACCGCAACCGAATAGGGCTACGAACTTCATGGAAAGGTCGGCGCTCTTCAGTACTTTTACACCGTCATACCAGTCGTCCTGCAGTTCGCCGTCTCCCCAAGTGGAGGTACCTAGAACCAGCACTTCATATTCCTTGATTTTATCGGCGGTCATCTTGTCAACACTATGTACGTCGGTGGAGGAAACTCCCAACTTTTCGGCTATCTGGTTAGCCAACTCTTCGCAGGTTCCGGTACTGGAACCATAAAAAACACCAGTCTTTTTCATTGTAAATAAAGTGATTAAATTGTTTGCTGCAAAGTAAAGGCTTTGCCGGAGAACGTGAAATACCTACATGTAGGGCTTTTAGTGTTGTGCCGCTCCCCATTTCGGGTTAGCTTGTGGCGTGGTTTATAGAGGTCGCGGCTACCTACTAATTGGGATGGCAGACTCTCTTTTTGATGAAAAGTAGGTATTGCCGGATTGTTAAAAATGAAGGACATTTGTACCGGTAATAATAGACAAGTGTTTATGGTTAGATTCGTACATTCCACTCATTCGCAATTCCATCCTTCCGTGGCTGGTAAGTGGCTGGTGTGGGGGACTTTGATGATGCTTCTTGCGGGGGTGGCTATCATTGTTTTTTCGGTATTCTCGCATGATGCACTCGATGCGTGCTGTAATTGCATAATCTGTACTTTCAACCGTGTCCCGAAGGAAGGGGAATATTTGTATAACTGCTACCTGCCGGTCATCAGCATGGTGTGGGTGGCGTTTCTGATACTTTTGGTATATGTGGTCCGCTATTGCATGAACAAGAGGAGGTAGCCGGGTGTTCTATAGGTAAAACTGAAAGGAGACTATATGAAAAAGATTGTTTTGCTTCGCCACGGCGAGAGTGCATGGAATAAGGAAAACCGCTTCACGGGGTGGACGGATGTTGATTTGACAGAGAAAGGTGTTGCTGAAGCTGTAAGGGCGGGTGAGCTGCTGGCAGAAAAGGGATTCCGCTTCAAGAAGGCGTATACTTCCTATCTGAAGCGTGCCGTGAAGACACTGGATTGTGTGCTGGACCGCCTCGACCAGGACTGGATTCCGGTGGAGAAATCGTGGAGGTTGAATGAGAAACACTACGGCCAGTTGCAAGGGCTGAACAAGGCAGAGACGGCTGCCAAGTACGGTGACGAGCAGGTGTTGGTATGGCGCCGGAGCTTTGATGTGGCTCCGCATGCATTGGCCGAGGATGACCCGCGTAATCCGCGTTTTGAGGACCGTTATCAAGAAGTGCCCGATGCCGAACTGCCCCGTACGGAGTCGTTGAAAGATACGATTGAGCGTATCATGCCTTACTGGAAATGTGTCATCTTCCCGAATCTGAAGACGGCCGACGAATTGCTGGTAGTGGCTCATGGCAATAGCCTGCGGGGTATTATCAAGCATCTGAAGCATATTTCGGACGATGAAATTGTGCATCTGAACCTGCCTACGGCGGTGCCCTACGTCTTTGAGTTTGACGATGAGCTGAACTTGACGAAAGACTATTTCTTGGGTGATCCCGAGGAGATAAAGAAATTGATGGAGGCTGTGGCCAATCAGGGAAAGAAGAAATGATTTTGGCGCGCGGAAGCGCGCTATTTCTTTATCCTCTCATCCCATGGAGCAGCGTCATGCTGAGCAGTACCCCGACCACTATACAGATGAGGATAAGGAACCAGTTCATGAGCCGTGCGCCCAGCTTGGTTTCCTTGTGCAAGTTCTGTTCAAAGTAGTTCTTGAAGAACAGATAGATGGCAGGCACGGTGGCGCTTGCCAGCAGGAGGTCTTCGGGAATCTTGTAGATGTAGACTTTGGAAAAGGCGATGAGCGCCCAGTGGCAAAGGAACAGAATGACGAGCAGGTTGACCCTGCGCGAGAAAGCCAGCAGCAGCCCGATGGTGAAAACTGCTACCGAGCAGGGCATCACGGTGGTGGTCATCATGGGAAATTCCATTCCGCGTGCCCACGAAAGGAGCGGGTAGAGGAAAGGCATTGCATAGAGTACCCCCACCAGTACCTTGTATTTCGGGTTGCGCTCGAACGGAGTGTAGCCGGTAAACAAATCCCATAGCCACAACACTGCAATCACTCCCCAGAAGATGGCGAGTATATGGTGGTGTCCGCGCGCTCCGCAATACATCATGTAGTACACGATGGATATCCACCCGTTCAGAAATACCATGTAGATTTTCATGGAGCGTTTTGCCCATAAGGTCGGTTTCCGGTAGAGTTGCGTGGTGAGCAGGATACCTGCTGCGGTGATGAGGAGCTGTGTCCACCAGGTGGCCTCGTTGTATTGTGCGATAGTATTCCAGAATATTTCCATTTGTGTCCATTAAAAAAACGGCTGCAAAGGTAGAGTTTTCTGCCGAAAGAATGAAATCGTTTTCTACATTTTGCCTATCTTTGTGCCTCCAAAAAAATAGGTAAAAAGATTCATGGATAAGACTTTGACTGAACAAGAGATTGCCCTGCTGCGCAGGAAACTCGATTTATTGCTTCGTACCGGACAGCTGCTGGTGGAGAGTGCGGCTGATACGAACCGTGTTGTTCGTAACCTGAACCGTGTTGCCGCCTATCTGGGGCTGCCGGAAGAAAAGCTCCACATCGACGTAAGTTATACCATGCTGGTGGTGAATGTGAGCGACGGCCTGCATTCGTTCTCCAAATTCCAGAAATGTGAAAAGCATGGCATCAACATGACTGCCATTTCCGAAATCAGCAAACTGTCCTGGCGGGCTATTGAGAATGACTATTCCCTCGACCAGTATGAGGAGGAACTGGAAAGAATCAAAAACAAGAAGCGGAACTATGTGCCATACGTTGTTGCCATCGGTGCCGGCTTTGCCTGCGGAGGTTTCTGTAAACTGTTCGGTGGTGACTGGATGGCGTTTCTGTTTACCTCTATCTGCGCTTTTGCCGGCTTCCGCGTCCGTGCCCGTTGCATGGAGTTCGGCATCAATCACTATATGAGTATTGCCATTGCCGCATTGATTTCTACCTGTCTGGCCTATGTGTCTTCGTTTGCCGGGCTCTCGGAAACTCCCTATCATCCGTTGTTGGCGTGTGCACTGTTCATCGTTCCGGGGGTGCCGCTGATAAACTTTGTGGATGATATGATTGACAATTATATCCAGGTGGGCATTGTGCGGGCTGTGAATACGGTGCTGATGGTCTGTGCAATGGCCTTCGGCATTGTAATAGCCATGCGCCTGCTGACGGTGGAGGATGTCGTGATTGACAAGAAGTTCAGCGAATTGAGTATGGTGCCTCATGACAGTTATCTGGTGTATGCCATTGCGGCGGCGATAGCTGCCATGGGATTTTCCATGATATTCAACATACAGCGGCGCTTGTTGTGGGTTGTTGCGGTGGGCGGTATCATTGCCGTTTGTACGCGATCGGTTTCCTGCAACCTAAAGGGCAGACCGCTACATTCTCCAACTTGTGTATCAGCGAGGATACGTGGAATACGCTTCTGTACAATCCTGCCGAGACTTATGTGGAGAAAGGGGAGGGAAAGCTCAATGTCTGGTATCCGGGCGAGAACGTATCCGCTCCCATGCTCCGGAAAGCGATAAAGATAGAGAAACCGGTCAAGAGCGCCCGTTTATACGCTACCGCTAGGGGTGTCTACGAGTTCTCGGTGAACGGGCAGAAGGTTGGAAAGGATTATCTGAATCCGGGTTGGACGGATTACCGTTACCGTATCATGTATAATACGTATGATATAACGGATTTGCTACGACCGGGCGATAATGGTATCGGGGCGATGTTGGGCGCCGGATGGTGGAGCGAGCATAGGTTTCCTTACCGGTTGGCAGGATCAATACGGAACCCGCCAGTCCTTATTGGGAAAGATCGTGATCGAGTATGCCGACGGTACTCGTGAGACGATCGTTACGAATGATAGCTGGAAATGTTATGACCGGGGACCGATCACTTTTAACGGCCTTCAGAATGGAGAGGAATATGATGCCCGGAAAGAGGTGAACGGCTGGGATGCTCCGGGTTTTGATGACTCGTCATGGAAACCGGCGACCTTATTCGCCGCTCCTCCGGTAAATGTGGAGATCCAAGGATATGTAGGCAGCCCGATACAAAATAATGTGACCCTGACCGCTCAGTCCATGGTAGAGCCTATTCCCGGCGTCTATGTCTATGATATGGGGCAGAATATGGTCGGTGTTCCCCGTCTGACTTTCAAGGGAAAGGCCGGACAGGAAATCACGATCCGTTTCGGGGAGATGAATTATCCGGAAACGATCCCTACCGAGCCGGTCGCCCCGTACACGATCGCGATGTATAAGGAGAAGAAAGGGCAAGTCTATACGGATAATTACCGGAGCGCCCTTTCCACGGATCGCTATATCCTGAGAGGGGATGCGGCGGGTGAGACGTATGAGCCTCGCTTTACGTTCCATGGTTTCCGTTACGTGGAGATTCACGGGTTGGAGAGGCCGTTACCCTTGGAGGCGGTGAAAGGGATCGTGCTGGAATCTATCGGTGTGCGGACGAGCGGTTATGAGACGTCGGACGAGCGTGTCAACCGTTTGTTCAGCAATATCATTTGGGGCCAACGGGGTAATTTCCTGTCGGTTCCGACCGATTGCCCGCAACGGGATGAGCGTATGGGCTGGACAGGGGATGCGCAGGTATTCGCTCGTACGGCTACTTATAATATGAATGTCGATCCGTTTTACACCCGTTGGCTCTACTCGGTTCGGGATAATCAAGGAGATGACGGTAGTTACGCGAACTATATACCCGTGGTCGGTTTCCCGCCTCACGGCGCGGAGGATGGCGGAGGTGCCATGGGATGGATGGAAGCCGGCGTGATCGTACCGTGGCAAATGTATCAACAATACGGAGACGTGCGTATTCTGGAGCAACATTACGCTTCCATGGTCGCTTATATGGATTATTTGGAGCGTCGTGCCGTACGCTATGTACAGCCCTTCGGTGGTTTCGGCGATTGGCTGGCTATCGAGCCGACGAATTCCATGTTGACGAACACCGCTTACTCCGCCTACGACGCCTTGATTATGGAGCAGGTAGCGAAACGTTTAGGGAAGGACGCGGACCAAAGGCGTTTCCGTACTTTCTACGAGAACGTGAAGAGGTCTTTTAACGACCTGTTCGTAAACGAGGAAGGACGCACGTTCGCCCCGACGGTGGAATCTATCTTTGGTAAGGACTCGCAAGTAGGTATGTGGCCCGGAACGGCGGCTACCGAGGCGAAGATCGTGGATACGCAGACCTCATACGTGGTTCCTCTCCAGTTCGATCTGTTCAATGAGAAAAACAAACCCTTGGCGATCCGGCATCTGGTAGAGAATATCAAGAAACATAATTATACGCTTACCACTGGCTTTATCGGTACGCCTTACCTGAATTTGGTATTATCCGACAATGGTTATGACGATGTCGCCTATAAATTATTTGAGCAAACCGCCTATCCTTCATGGCTATACCCTGTCCTGCAAGGCGCTACCACGATTTGGGAACGTTGGAATTCCTACACGTTGGTAAATGGCTTCGGCCCTGTGGATATGAACTCTTTCAACCATTATTCGTATGGCGCTATCGAGGAGTGGATGATAGCTTATACCTTGGGTATCCAGCGGGATGAGGAACAACCCGCCTATAAGCACATCATCCTTCAACCCCGTATCGGCGGAACCTTCTCGTTCATCCGGGGTCATTACGATTCCGCCTATGGCCGTATCGAGAGTGGATGGCAAATCCAAAAGAAGGGCTATATATACGAGGCAACCATTCCCGCTAATACGACGGCTACCTTGTATCTG
>ENA-OPXQ01001460-OPXQ01001460.1-human-gut-metagenome-genome-assembly--contig:-NODE-1460-length-12757-cov-4.051252_pt1 | contig 12757 bp, 10 predicted proteins | sample MGYA00241769_ERZ502042 | MGnify/ENA primary metagenome ERZ502042 (study PRJEB25962, sample SAMEA2041934) | human gut metagenome | biome: human gut; feature: human-associated habitat; material: faeces...
ACGACCGCAAAAACGGGCGGCTGTTTGAGCAGGATTCCTCGTATTATCTGCTGTGTTCGCTGGAAAATCTGGACGAGCAGGGACAGCTCAAGAGCAAGGCGGCGATGTTCACCAAGCGCACCATTCGCCCGGAGCGCACCGTCACCAGTGTGGACACCCCCAGCGAAGCGTTGGCGGTATCCATCGGGGAGCACGGCAAGGTGGACCTGCCCTATATGGCAGAACTGCTGGGTACACCCGGTGACTATGGGCGCATTACCGCAGAGCTTTCCGGTGTGATCTTCAAAGACCCTGCCGCCGACCCCACCGACCCGGAAGCGGGCTGGCAGATGGCAGACGAGTATGATTCACCCATCGGCCCGCTGTACATCGTCCGCACGGATGACGGCCAATACGGATTTTTGTACAACGGCATTATCTGGGAAGCCTGTCCAACTCCGCAGATTGAAGCCGACAACGTGTACTGCCGTGCCACCGGCTGCGCTGCCGCTTCCGATCTGGAAGAACTTCCTCACGACTTGTCCGAGTGGACATACGTTCCCAGATAATCTTCCCGCGCCCGGTCGAGCACTTTCTCTGCATCGTCCGGGCGCACTTTGTTTTTTCGGAACATCCGCACGATGATCTGCGCCATTTCCTCGCAGACCTTTTCCCTGTATTCAAGGTCAACGTCTGCAATGCACGGATCATATAATGTCGGGTACGCTTCCAGAAACGCTTCGCTGTCCAGCATGACCTCCATCATCTTCATAATGAGGTCGCGCTTCAACTTCGGCGTTCTGTTCAGCTCTTCTACAATGTGTTCAGGTTTCAGCGTCACGTCCGCTTCACCTCCCTTTAAGGTTGTCCGTCTCTTCCCGCCGTGCTATAATCGTGGCAGGCGGAAAGGGGGTGATTATAAATGTCTATCTGTCCTCGTTGCGGTTCCGCTGTTGGTTCAGACGCTCAATTCTGTTCCAACTGCGGCGCATCTCTGAATGTCAGTTCTGAAAACTTCTGCACCAATCCAGATTGCAAACGTCATAAGGAACATTTTTCTTTTGCTCCCGGCGTTCGTTTCTGCGACCAGTGCGGAAAGCTGACGACTGACGGCAAAAAGATTGAAGCTCTGATTTGAGCATCTTTCTTTTCTAAGCTCCTGCTTGTGGAAGAAGCGGGAGCTTTTTTACGCCCACTTTTCGCCGTTCAGTCTGACCCAGACCAGCTTGCCGGACTTGTCCTTGAACAGAATAACTTCTTCTCCGTCGTTGATATTCTCAAGCTCGCGGGCAAGTTTCAGGCGGTCGTCCGGCGTTTCGACCTTTGCCGACCCGCCGATGTTCCCGCCCTGCATCTTTATCAGTTCGGACAGCATCGCGGCCCGTTCCGCCTTGCGCCCCTCAAATAGTACACGGCGAATCGTTCCGTAGAGGTTGTACATATCGCGCACACGCCAGCTAATCGCACTTTTCAGAATATCCGCGTATATGCTTTTCTCTTCTTGCATCTCTCTTCACCCCCCTTGTGTTGCCTATCGGAACTTTACAGTGTCATTATAGTCAATTCTCGGAACATTGTCAATGGTTTTCTGGAATTCTTTTGTTGATTTTCGGAACTTTATTTGCTATAATGAGATTGCAGAAAGGTGGTGAATAAAATAAATGACCATCGGCGAAAGAATTAAAGTCCTCCGCAAAGAGAAAAATCTTTCGATGGAGGATTTCGGCTCTGTAATCGGTATGGGCAAGTCTGCTGTCAGCCGTATCGAAAACGGGGTCAACGGAACAACGGATCAGACCATCCGCTCCATCTGCCGCGAGTTCGGGGTCAATGAATGCTGGCTCCGCACTGGCGATGGGGAGATGTTCGAGCAGACGCGGGAAACCGTGCTGGACAAGCTCTGCGCCGAGTATGATCTTGGTGCAGAACACCGGGCCATTGTGGAGGGATTTCTGGACCTGACCCCGCAGGATCGGGATGTGGTACTGAAATACTTCCATAATGTGTTCAGCCGGTCTGCATCCCCTGCCGCCCAGAGCGCGGCAGTGCCCGACAGTGAAGCCCAGCGCATTGCCGAGAGCGACGAGTACAAGTCGCTTGTGGAAAAGAACGAGCCAGCGGAGGGCGAACCGTTTACTACCGTCGGTTAGTTCTGCAACGCGCCGCAGACGAGTGGTTGAAGCGTCACCGCTGACCACCATGCAAAAGGAAAAAGCCCACCGGAGCCGTACCCGGTAGGCTTTTTCTTGCGTAAAAAAATAATGCCCCATCCTTCCGTCTGGAAGAACAGGGCATTTTGAAAGGATATACTATAATATATGAGAAGAAAGAAAGTCGAGGGCGGCAACCGCCTTGTTGCCTACTACCGCTACTCCGGCGGCAGCGGACAGACAGAACAGAGCATCGAAGGGCAACGCCGTGACTGCGAGAATTACGCCAGGCTCCACGGCCTGACCATCGTTCACGAATACATTGACCGGCATATCTCCGGCAAGACCGACGACCGCGCCGCGTTCCAACAGATGATGAACGACGGCGACAAGGGTGCATTTGATATGGTGATCTGTTGGAAAACAGACCGCTTCGCCCGCAACCGGTACGACAGTGCCGTGTACAAGAAGCGTCTGCGGGACAATGGCATCGAGATTCTTTATGCTGCCGAAAGCAACGTGGAGGGCGCAGAGGGCATTATCATTGAAGGTTTGATGGAAGCCCTTGCCGAATACTATTCCGCAGAGCTGGCAGAGAAGATGCGCCGCGGTATGCGCGAAAGCGCACTGAAAGGGCAGGCTATCAACCGTTGCCGTTCTCTGGGCTTGACCACCGACGAGAACAAGAAGTACGTCATTGATGAAAAGACCGCGCCCACCGTGCGCTTCATCTTTGAGCATTACGCCGCCGGGGAGAGCAGCACTTCCATTGTGGATCAGCTCAACGCCAAAGGTCTGCGCACCAGTCAGGGCAACCTCTTCAACAAGTGCAGCATTCCCCGTATCATTCAGAATGAAATGTACCGCGGTGTCTATACCAGCAAGGCGTACAACGTGCGGATCGAGGGCGCGATCCCCGCTATCATTGATGATGATCTATGGAAGAGGGCGCAAGCTATGATGAAAACCAACCGTCAGTTGAAAGCCAAGTATGAACCGAAAGCGGAGTATCTGCTTTCTGGCAAACTGTTCTGCGCAAAGTGCGGCTGCACCATGAAGGGCGTAAGCGGTCACAGCGGCGGCAACGACGAGGTGTACCGCTACTACGCCTGCTCCAACCCCCAGTGCCGCAAGCGCAATATTCCGAAGGATGATTTAGAGGGCAAGGTGATCCGCTCCATCTGTGACCACCTGTTGCAGCCTGAAACGATGGAACTCCTTGCCGAAACGATGGTCGATGTGCAGAAAGCCGACATGGAGAAGCCCAACGCCGAGCGCGATGTGCTGGAACAGGAACTCTGGGATGTGCGCCGCAGGAGCAAGAACATCATGGATGCCATCGAAACCGGCAGTGCAAACCCCCAGCTTGTCGCCCGTCTGGATGATCTGACCCAGCAGGAGAACACGCTGACCTATCAGCTCTCCACGATGGAAGCTGAGAAGCCCCTGCTCTTCACCAAGGAGCAGTACCTTTTCCTGTTGCAGCAGTTCTACGCCCAGCCCACAGAGCAGGACGATGCCTATAAACGCCGCCTTATTAACACTTTCGTAACAAATATAGAAGTTAGCGATTCTGAACTGCTTATTTATTTTAACATTTCCGAAGAAACTGAAAACAAAAACAAAAACGCTCCCCAGTTGAACTTTGATAAATCAAGTTCGACTGAGAAGCGTCTGGTCCGAGTGGCGAGAATCGAACTCACGGCCTCTTGAACCCCATTCAAGCGCGCTACCAAAACTGCGCTACACCCGGATATTTGTTGTGGCTCATCGCTCACAGCTCCATTAGTATACCCGCTATAGGCCGTTTTGTCAAGCGCTTTTTTTATTTTTCTTAGATTTTTTCTGGATTTTTCGCTCATTGTCCAGAAGCTCTCGATGGTGCGTCCATTTCATTTTCGGTGACTGCCATTGCCACGGCAAAGACACTGTGGGCGCCCGCATCCAGCAGTGCCTGCGCGCAGGCTGCGGCGGTAGCGCCGGTGGTGATGACGTCATCCACCAGCAGCACCCGCTTCCCTTCCACGAGCTCCGGCTCCTGCGCCCGGAAGGCACCGGCCGCATTTGCCAGACGCTCGTCCAGCGAGAGTCCTGCCTGATGGCGTCCGGCCCGGACGCGGCAGAGCGCCTTTGGCAGCAGCGGGAGACCCAGCGCATGGGCCAGAGGCTGCGCCATCCGTTCCGGCACATTGTAGCCGCGCCGACGGCTGGTGGCAGGCACCGGAACGATGCAGTCATAACCGATGGCCGCACCGGGGACCAGCCCCGGCACCGGCTCTGCAAAGTGCATCTCCACCTCTGCCCCGAACAGCCGGGCCGTCATCTCCACGCCAAGCTCCACCGCCGTCCAGCTTTCGCCTTCGTATTTGGCGCGGAGGATGGCGCTGCGGACGACGCCCTCATACCGGTAGGGCGCAGCCGCCCCGTCCAGAGCGCCCAGATAGTGGCGGCTCACGTCCAGCCGCATGACCGGGCCGCGGCGCAGCTCTTCCAGCCGCGGTGTACACACCTCACAGAGCGGCAGCGTTCCCAGCACCCTGCGGCAGCAGGGACACCGCCTCGGGAAAAGCAGCTGGCGCATCTGCCGGGCAAGCTGCGCGGGGCGGCTGTAATAACCTGCCATCAGTCTTTTTTGACGGCGACGATGATACGCACCTTTTTGCCAGCAGCGCAGCCAAAGTTGTCGTACCAGCCGGTAAGATAGTAATCATCGGAGTTGACGGAAGTGAGCTTGGTGTAGTAATACTGGCCCTTGTACCACAGGTAGACCTGCGTATTATCGGCCATTTCAAACCTTTCGCCCTTGGAGGAAAGGACGCTGGCCGCACCCACCTTGTCGATCTTCATGGGCATCAGCTGCACCATGTTGCGGACAGAGCCGGTCGTCTCCTGACAGACCGCAATGCCGCCGGCCAGCACAGGATACTTGATGGAAGTGCTCAGACTGGCCTGCTGGCCGTTGACGTAGCCGATATAGGTCGCACCGCTGCCGATGAAGTTGAATATCTGGCTGAAGGGAGTGCCGGTGATCTGGGCGATCTGCTGGAAGCCGAGGCCCAGAAGTGCGCCGGTGTTGCTGGTCAGGCGCTCCCATGCCGTGCTGAGGATGTCGCCGGAGATAACGCCCCACAAGATCTCTGTGGTGGTGGGTACCATGATGCTCTTCACCTGACTGACGACTGCATTGGTGTCAATGGTGCCGTTACCCGGCTCAGCCTTGATGGCACTGAGAAGGGTGCTGTAGTTGGCGGCGACATTCTTCACATCGTCCAGCACACCGTAGTACCACAGGTCGCCAGTCACATCGTTCAGAATAAGCGTGTCGATCTGCCCCTGCGGATTGGTGGTGTAGTAGCGGACATCGGAAGCCTTTAAGTTTACCCCCGATAGGCGGCTGGGACGAACCGTCCCAGCCACACCCCCTGTACTCGTATCAAGGATCTGCACGTCATCTGCCAGAGCCATATCGCCCAGCGCGGTGGCGTTCTCGTTCACAGTGCCGCTGACGGAGCGCTCATCGATTTTTTCCACGCTCTCGCCTTCGGGGCTGACCCGCACTTCCACCAGCCAGCCAGCGGGGAAATTCAGGCTCTTGTCTACATTCACTTCGCGGGCAAGGCCGTCGGTACACAGGACCTTGACGGTCTGAAGCACATCGGCACTGTTGTCCTCGTCGATGAGGTTGCGGGCGGACGACTGCACCACGCCGTAAAAGACCTCGTCGGCCTCCTCGCCGGTGATGATGCCTGCGGCCACATTGTTCATGCCCAGCAGCAGAGTGACCACCTGGCCGACACCGCCGCCGTTGAGAGAAGACACCTGAGAAGCAATGGCCGTACTGCCCAGCGTATAGGACGTGCCTGCCACCGTGATGGAAGCGGGGGCGCTGGCCGAGGGAGACACCTCGGTGATGCGGCCTGCGGCACGGCGGGTATAGACCCACAGGGTCTTGAGGCTCTCGCTGTAGTAGTAGACGTCGTATTTGTTCAGCTCTGCGGAGCCGGAGACCTTATCATTGCGGTAGACGCTGGCAGGGACGAAGGGCAGCACCGTGCTCTCCGAAGCCACGAAGGGGCCTTCCAGGCTGCTGAGCAGGATGGTGGAGCCGTCCACCTGACCATTGCTCACGGTAAAGCCAAGGGTCGTGCCGTAGGCCGAACCGCTGGCGTTGTTGGCGGTGAGGGCATTGTAGAGCAGGACGGCGCAGTCCTCGTAGTTCATCGCTTCGCCCTGACGGCGGTCGAGGCCGGCACGCAGGCCGATCTCGCTGGCCTTGTTGAGCTGAGCGTTGGGAAACGCGCCGCTCAGGTCGGTCATCTTATAGCCCATCAGCTTGAGCACTGCAGTGCATGCTTCTTCCAGCGTGACGGCGTTGTTCGGGCGGAAGCTGCCATCGGTGTAGCCGTTCATCCAGCCCTGCTGCACGGCGATGCGGACATAGGGCGCCCATGCCGAGGAGCCGGGCAGGTCGGTGTAGAGGGTACCCACTGCCCCCTGAGAAGAGACGCTCTCCCGGTAGGTAGAGTAAGAGGTCAGCATTCTGGCAAATGCGCCGCGGGTCACGGCTGCATTCAGTGCGCCGGACTGCTCGGAATCCATAGCACCCAGCGTGATGGCAAACTGGACGGCGGTGTTGTTGCCCGCAGCCGATGCCGGCATCACCAGCATCGACACCGCGATGCTGACCGCCAGCAGAAATGCGAGAAGACGTTTTTTCATTGTGATCTCCTTATAAAAAATGTTAAACCTCTCAGTCTCGCTTCGCTCGACAAGGCCGGGTTGCGGCACCCAGCATCCGCTGCGCATTGCGCGCGTCTTGCTGGCCGCTGCCCCAGCAACGACTCCCGCCACTGGCGGCGGTCGTCGTTGTTGCCCCTACCGAGGGGAGCCTCTGGCGAAGAGAGAAAGCTTTCCGTACTGCCAAGGCCTCCCCCTCGTCAGGGGAGGTGGCTGCGCCAAAGGCACAGACGGAGAGGTTAATCATATCTCAACGCGTCGATGGGGTTGAGCCGCGCGGCGCGTTTTGCGGGCAGATAGCCGAACAGCACTCCGATGAATACCGAGATGCCGAAAGCTGCCGCGATGGAGTTGAAGGACGGGCTGACCGTGATGTCCATGCCATCGGTGAACATGGGCAGCACCTGATTGGCGATGGCCGACACGATGTAGCCGAGGACGATGCCCAGCGTGCCGCCAAGAGCCGAGGTAGTGGCCGCCTCGGTGACGAACTGGGCCAGGATGGTCTTTTCCTTCGCGCCCATGGCCTTGCGGATGCCGATCTCACGGGTGCGCTCGGTGACGGACACCAGCATGATGTTCATGATGCCGATGCCGCCTACCAGCAGCGAGATGCTGGCGATGCCGGTGAGGATGACGATGACCATGTTGATCATCTTGTTCATCTCTTCCAGCCACTCGCTGGCGCTGTAGACGTAGTAAGCATTGTCGCTCTTGAAGATGTCATACAGTCCCTGCTCCACCGCAGCCTTGGCCTCGTTGGCCTGGCCCTCGTCCACCATGATGGCAGAGTAGGAGTCCGGCGAGCTTTCGTTGGAAAGGCGCATGGCTGTGGTGTAGGGCAGGTAGACGCTGTCGTCGTCGCTGCCCTCCTGCTGGTCGGGGTTGGAGATTTTGGCCTTCAGCACGCCCACGATGCGGAACTTATAGGGGCCAAGCTTAATGGTCTGGCCCACCGCATTTCCGCCGTAGGCCGTGCGGTTGATGTAATCGCCGATGACGCAGATCTGCTTGTTGTCTGCGATGTCCATATACTGGATGTTCCGGCCCTTGGCAAGGGTGTAGCCCTTCATCTCGATGTAGTTTTCATCCACGCCGTACATCTCGCTGTAGCGGTAGGTCGTAGTCCCCACCTTGGGGGTGTTGTCGCTGAAATCCAGCTGCGGCGAGATGGAGGAAAGCAGTTTGGGGTTCTTTTTGACGATGTCGTACAAATCATCCACCGTCGCAGTGCGGGAACCATAGCCCCATATCTGGATGGAGAGGGTGTTGGTTCCCATTGCGGAAAAGCTGTCCCGCATGCTTCTGGTCATGCCGTTGCCCAGACCGACGATGACGATGACCGCCATGACGCCGATGATGATGCCCAGCATGGTCAGAAACGTGCGCAGCTTATTGCTCCAGACGTTCTGCAGTGCCTGACGGAAAGTCTCTAATACCATTATTTTGCTTCCTCCTGTGCCGCTCCGCCGGACAGAGTGGGCTGCACGACAGCCTCAGGCGCGTGGGCGTCGCCGTCGTACACCACCTGACCGTCCTCCAGACGGATGATACGCTCCGCCTGCACGGCGATGGAATTGTCGTGGGTGATGAGCACCACGGTATGCCCCTCCCTGTGGAGCTGCTGGAGCATCCCGATGACCTCGCGGCCGGTGTGGGAGTCCAGAGCGCCGGTGGGTTCGTCGGCGAGGATGACCGCCGGGTTGCGCACCAGAGCACGGGCGATGGAAACGCGCTGCTGCTGGCCGCCGGAAAGCTGGTTTGGCAGGTTCTTGAGCTTGTCGCCCAGACCCACCTTTTCCAGCACATCCTTGGCCAGCTTGTGGCGTTCGGCGCGGGAGATATTCGCGTAGATCAGCGGCACCTCCACGTTCTCCATCAGGTTGAGGCGGGGCAGAAGGTTATACTGCTGGAAGATGAAACCCAGCATCTCGTTGCGCACATCTGCCAGCTCGTCTCGGTTCATCTTACCCACGTCCCTGCCGTTGAGCCGGTAGGTGCCGTAGGTGGGGACGTCCAGACAGCCGATGATGTTCATGCAGGTGGACTTGCCCGAACCGGACTGGCCCACGATGGCCACAAACTCCCCTTTCTCGATCTTCATCGAGATGTGGTCGGCGGCCTTTACCAGAGTATCACCCATCTGATAATACTTGCATACCTGGTCAAATTCGATCAGAGCGCTCATGGGGCACCTCCTTACCAGATACTGTCGCTGTAACTGTCGCTGTAATAGTCATCCGACACAGAGCTGGTGTCGTAGGCCACCGTGTCGTCCTCCTGCAGGCCGCTCTTGATCTCGGTATAGCTGTCGTCGCTGACGCCGGTCTCGACCTTGACGTAGACATAGCCGTCCGGTGCGTCCATGTCTTCCACCGCATTGGCTGCGCTGGGAGACTTCTTGCTCACCAGCACATAGCCGCCGCGGATAACGGCAGCATTCGGCACGACGAGGGCGTTGTTGGCCTCGGCCACGACGATCTCAGCGTTGGCGTTCATTCCGGGGCGCAGGCCGTCGGTGTTGTCAATGCGGATGATGATGGGATAAGTCGTGGTGCCGCCGCTGGAGCTGCCCTTCATGGACACACGGGTGACTGTGCCGACATAGGTCTTGTCCGTCACAGCGTCAGCGGTGAGCTGGACTTTCTGGCCCACGGACAGTGCGCCGATCTGCAGCTCATCCACATTGATGACCATTTCCAGATAGCTCAGGTCGTAGATGACGCAGAGGGTGCTGCCGGAGGTCAGGGCGTCGCCCTGCTTGGCGTCCTTCTCAATGATGGTGCCGCTGATGGGCGAGGTAATGGTGTAGTTGGACATATTGTCCTGCTGGTTCTGCATCGAGATCTCAGCGCTACGCAGGGACTCGGAAGCAGACTGGATGGATTCGGTCAGCTCGTCGCCGGTCAGCTCGATGATGATGTCACCCTTGGAGACCGCGCCGCCCTCCTGCACATTGATGGCGGAAACGGTGCCGCTGGCCTGAGCGGTCAGGGTGCGCTCTGCCTGATAGGCAAAGGTGGCAGAGGCGATGGAGCTGACGCCATTGACGCTGGCGGTAGCGGCCTGGGCGGTGGTCAGACCGCCGGCATTGTTGACCCGGATGGTGACGGTGCGCACCAGCAGGTTGCCGGTGCTCAGCTCATCGGTGCCGGTAACGGCGGTGATGGTGCCTTTCAGCGTCTCAAAGGTGCCGTCCAGCACCACGTCAGCGCTCTGGCCCACCGAGAAGTTGGCGGCGTCGGCTGCCGGGAACAGCAGGTTCAGCAGCATCTTGGAGCTGTCGCGGATGACCGCCACCTCCTGGCCACTGGTCACCTCGTCGCCCTTTGCGACCTTGAGGCTGCTGACGGTGCCGTCCACCTCTGCGCGGACATACTGGCGGTCCACAGTCTTGTCGTAGCTGCGCTGGGCCTGCTGCAGGGCGATGCTGGCTTTTTCCAGATTGGTGGAGGCGTCCGAGCTGTCGATGGTGTAGAGCACATCGCCCTCCTCCACCTTGTCGCCCTCTTCAAAGCCGCCGGTGAGGATCTTGCCGTCCACCAGAGACTTGACGGTATATGTATTGGCCGGGTTCAGCGTGCCGGTGCCGCTCAGGGAGTTGGAGACATCCTGACGGACCGGCGTCGTCTCGGCGTAGGTCACATCGCGGCTGGCAGCGCCATTTCTGCCGCCGCCTATGAGAAAGACAGCGCCCGCTGCCGCCACGACGACCAGCGGCACGAGCCATTTCCAGTTCTTTTTGGCAAATGCGCCTGCACCGGTCCTACCCTTGGCTCCGGTCATTTCCCCGGCAGCCTCAGCAGACTGAGCCGCTGCATCCTTTTTCTTTTTCCAGATCATGCTTTTCCTCCTAGTCGATGCAAAAGGGCATAGTTGCCCCTTTGCACGAAAAATCTGTTATTGGTAGTGTATCGCATTTCACCAAAATACTCAAGCGTCCAAATTTCATTTCACCCTTTATTTACAAAATATATGTCCGTTTTTATGCAAAAAGAGACACCCGCAGCGCCCTTTTCAGAGCAATGCGGGTGTCTCTTATTTTTTATCCTATCAGGATGCGGCTTCGGCCTCGCTCAGCGGAGCCAGCTGCACATACACCCCGGCAGGGACGCAGGCCGCCCATGCACCTTCCTCGCTCAGCTGGCCGAACTGCTCACAGACATGGTCCGGGCATTGGCTGTCCTGAAACGAGATGGTGCCGTCTTTTACCTGTAAATGAACGACATAGCTGCCCACATCGTACAGGTAATCGTAGTCCTTATCCAGCGGCAGCACCTCGGTGATGCCGTCGCCGAAATCCACGACTGCTGCCAGCGGCTCCGTCTTGCTGCGCGGACGCAGCAGAAAGACCAGCAGGACAGCTGCCGCCAGGACGACGGCTGCGAAGAGGAGGTTTGCCTTCCAGCTCAGGCGTTTTGCGCCTTTTGCCGGCTCAGGCTGCTTGCGGATGCTCATGCAGCGTAGTCGCTGGCAGCAGCACCGGCAATGCGGCCAAAGACGGTAAAGTCAGCAACAGCGTTGCCGCCCAGACGGTTTGCACCGTGGACGCCGCCAGTCACCTCGCCTGCTGCGAACAGGCCGGGGATGACCTCGCCCTTCTCGTTCAGCACCTCGGTGTTGGCGTTGATCTTCAGGCCGCCCATGGTGTGATGGACACCGGCGGTGACCTTCACAGCGTAGTAGGGAGCGGTGTTCAGGGGGTTAGCGAAGCTGGTGCGGCCGAAGTCGGGGTCATTCTTGGCCTCAACGTAGCCGTTCCACTTGTCCATGGTCTCTGCGAAGGCAGCGGCATCGACGCCCATAGCCTTGCCCAGCTCCTCGTAGGTCTCACCGGTGACGGTGTAGCCCTTCTTGATGTAGCCCTGGATGACGCTGGAAGCATCGACCATGGCCTGATCGACGACCAGCCAGCTGTAGCTGCCGGTCTGAGCGATCTCAGCGGCGGAGACGACGTCACGGGTGCCGACCTCGTCGATGAAGCGCTTGCCCTCGGCGTTGATCAGCACAGCGCCGTCGCCGCGCAGGCCCTCGGTGATGAGGGCAGCGGTGTTGGCCTCAACGGTGGGGTGGATCTGGATCTGGTCCATGTCCACGGTAGCAGCGCCGATGGCCTGTGCCATCTCGATGCCCTGGCCCTGGATGCCGGGGGCGTTGGTGGTCATGAAGCCCTTCAGCTCGGGCTTGTACTTGACGACCATGTCGAGGTTTGCACCGAAGCCGCCGGAAGCCAGAACGACTGCCTTGGCGTTGACGGTGACGGTCTCACCGGAAGCACCGGTGGCCTTGACGCCCACGGCAGCGCCGTTGGCATCGGTCAGGATCTCAGTTGCAGTGGTGTCCAGCATCATCTTGACGCCGGCCTTCTCGCAGTTCTCCTCCAGCAGGGGGATCATGTAGGAGCCGACGGAAACGGTCTTGCCCTCTGCGTTCACAGGGCGATGGATGCGCTTGACGGATGCACCGCCGAAGCTGGAGACGTTGTGCAGGGTGATGCCGTGCTCGTCCAGCCAGTCGATGGCGTCAGCGGAGTTTGCGCACAGGGTCTCGACCAGCTCGGGGTCGTTGATGCCCTTGCCGCCGATCATGGTATCCAGCTCCATCAGCTCAACGCTGTCAAAGTAGCCGGTGGGGTTGGCCTGGTAGGCAGCCCACTGCTCGGAGACGGTCTTTGCCAGAGCGGTGATGGTCTCGTTGTCGGCGTACTTCTCGGCAGCAGTCTTCAGGGTCTTCTCGACGCCGGCAGACTCGCCGAACTCGTTCTCATCCTGATACACGGTCTTGCCGGCGTTCATGCCGCCGGTAGCGCGCACAGAGTTGCCGCCCACCATGGCCTGGCTCTCCACGATCACAACGCTCTTGCCCTCGGCAGCAGCGGTGATGGCAGCGGT
>ENA-OPXQ01001469-OPXQ01001469.1-human-gut-metagenome-genome-assembly--contig:-NODE-1469-length-12694-cov-6.220112_pt1 | contig 12694 bp, 9 predicted proteins | sample MGYA00241769_ERZ502042 | MGnify/ENA primary metagenome ERZ502042 (study PRJEB25962, sample SAMEA2041934) | human gut metagenome | biome: human gut; feature: human-associated habitat; material: faeces...
AGCAGCATAAAATACACCACCGAATACTGCCCTTTCGCCTCCCAGACCAGATGGAACAGGAATCCCCCAATAAACACGATTCCCGGAAGCAGCATCCCCCATCTGTCCGGTTCTCCACGTTCCTGCCTCTCCCAGACCGTTTCCATTCCCTGTTTTTTCACAGCTTTCACAGTTTTTTCTGCCTTTTCTGCTTCTATCCTCTTTTCCCATGTTCGTTTCATCAGAACATGCTTACTTCGGCTTCCTTTGGCACTCATCCCGGCAATCACCCATACACACGCCATCGCATACACAAACGTCTGCAACAGATTCGCCGCAAAAACATAGAGCCGGTTCAGACCCCCTTCTTCCTTGAAAAGCTCCCATGGCGGGCTTCCCTCCGCCCAGGAGGTATTTCCCACCTCCTGGATCCAGAGACTCTGAAAGGTCGGTTCCGCCCAGATTGACTCGATCTTCCGAACAAAGAAATCAGCGGCTTTCGCCGGTTCCTCTGCCATATCTGAAATCGTTTTCCGCAAATCTGCCTGCGCCCATGCGGCCGCCAGATCCGCATCCCCATCTGCCTTCTGAAAGAGTTTTACCTGATAGCCATTGTACCAGCCCGGTCCACGTTTGCTCTCCTCCAGTCCCATCTGCACCCAGGCAATCATCGGCGCACCGTCCGATACCGTGCGTCCGGTCACAGAAGAAATTCCTGTCTGAATCCCCCGGTTTCCAATCACATACACTGTAATCAGAAGCACCGCTGCCACCAGCAGGCGTGCTTTCCTTCGAAAGACTCCCGAGGATGCCAGATACAAAAACAGCGCCACCAGCACAATCTCATAATTCGACTTGAGGATCACCGCCGCCGCTACTGCTGCCGCGCCAATCCAGAAGTCTCTTCCCCGCCCCTCTTCCACATACCGCACCAGACGTTCCATCGCCAGACATGAAAGTCCAAATCCTGGCATCGTGCCGTACACGAAGAGGATATAGAAAGAAAATGGCAGACAGCACGCCATCCACAAAAGCAAGCTGCATCTTTCGTTTCCCCGGACCGTCATCCGCTGCAGGCTCACGATTCCCAGAATAAAAAATCCGATATTTAAAATCTGGAAAACTACATACGCCGCATCTCCAAAGAAAAATGCCAGCACTGCCATATAGAGAATCAGCCCGTTCTGAGACGGATAAGTGTACGCATACCCAAGCGGTCCTTCCGCTGTCCCATACGAATACGCCACCGGCTCCCAGGCGCTGAAATCGCCATGCAGAAGTCCCTGCGCGGACGCCATACACTGATGAGAGTCAGAACCGCCCCAGGACGGGACAAGGAGAATCCAAAAAAGATAGGCAGCAGCCGCTAAAAGAAGCCACTGGTTCTTCCGGCACTTTCGTTCCTTTCTCCGCCTGTAAAACACCGTCAGTCCAATCACACCCGCACCAAAAAACAGGTGCAGAAACAGACTGTCCCTTCCATACTGTACAATCTCAGAACCTCCATAGACCCGGCAGGTCACAACCGCGCTGAGCAGTGTCAGGAAAAAAAGAATTCCTCCCAACAAAATCCGCACCAGCCCGACACAAAATTTTTCCAGCATTTTCTTCCTCTCTTCTGTCATTTCTGTCAAATTCAGGTTTCATCATTACTGTTCAAGCATCGTGCCCAGCAACTTTTTATCCCTTTTTCATTCCCATCTGCCTTAAAACTTCACTCATTTTATCAAGTCATTTGCCAAATGTCCACTCTTTCCGGCACTCTTTTTGTTACTATGAACAGCTACGGATTTGAACCGTTACCTCTTCCCCAAAATATAGCTTGACATTCCTCTTCGGTTCTGATATATCTTAAACATAGCAGTCATACAACTGACGGATAAGTGGATCAACCACATGAAGTATGACTGGAAATTGCCGACCGTCTGGGCGTCACAGCACAGACCGTGGGTATTTTTTTTACTTTTTTTCACTCTCACCGTCTCTGCTGGGATCGAAATTTTTCAACCAGGAGGGAAACACATGTCTGCTATGTATCAAACATTCCAAAACACACCTATCTTTCAAACGGCCTGGAGAGGTTTTCTGGGCTCCAAATGGACCGACGAAGTGAACGTCCGCGATTTCATCCAGAACAATTATACGCAATATGATGGCGATGAAAGCTTTCTCGCTGCCCCGACCAGTGCCACTCATCTGCTCTGGGAACGCCTTCAAAAGCTTCAGAAGGAAGAGCACGAAAAGGGCGGTGTGCTCGAATGCGAAACTGAAATCGTATCCAGCCTGACCGCCTATGGTCCAGGATATATCGATCCGGAGCTTAAAGATCTGGAACGCATCGTCGGACTTCAGACCGACAAACCACTCAAGCGGGCTTTTATGCCGTTCGGCGGAATCAAGATGGCGGAGGAAGCCGCCGAAACCTACGGCTACCATGTCAATCCAAAATTTCATAAAATCTTTACCGAATACCATAAAACCCACAACCAGGCCGTTTTCGATGCATATACCCCGGAAATGAAAACCGCCCGCCACTGCCATATCGTCACCGGGCTTCCGGATACCTACGGACGCGGCCGAATCGTAGGCGACTACCGCCGGATCGCCCTGTACGGAATCGATTTCCTAATTCAGGAAAAGAAAAAGGATCTGGAACGCTGTGGAAATGGTGCCATGTTTGATGACATCATCCGCCAGCGGGAAGAGATCGCCGAGCAGATCAAGTGTTTAGAGGATATGAAGAAGCTTGCAGAGATCTACGGATACGATATTTCCAGACCTGCAACAAACGCAAAGGAAGCCGTACAGTGGTTATACTTCGGATACCTTGCAGCAATCAAGACACAGAACGGTGCAGCAATGTCCGTTGGTCGTGTTTCTACCTTCCTTGATATCTACTTCGAGAGAGACTTAAAGAAAGGCATCATCACAGAGCAGGAAGTACAGGAATTGGTTGACCACTTTACCATGAAGCTTCGTATGGTAAAATTCGCACGTATTCCTTCTTACAACCAGCTGTTCTCAGGTGATCCGGTCTGGGCAACACTTGACGTTGCGGGTACAGGCGTAGACGGACGTTCCATGGTTACAAAGTCCGACTTCCGTTTCCTGCATACATTAGAGAACATGGGACCGGCTCCGGAGCCAAACCTTACCGTATTATATTCTTCCAGACTTCCGGAAGCATTCAAGGATTATGCGGCACGTATCTCTATTGATACAAGTTCCATCCAGTACGAGAACGATGACGCTATGAAACCGGTATGGGGCGATGATTATGCCATCTGCTGCTGTGTATCTGCTACACAGACAGGTAAGGAGATGCAGTTCTTCGGTGCCCGTGCAAACCTTGCAAAGTGTCTCCTCTACGCAATCAACGGTGGTGTGGATGAGAAGACCGGTCAGCAGGTAGGACCGGATTACAAGCCAATTACATCTGAGTACCTTGATTATGATGAAGTCATGGAGAAGTACGATAAGATGATGGACTGGTTAGTAGATATTTATGTAAATACCTTAAACCTGATCCAGTATATGCATGACAAATATTACTATGAAGCAGCAGAACTTTCTCTGATGGATACTGATCTGAAGAGAACGTTCGCAACCGGTATTGCAGGTTTCTCACACGTAATCGATTCCCTTTCCGCAATCAAGTACGCAAAGGTTAAGGCAATCCGTGATGAGAACGGAATCGCAAAAGATTTCGAGATTGAGGGAGACTTCCCAAGATACGGTAACGATGATGACCGTGCCGATGATATCGGAGTATGGTTGTTACAGACATTCATGGATAAGTTAAAGAAGCATCACACTTACCGTGATTCTGAGCCAACAACTTCTATCCTTACCATTACTTCCAACGTTGTATATGGCAAAGCGACAGGAGCAATGCCAGACGGACGTAAGGCTGGCGAGCCACTTTCACCGGGAGCGAACCCAAGCTACGGCGCAGAGAAGAGCGGACTTCTTGCTTCCCTGAACTCTCTGACAAAGATCCCGTATGAGTGGGCACTTGACGGAATTTCCAATACCCAGACCATCAACCCTGGTGCACTTGGAAATGAAGAAGGCGAGCGTATTGAGAACCTTGTAAACGTTATGGACGGATATTTTGACCAGGGTGCGCATCACCTCAATGTTAACGTGTTTGGCAAGGAGAAGCTTATCGACGCTATGGAGCATCCGGAGAAAGAAGAGTACGCAAACTTCACCATCCGTGTATCCGGTTACGCTGTGAAGTTCATTGATCTGACCAAAGAGCAGCAGATGGACGTTATCGCACGTACCTGCCACGATCATATGTAATGTGATCTAAGGGGTCACGAGAGTTGCGAAGCAACAGAGTAATTCGTAGATCATATCCGTTGGAATGAATAAGAAATCAGGGTTAATACATGAATGAATATTTGTGTATTAGCCCTGTTTTTATGATATAATTTGCACATACTAATGAAATGATAATTCGATGCTTTTATTGGTTTGGTTAAAAACGAGGTAAAACAATGCTAGGAAATATACATTCAATCGAGACATTCGGTTCCGCAGACGGACCGGGCGTGCGTTATCTGATTTTTTTGAAGGGCTGCAATATGCGCTGCAAATACTGCCATAATCCCGATACCTGGGCAAAAACCGAGGGGGAAATGAAAAGCGCAGAAGAAATTTTACAACAGGCGCTGCGGTATAAAAGATACTGGGGCAAAAAGGGCGGTATTACCGTAAGTGGCGGAGAAGCACTGTTGCAGATTGATTTTGTCACAGAATTGTTTACGCTTGCCAAAGAAAAAGGCGTCAATACCTGTCTGGATACAGCGGGCAACCCGTTTACCCGTGAGAAACCATTCTATTCTAAGTTTGAAAAACTGATGGAAGTGACGGATCTGTTTATGCTCGACATAAAGGAAATGGATGAGGACGAGCATAAACAACTGACAGGCCAGACGAATAAAAATATTCTGGATATGGCAACCTGTCTGTCGGATCACGGTAAAGCGATGTGGATTCGGCACGTACTTGTGCCGGGCATTACCGATGATGATGGGCAGTTACACAGGCTCCGTGCATTTATTGATACGTTAAAAACCGTGGAACGTGTGGAAATTTTGCCATATCACACGCTGGGGGTATTTAAATGGAAAGAACTTGGGATTCCTTATGCACTGGAAGATGTGGAGCCGCCGACCAAAGAGCAGGTGGAACATGCACGGGAAATCATTATTCCCGGTTATAAATCCTGATTGTATGAACAAGGGACATATGCAAAAAAGGCAGCTGTAAAATCCCATCAAACAAAGAGAATGGGACATATGCACAAAAAGATAGCTGTGAAATCCCATCAAACAAAGAGAGTGGGACATATGTGCAAAAAGATAGCTGAAATATCCCGACAGAAAAAGAAAGAGGGACATAGAAGCAAGGAAAAATTGTATATGTCCCAACAGTATAGATGGGCGGGACATAAAGATAAAGAAAAACAGTATATGTCCCAACAGCACCAATAAGAAGGATATAAAGATAAAGAAAAATTGTATATGTCCAGACAGCAGAATAAGAGAACCATAGGGAGCAGTAAAAGCTGCGTAGATCTCATTTTCCACCCCCCCCAAAAAAAAAAACTCAAAAAAGAATGCGCAGCAGAAAAGAAAACATAAGGAAAAACAAATCATGATACAACCAGAAATTTTATATGAAGATGCACAGCTGATCATCTGCTACAAACCGGCAGGCATTGCAACGCAGACAAAAAAACTGGGACAAAAAGACATGGTCAGCATACTTTCGAATCACATAGCACAGGAAGGAACCGGACAGCCGTTTATCGGTGTAGTCCATCGGCTGGGCCCAGCCGGTGGAAGGCGTGATGGTGTTTGCAAAAACAAAACAGGCGGCAGCAAAATTGTCGGCACAGGTGAAAGACCATTCCTTCGGGAAAAAATATTATGCCAGAGTACAGCTTACGGAAGGAAAAACTTTTGCGGAAGCTACCGGTCATGCCACAGAGGGAACGCTGCGGGACTGGATGCAGTTTGACCGGAAAGAGAATAAATCCTGTGTGGTGGAGCAGCCACGGAAGGAGCAGAAGAATGTAAACAGTAAAAACGGGGTGCAGGAAGCCTTACTGGATTACCGTGTCATAAAGGAAGAAGAAAAAACAGCGTTGCTGGATATCACGCTGCATACCGGACGACATCATCAGATCCGTGTGCAGCTGGCACATCTCGGAACGCCCATCTGCGGGGATCATAAGTATGGGAATGCTGCAGGCGGTATGCCGGAATTGTGCAGTTATCATATCGATTTTATACATCCGGTCAGCGGAAAAACGATGACGTATGATATAAAACCGAGAAATTTCGGAATCGCATTTTAGAATAGGTGGGATGCTCTGCTCAACCTTGACAATCGGCTGTGTTCGTCATATTATATATTCGAGCTTTTCTGCGCATTTTGCGGGCAGAAAAGAAAACTCTTACACGAGTATAACGTAAAAAATGACCGCACAGTGGTCGCAGAAAAGGAGAAAGACATGGCGAAAGAGAAGAAACTTGTTGAAGCCATTACTTCCATGGAGGAAGATTTTGCACAATGGTATACCGACGTCGTAAAGAAAGCAGAGCTGATTGATTACTCCGCAGTAAAGGGCTGCATGATCATCAAGCCCGATGGGTATGCTATCTGGGAAAATATACAGCATGAATTAGACCGCAGATTCAAAGAAACAGGCGTAGAGAATGTATATATGCCGATGTTTATTCCGGAGAGCCTTCTGGAAAAAGAAAAGGATCATGTGCTTAGGACTGCAGTAATTCTGGCAACAGTGATCATTGTGCTTGGAGGAATCGTTGTAGCAGTAAGGCTTAATAATCCAAAGCAGGACACAACGAAAGGCAGGAAGATCCTGAGTGAGATGGATCGTACGGATGTCGGAAAAGTAAATAAAAAAATCCAGAAACTTGAAGAGGAAGAACGTGTGAAGGAAGAAGCAGCAGATAACAGATCCGTAAGCGAAAAGTTTGCGGATTGTCTGATCCTTGGAGATTCGATCACACAGGGCTTATATGAGTACGGAGTGCTGGATGAGGCGAATGTACAGGCAGACCGCGGAACGGAAGTTTCGGAAGTCAGCAGTAAAAAGATTGAGGAACATATAAAAAAAGCCAAAGAGATGAAGCCGGAAGTGCTGTTTCTTGCCTATGGAATGAATGATATTGAAGCACAGAATGGAAATGCGTCCGGATTTGTGAAAGCATATAAAAATGTTATAGAGGATCTGAAAGAGTCACTGCCGGATACGAAGATTTATGTCAATTGTATTCTTCCGGCGGCGCAGTCGGCGATTGAAACAAGACCTTTATTTGCCAATGTTCCAAAGTTCAATCAAAAACTGAAAAAATTATGTAAAAAAGAAAAAGTGACATTCATCGATAATACAGATCTGGTAAAACAGGAGTATTATGCCGATGATGGGATCCATATGTCACCATCTTATTATACGAAATGGGTAGATCATATGGCGGAGGCAGCAGGATTATAATGAGAAAAGGAAGACTGGATATTATTAATACATGTAAGTATCTGATGGTGATCGCACTGATTGCCTATGTGGTATTGCTGGTTTCCGGAGAGGGAGATAATACCGTATCCGTAGATACGATACAAAAGAATATTGAAAAATCTGTTTCTCTGAAAGGCATGAATAAGGGAAGTTCTCAGGACCTTAAGAAGTATTATGGTCTGAATGCCAACGATTATGCCGGAACAATGTTGTATATACCGGATGATGTCATGAGTGTAAATGAGATACTGGTAGTAAAAGTAAAAGATAAGAGCCAGGTAGAAGATGTGGAGAAGGCTGTAGAGGAGCGTTTGTCTACACAGAAGAAGAGTTTTGAGGGCTATGGTGTAAAACAGACCAGGCTTCTTCATTCTGCAATCGATGAAACCAGGGGGTATTACATATTATTAGCTGTTTCAAAAGATGCGGATCGCATAGAAGCCGCATTTAAGAATAGTATTTATTAGAAGGCAGAGGAATTAGAAAGATGTTATTTAGCAGTATTGTTTTTTTATTTACATTTTTACCGGCTGTGTTGGTGTTGTATTACCTGCTGCCGGAGAGATTCCACAATCCGGTTTTGCTGCTTGCAAGTCTGATTTTTTATGCATGGGGTGAACCGGTCTATATTTTCCTGATGCTGTTATCCATTTTGTTCAATTATTTCAGTGGACTTGATATAGCAAGAAATCTGACGGACAGAAGGCTGGCAAAAAGAAGCCTTATATTCAATATTGTGGTGAACATTGCAATCCTGGGATTTTTCAAATATGAAGGCTTTGTGCTGGATTCACTGAATGCGGTGCTGCCGGTGCATATTACATATCATCCGCTGGCACTGCCGATCGGTATCTCATTTTATACATTCCAGATATTGTCTTATATTATAGATGTTTATCGGGGAAATGTTAAAGTTCAGAAGAATATCCTGAACTTTGCATTATATGTAACAATGTTTCCGCAGCTTATCGCAGGACCGATCGTACAGTATGCAGATGTTGAAGAGCAGCTTGTAAACCGCGAATCATCATGGGACAAGTTCGGAGAAGGGTGCATGTATTTTATACGTGGACTTGCAAAAAAGGTATTGCTTGCGAATACTTCTGGTATGATATTTACGGAAGTAACCGGACTTGGAAAGGGCAATGTGTCGGTACTGAGTGCATGGTTTGGTGCTTTTGCCTATATGTTTCAGATTTATTTTGATTTCAGTGGTTATTCGGATATGGCAGTGGGACTTGGAAAGATGTTTGGATTTGAGTTCTGTATGAATTTTAATTATCCGTACATAGCGAAAAGTATTACTGAATTCTGGCGCAGATGGCATATTTCTCTGAGCAGCTGGTTCAGGGATTATGTATACATTCCGCTCGGGGGCAACAGAGTATCGAAGAGCCGGCATATCTTCAATCTAATGGTTGTGTGGTTTCTGACCGGATTATGGCACGGAGCTGCATGGAATTTCGTGGCATGGGGATTGTATTACGGGATCATACTGATCATTGAAAAATATATCCTGTCACCGGTACTGGATAAACTCCCTTCGGTTGTACGCCATATTTACAGTATTGTGCTGGTTGTGATCGGATGGGTATTATTCTTTAGTCCTTCACTTGGAGGGGCGGCCAGATATCTGGGAATGATGCTTGGAGCAGGAGCACACGGAGTGGCAGACAGGGAAAGCCTGTATCTGCTTACAACGAATCTGGTATTGTGGATCATTCTGATCATTGGTTCTACTCCGCTTACAGATGTCAGATATCAGCATATGCTGCGCCAGAAGAAGTGGAATACGACGCTTCTGAATGGAATCGTATATGCGGTACTGTTCATTTTGTGTATCGCATATCTAGTGACAGAGACATATAATCCGTTCCTGTATTTCAGATTTTAGGAGTAAAAATGAGACAGTCAAGAAAAAAATGGGAAAGAAGAAGAGAAGTGCATAGAAATAAATTAGCAGCGGTGATATTTGTCATAATGATGATCGCTTTCTGTGTTGTGAATCTGGCAACGGGTGACCGGGAATTCTCGGCGACAGAGAACCGGGCACTGGAACAGAGACCGGAACTTACAATTTCAGGAATAGAAAGCGGAAGATGGATGGAGCAGTACGAATCCTATGTATCAGATCAGTTCGCGGGAAGAGATTTCTGGGTAATGCTAAAAAGCAGGGTGGATCTGCTGGCAGGAAAGAGAAAAGCGAATGGCGTGTTCAAAGGAAAAGACCATTATCTTCTGGAGGATATTGCAAAACCGGATGAAGATCAGATGAAAGAAAATCTGTCTGCAATGAAAATGTTTCAAAAACAATATAAAGATATACCAATGTACATGATGCTGGTTCCGAATGCGGCTAATATCGAATCGGATAAACTTCCGGGATATGCAGTTACAGAGAATCAGGAGAAGCAATTTAAAGCAATTCACAGTACACTGGGATCTGTTTATACATGGGTGGATGTCAGTGATATTTTAAAAAAACACAGATCAGAAGAAATCTATTATCACACAGATCATCACTGGACAACACTTGGCGCGTATTACGGTTATCAGGCTCTTTCAAAAAGCATGAAGCTTGATACATCTAAAACCTTTGACATGAAGCCTTATGCGGTGACCAATGCATTTAACGGAACACTGGCTTCGACGAGCGGATATGAAACGGGATATGAAGAACCGATATATATCTATGCACCCGACAATCTTAAGAATGCAACAGAGGCTGTAGTAAATAATGTAAATGAAAAAAAGAAGACGGCAACTCTTTATGATACTTCCAAGCTTAAAGGAAAAGACAAATATGCACTTTTTCTTGGCGGAAATTATCCGATCCTTGACATCAAGACGACGGCAGATTCGACAGACAGGCTTCTGATCATCAAGGATTCTTATGCCAATAGTCTGATTCCGTTCCTGATACCTTATTACAGGGAAATTGTGGTTGTCGATCCAAGGTATTATTATGATGATATTGAAAATGTCATGAAGAAGGATAATATCACAAGTGTATTATTTTTATATAATGGAAATACTTTTGTAAAAGATAACAGTATCAGCGGGGTGTTACAGAATGATTAGGCTGAATAAATATTTAAGCGAAGCCGGTGTGTGCTCAAGAAGAGAGGCGGACCGGCTGATAGAATCTGGCGTTGTAACGGTGGATGGAAAAAATGCCGTACCCGGAATGAAGGTTGAAGACGGACAGGAAGTCTGTGTGGGGAAAAAACGGATAAAAAGCAAGACAAAAAAGACAGTCCTGGCGGTATATAAACCCGCTGGGATTGTTTGCACAGAAGATAAAAGGGAAAAGAAGAATATTATCAGATTCCTGAATTATCCGCTACGCGTGACCTATGCGGGAAGACTGGATAAAGATTCGGAAGGACTTCTGATCATGACCAATGATGGTGATCTGATCAATGGCATGATGCGTGCAAGATTCTCCCATGAGAAAGAATATAAGGTCACAGTTAATAAAGAAATCACACCGGAGTTCATAGAAAAAATGAGTCGCGGAGTACATATCAGAGACAGGGAGAAGAACCTGGATGCGGTGACCAGGCCGTGTAAAGTGAGAAAGATTGGAAAATACACATTTTCCATTATTCTGACGCAGGGTCTTAACAGACAGATCCGCAGGATGTGTGAGGCACTTGGCTATAAGGTGACAACACTGAAGAGAATCCGCATTATGAATGTAGAACTAGGTAATCTGAAACCGGGAGAGGTAAGAGAATTAACAGAACAGGAGTTAAAAGAATTATATGGGACAGTCAAAGAACGAGAGAATGAAAGAGCTGGTCAGCCTTCTGAATAAAGCTTCCAGAGCATACTATCAGGAAGCACAGGAGATCATGAGTAATTATGAATATGACAGATTGTATGATGAACTTAAGGATCTTGAGGATGAGCTTGGTATTACCTTGTCAAACAGTCCGACGGTAAATGTCGGATATGAAGTGGTAAGCGAACTGCCGAAAGAAAGACATGAAAGCCCGATGCTTTCTCTGGATAAGACGAAAGAAGTAGAAGAACTTAAAAACTTTGTGGGAGATCAGAAAGTTCTGATGTCATGGAAGATGGATGGTCTGACGGTTGTACTGACTTATCGTGATGGAAAGCTTTATAAGGCGGTCACCAGAGGTAACGGAGAAGTCGGAGAAGTGATCACGAACAATGCGAAAGTATTCAAAAATGTGCCGGTCCAGATTGCATATCAGGGAGAACTGATCTTAAGAGGAGAAGCAGTCATAGGATATAAGGATTTTGAAAAAATCAATCAGGAGATTGAAGATGTAGATGCCAGGTACAAGAATCCAAGAAATTTGTGCAGCGGTTCTGTCAGACAGCTGAATAACCAGATCACGGCTAAACGTAATGTAATGTTCTATGCATTTACACTGGTGCAGGCAGACGGAGTTGATTTTCAGAATTCCAGAGCCTGTCAGATGGAATGGCTGAAGTCACAGGGATTTACAACAGTGGAGTATTATATGGTGACCAGAGATACTGTTGAGGACGAAGTTACTAAATTTTCGTCTAAGATCAGTGAAAATGATTTCCCGTCGGACGGACTTGTGTTAACATATGATGATATAGCGTATGGACGGTCGCTTGGAAGAACTGCAAAATTTCCGAGGGATTCTTTTGCGTTCAAATGGCAGGATGAGATCAGAGAGACAGTATTAAGAGAGATTGAGTGGAGTCCGTCGAGAACCGGACTGATCAATCCGGTTGCAATCTTTGATCCGGTAGAACTTGAGGGAACAACAGTAAGCCGTGCAAGTGTTCACAATATCAGTATTATGGAAGAACTGGAACTTGGGATCGGTGACAGGATTGAAGTATATAAGGCTAATATGATCATCCCGCAGATTGCAGAGAATCTGACAAGAAGCGGAGTAAAAGATATTCCGTGTAAATGTCCTGTCTGTCAGGGAGAGACAAAGATCCGGCAGGTCGGCAACGCAAAAGCATTGTACTGTATGAATCCGGAATGTCAGGCGAAGCACGTCAAATCATTTGCACTGTTTGTCAGCAGGGATGCACTTAATATAGAAGGATTATCAGAAGCAACACTGGAAAAATTCATTTCCAGAGGATATATTCATACATTTGCAGACATCTTCCATCTGGATCAATACAAAGAAGAAA
>ENA-OPXQ01001490-OPXQ01001490.1-human-gut-metagenome-genome-assembly--contig:-NODE-1490-length-12579-cov-8.601246_pt1 | contig 12579 bp, 9 predicted proteins | sample MGYA00241769_ERZ502042 | MGnify/ENA primary metagenome ERZ502042 (study PRJEB25962, sample SAMEA2041934) | human gut metagenome | biome: human gut; feature: human-associated habitat; material: faeces...
GCCCATATAACTTTTTTTCCGTTTACCTGTTCGGGAAGAACGATATAGTCTTTTGTTTTTGTCTTTTTATCAGCTTCTTCAACCTTTTCTTGAAGCTGCCTCATCTCTTCTTTATCAGCGCTTAATTCCGACGGAAATACTTTTGCATAAAATTCATATCGTTCTTCCTCATCTTCATATGTTAAAATCACTGTAAGTTTTATCAATGTTCCTTCTGTCGATAAATTATCCTGCTGTAAATGTCCCTGTATATCCATAACGTCATAACGATCCAGTTCCCATGAAACTTTCATATTTTTTTCCGGAACAGATGTGATTAGATTCAAGTCCGATCTTACTTCATCCAAACTTTTATTTTTTCCGAGAACAGCTTGTTCAACTTCTTTTTCAGCTTCTGAAAATGCATTTTTCAGCTCTTCTTCATCATATTTTTTCCCTGAAACCGAAATACTGATGTCTTCCTGTTTTTCATCAATCTTTACTTTCATGTTTTTGAGTTCATCTTTTCCGCTCTCATTCCGTCTTAATATTTCCCTTCCTTTCTCATCTTTTTCAAGCTTTTTCCCATTATCTTTACTATATACACATCCGAAAATAATAATCGAAATGACCGCGATCATCCCTGCTTTAACATAAACAGGATGCTTTTGGAATATTTTATTTACTGTTGCTCTGTTCATAGCCTATACCTCAATATGAATGATTTTTCTTCCAAAGCTGTACGCTGCAATATATACGATTAAACAAATTGTCATGAAACACCTCCCCGTTGCATTTTCGTATAAAACACTTAGAAATTCTCCGAATGTCAGCTTCATGTATAAAATAATAAAAAACGGAACTGCACACATAATTTCAAATTCTAATTTTTTTGAAGCGAACATCGTTTGGATTTCCTGTTCCGTATCAATCTTCCCGCTTATAATCTTTACTGCATTTCGTATGATTGAAATACTGTCTCCTCCGCTCATCTTCGCAGATGAAAATACAGTGACAAAATCTTCTGTATCCTCTTGTTTCATTCTTTCGGAAAACTGTTCCATCACGCTGACTGCCGGCATTTTCATATCAAGCTGATGTACCATTTTTCTAAATTCTTTTCTGATCCTTACATTTTCTTCATACATAGGTGCGAGATCTTTTTCTGCTTCTCTTATCGCATTTTCTACAGAGTATCCCGCTTTCAATGCCGCTCCCATTGCCTGTATCGCATTACTGAATTGAACTCTGAATTCCTTTTCTTTTTTACGGCACAAATCACGAAGTCCGTCTCTTGCATATATAACCCATATGGGAATCATAAAAAATATCGGAAGAAAAGATTCGTAAAATACATATGTGATCAAAAGGATGACCGCTATCGACTTTACTGCCAAAAAAATGTATTCTGTTTTTTTAATATCCTGCAGCCACAAGTTTTCCGGTATTTTCAAGTTCAGCAACCTTCATAATGCTTCCTTTAACTTTTTCATTTTCTGTTCCCACCTCCTTAAACTCATATAATGTTTTTGTCTGTATCTTCCCATCCTCATATCCGAGTATCTCTTCAATCATAAGAACTTTTCTCGTTTTATCCCTGATTCTTCCAAGATGAATAATAATGTCCAGAGCCGATGCAACCTGCCTTTGAATCGCCTGCAAAGGCAGGTCTATTCCCATCATCATCATCGTTTCAATTCTGTGAAGCATGTCCTTCGGGTTATTTGCATGACCGGTTGACATTGATCCGCTGTGTCCGTTCAGCATCGCCGATGAAATCATATCTACAGTCTCTTCTCCTCTGACTTCACCTACAATAATGCGATCCGGTCTCATTCTTAAAGCCGATTTGATCAGATCACGAATCGTAACTGCTCCTTCTCCTTCCAAATTCGCTTCACGCGCTTCAAGTCTGACAAGGTTTTCAACTCCCTGAATCTGAAGTTCTGCATTATCTTCTATTGTGATCAGTCTTTCGTCCCTGGGGATATATTCCGACATTGCTGCAAGAAATGTAGTCTTTCCGCTTCCGGTTCCGCCTCCTATGACCATGGAATATCTGGCCTTCACAAGCTTCTCCAGAAATTCTGCACATTCCTGTGTGATACTTCCCAGTGCGATCAGCTTTTCCATTGTAATGGGGTGTTCAGGAAAACGCCTTATAGTGAGAATCGGACCATTTAATGCAACCGGATAAATTACAGCATTTACCCTGGAACCATTTTCCAGTCTTGCATCCACGATCGGCATGGATTCATTGATCACACGATTACATTTTCCAACAATCTGCTGGATCACATCCTCCAGTTTCTCAGCAGAAGTAAAACTTTTATGCCATTTCATAAGCTTGCCAGCCCGTTCTACAAAAATGGTATCCGGCCCGTTTACCATGATCTCAGTCACTGTCTCATCATCCACCAGTTCCTGAAGCACATCCAGTTTGCGGACAGAATAAAACAGTTCCTGACGAAGCTGTACCTTTTCTTTCAGCGCAAGACGGACATCTTTTATCTGGTTCAGAATCAGCTCATCAATTACATCAAGGATTTCTTTATCCGATAATTCTCTGGACAGATCCAGTTCTTCCATCAGCATCTGCCGCAGCTTTCTAAATACATCTTTGTTCATCCTTTTTCCCTTTACAGCATCTTTCCGGAACTTTTTTAATTTTCTTTTTTCTGGCTTTCTTTCCTCAGAAGGTTCCGCACATAATCTCCCAGTTCACTCCACATCAGCTGTTCAACATACGCAGGTGATAGACAGGTTGCCATATGAAACGGTGGATTTATCTTTTCCGTCTTTTCCAGAATCTGAGGATAATCCCAGATTCGGACCAGATTCTCAAACTGCGCAATCTTACACTGTGAAACAGCATCAGACAATACAGGCATATAAATCTTCTTACACATATCCAGCAGCTGGAAATTTTCATCAATCCCACATCCAATATCCAGCACAATCACTTCATAAGAACTGTCAAGTATAAGCATCTGAAAAAGCCGTTCCCAGTCCTGCCAGGCTGTTGTACGGATATCTGCCGGCATCTGCACAGGTGGAACATAATCCAGATTATTGATCGTCTGTATCATACTGTTCATCTTATAGAGAAGATTCTGGTTATCCTGTCTCACATAATAAAGAAGATCACTCAGATTGTGGGCAAAACCTTTTCCCATCAATTCTTCAAATCCGGAATATTCTTCCATATTCAGATAAAGAACGGCTCGTTCTTTGGCAAGTATCTGTCCAAGTGTCAATGCAAAAGAGGTTTTCAGACAACGTCCCAGAGGTGAAAATATTCCAATAATTTCTGTTGTCTTTTTTAATACAGCAATCTGATCTGCCACTGTCTTTTTTTCGGCGCCATAACATGCCATCACTTCCCGGAGAACATCAGAAGAAGACTGATATTTATACACACTTGGATACTGGTCAAGTTCCGGAGGGTGTACCCCTTCCGACAAAATGATGATCTTCCCGATATCCAGATCCCGGACTTCCCGGCACATAGCCCGCCCGGAGATCAACAGCAACTCTATATGTGTTTGTTTCCCATAGGCGATCAGGTTCTCTACAGATGTAAATGCCTGTATCTCAAAGGGAATATTCTTCTTCCGATTCATATAGTCCATAAAGTTCAACGCATAATCCACTTCCAGATCGCATACTGCAAAAATATTTCTTTTCAATAGATACCTCCTGCATATAACAACACACTTATAAAAACAGGAATCGTAAAATGGAAATTTTCAGGAGCAGCAATATTTTTTCTCCGATAGGAACTAATCTTTCCCGTACCGACTGTACATTTCACATATTCAATAAAATAAAGGATACGTTCACAGAAATTGTGGTTAAAGATCAGAAGTGCGGCCGAAATGCCTGCACCTGTCAGAAAAGAAATAAAGATGCATTTTATGATAGATTCACAGCCCATTATCCCTCCCAGTGCGCAGAATAATTTAATATCTCCGGCACCTATCATCCCAAAAGCAAAGAGGATCATAAGAAATAACGGCATTACGCTTCCCATTATAAAAAATCCAATTCCCGTAATATTCTTTTGCCATATACAGACAAACAGTCCCACAGACATGGAAAAAATAATCCATCCGTTATCAACTTTTGCTGTACGGATATCCATGATCATGGCAGTCCCGGCAACCGCTACAGGAAAAAGGTGAAAAAATGCATATTGCATCACCTCCAGTCTTATATTTTTCGCAACTGTTTCGATACTGTTCATACAATAGGAAACAGTCTGTCTCTTCTTTGGTATTTTAAAAAAATAAAAGTGGAATTAACCGCCGAACTGACGGGATTGAATCACCAGAAGAACTCTGGTGAGTATTATTATAGGACCGGACAATCCATTTGTCCAGTCCTATTTTTTGTCGAATTTCTAAAATATTTATAAACTTGTTACCTGTCCACACGCTGCTATCCCGAAATATACTATGCGAAGTGTATTACTGAGAACAAATTGAACAGTAACATAAACCCGGCTATAATGCACTTCACAGAAAGAATATCATGCACCTGTCAATTAGAGTTCGATTTCCTGTCTGCATCCTTCCGGTACAATGATAATACCATTTTCTGTATCTTTCACTATGCTTCCACCAGTAACATCGGCTATTTCATGAATATTTCTCAGCAGATAGGTCATACCTCCATTTTCTGCTGAAGCTTCCAGAGTGAGTTTATTTCCCTCTCTTACAGCTTTTACTGTAAAAGCTGTCTCTCCTTTACGCGTCACTACCTCACAGGATGCAGTTTCATTTACTTCATAAACCTGAATCTGTACATCTTTCTCCAGTTCATAATCAACGGTAGTATCTACAGCACCAATCGGAAGCAGAGTATTCTCTCTTACAAATACAGGCAGTGAAAAAAAATCATAATCTTCTTCATACCATCTTCCGCCTTCTTTGACTTCTCCGCTTAAAAGATGAGTCCATTTTCCTGCCGGCAGATAATATTCTGCATGACCTTCTTTGTTGAAGATTGGTGCAACCAGAATACTGTCACCTAACATATACTGCATATCCAGATATTTGGTTGCAGGATCATCGTTAAATTCCATGATCATTGCACGCATGGACGGAATACCTGTCTTGTGTGATTTTACGGCCATAGAATACAGATATGGGAGTAATCTTAATTTCAGCTTTGTAAACTTACGGCATACATCTACAGCTTCTTCATCAAACAGCCACGGTACACGATAACTCTTGGAACCATGGAGACGGCTGTGTGTGGAAAGAAGACCAAACTGCAGCCAGCGTTTGTATACATCCGGTGCTGCTGTCATTTCAAATCCGCCCATATCATGACTCCAGAAGGAAAATCCTGATAAAGTAAAGGACAGACCACCTCTTAAGCTCTCAGCCATGGAGGCATAGGTTGCAGAACAGTCACCGCCCCAGTGAACCGGGAACTGCTGTCCGCCTGCTGTCGCACTTCTTGCAAAAAGGATTGCTTCACCTTCACCTTTTACTTCCTTCAGCAGATCAAATACTGCCTTGTTGTAAAGGTACGTATAATAATTATGCATAGAAACCGGATCTGAACCGTCATAATATTTCACATCGACCGGAATTCTCTCGCCAAAGTCTGTCTTGAAACAGTCAACACCCATATCAAGCAAAGTTTTCAGCTTATTCTGATACCACTTCACTGCATCCGGATTTGTAAAGTCAACCAGGCCCATGCCAGGCTGCCAGTTGTCGATTTGCTTGATTCCTCTTCCGTCTGCACGCTGTACCAGGTATCCGTTCTTCAGACCCTCTTTAAAGAAGTTAGTTCCCTGTGCAATATATGGATTAATCCATACACAGATCTTAAGTCCTTTATCCTTATAACGTTTCAGCATTCCCGGTACATCCGGGAAGATTCTGGAATCCCATTCAAAATCACACCAGTGGAACTCTTTCATCCAGAAGCAGTCAAAATGGAATACACTCAATGGAATATCTCTGTCTGCCATTCCCTGGATAAAGGAATTGGTCGTCTCTTCATCATAGTTTGTTGTAAAGGATGTGGAAAGCCATAATCCAAAGGACCATGCAGGCGGCAATGCCGGTTTTCCTGTAAGATCTGTGTAGTTCTCAATTACACCCTTAATGTCATCTCCGTAAATAATATGATATCTGATCTCTTCACCTTTCACAGAGAATCCCACATTCTCAACCTTTTCACTTGCAACTTCGAAGGAAACATGATCACTGTGGTCTACGAATACGCCATAATGTTTGCTTGTTACATAGAATGGAATATTTTTATAAGAAATCTGAGAAGCTGTACCGCCATCTTCATTCCAGATATCAACAACCTGACCGTTCTTTACAAACGCTGTAAATCTCTCACCCAGACCATATACACATTCTCCAGGTGCAAGAGAAAGCTCTGTCACCATATATGGCTGATACTGTGCTGCCATATAGTTCGGTTCCGGGAATTTTGTCAGCGTAGCTCTGTCATATTGCATATAGCCAAGATTGCGGAATCCGATGTTTGTGAGAACTTTTCCGTCTGCTTCATATGTAATCTTAAAGTCTTTCAAGTCCACTCTTACTGTCATTCTTCCGGCTTTCATCACAGCTTCATCTTCTGTAATCTCAACCTCTGTTTCCTGTGGATCCTCATTCAGCTCATACCTTGGCTCACCTTTTACATAACCTTCATAATGATAACTTCTTACACTTATGATATCTTTACGTACAGAAATAAATTCTGTAGTGATAGTTCCAACATCCAGAGCACCGCCTCTGTCTGTGATCTGGCGGAATGGAGAAACAATTCTCATTCCTCCCGGAATTGCTTCCGCAGTAAAAGCCTGCATCGCATAGGATGCGTTTGCGCGTTCATTTTTCTCCCAGTAACCTTCTGTGAACTTCATTCCTGATCCTCCTTGCTTTTAATCTTATGATTTGCTTATTTTCCGAAATTGAAACTCTTTCAGTACCTTGCGGGATAACGGACTGCTGAATAGTTATCTGATACCAGTATACATCATGATTTTTTTTCTTACCAGCAATATAACCCAAATTTTATCTGTGCAAAAAACAAAATCTGTATATTGCATAAAAACAAAAGATTGTGGTAATATTCTTCAAAATATACACGTTCTACAAGTATATCTATTTTGGCACCAGGAGGTAAGAAAATATGTGCACAGCAGCAACTTATAAAACAAAAGATTTCTATTTCGGCAGAACCCTTGATTATGAATTTTCCTACGGTGATGAAATCACCATCACACCACGAAACTACCCATTCCATTTCCGTCATTCTGATAAAGCCCCTGACTCTCACTATGCCATCATCGGAATGGCTCATGTGGCCGGAGACTATCCACTCTACTATGATGCCATTAATGAAAAAGGTCTCGGCATGGCAGGTCTGAATTTCGTAGGAAATGCAGTCTATGCAGAACCAGTATCGGACAAAGAAAACGTAGCCCAGTTCGAATTCATCCCATGGATTCTCAGCCAGTGTGCCACCTTAAAAGAAGCCCGCCAGAGACTCTCAACTATGAATCTCACCAACACACAGTTCAGTGAGAACTTCCCATGTGCTCAGCTCCACTGGATCCTCGCAGATGCTTCCGGCTGCCTCGTTATCGAATCCATGCAGGACGGCCTCCATATCTACGAAAATCCTGTAGGGGTACTAACCAATAACCCACCCTTCCCACAGCAGATGTTCCAGCTTAACAACTACCAGTCTCTCTCCCCTCGCCAACCAGAAAACACCTTCGCTCCAGGATTAGAACTCCAATCCTACAGCCGCGGTATGGGCGCCCTCGGCCTCCCGGGAGACCTTTCCTCCGCCTCCCGCTTTGCCAAAGTTGCCTTCACAAAAATGAACTCCAGATCCGGCGACTCCGAACTCGAAAGCGTCAGCCAGTTCTTCCACATCCTCGGCTCCGTAGATCAACAGCGTGGCTGCTGCGAAGTAGCAAAAGGCAAATATGAGATCACTCTCTACACTTCCTGCTGCAACACAACAAAGGGAATTTATTATTATACCACCTATGAAAATCATCAGATCAATGCTGTCGATATGCATCGTGAAAATCTGGATACAACAGTCCTAATCCGATATCCTGTACTCGCAAAACAGAATATCTGTTTCCAGAATTAATGTGAAGCACTCTATACCTGTGGCAATTTCGACAAATATTCTTTAATTATAGCCATTGCCATTTTTCAGTTCTGTACGGTATAATAAAGACAAATTATTGGTTTCAAAAAGAGGTAATAACAATGGTACATTTTTTTGATATTACAAAGTTCAACTTATATAAAGAAGATAACCGGCGCGAAGTAAAAAAAGCAAATGGCGGCCTTCCTTCTTCTTTATGGGAGACTTACTCTGCTTTTGCAAATTGTTATGGCGGCGTAATTATTCTGGGAGTTGCCGAAAACAAAGATGGAACCTGGAGAACTACAGGTTTAAAAAGTACAGACAGGGACAAGCTGTTAAAACATTTCTGGGATACAATCAATAATCGAAAAAAGGTCAACGTAAATCTTCTATCTGATCAGGATGTAGAGATATATGAGAAGGATGAAGATACTATCATCGTGATTTATGTTCCTATGGCAAACAGAGAACAAAAACCTGTGTATATTAATGATGATATATTTGGCGGAACATTTCGAAGAAATCACGAAGGAGACTATCATTGTACCAAACTTCAGGTGAAAGCCATGCTCCGCGACCAGACAGACAACACTATGGATATGGATGTACTGGATGATGTTCCAATAAGCGACCTAAATTATGAAACCATTCAGGGATATCGCAACAGACATCGAGCCCTTAAACCTGCACATCCATTTGGCCGTTTAAATGATTCTGAATATTTACGCAGCATAGGAGCTGCTGCCATTTCCAATATTGATAAATGCCTTCATCCAACAGCTGCAGGAATGCTAATGTTTGGAGATGAATATAACATTGTACGACATTTCCCTGAATATTTTTTAGATTATCGTGAAATTCTGGATCCAACTATACGCTGGACCGATCGCTTACAGTCAAGTTCCGGTGAATGGTCCGGTAATATATGTGATTTTTACTTCCGAGTATATAATAAACTTGTTAAAGATATCAAGGTACCTTTTAAAACAATCGATGGAAACCGTATTGATGATACTCCCGTACATGAAGCATTGAGGGAAGCCCTCGCAAACTGTTTGATAAATGCAGACTTTTATGGTGTTCGAGGCATTGTAGTCCGAAAAGAAGCTGACAGAATAGTATTTGAAAATCCAGGATATTCCAGAACAGGAAAACAACAAATGAAAAAAGGGGGAATTTCTGATCCTCGCAACAAAGTACTCATGAAAATGTTTAATCTGATCAATATCGGCGAGCGTGCCGGCAGCGGAGTACCCAACATTTTTAACACATGGGAGGATCAAGGCTGGGTTGAACCAGTTATAGAAGAACAATTTGATCCAGATAGAACTCTTCTGATTCTTAGCTTCGATAAAAAACAAGCGATAAAAACAAGCGATAAAAAACAAGCGATAAAAACAAGCGATAAAAAACAAGCGAATAAATCCTGTCATAAAAAACAAAACCAAAAAACTTTGGAAAATATAGAAAAAATCAGAGAGTATTTATCTAAAAACAATATCTCAAAAACCAGTGATATTGCTGAATATATTGGATTAAGTCTTCCGCGAACCCGGGCTATTTTAAAAGAAATACCTGATGTATCTCCAATTGGAAATAATTCAAACAGAAAATGGACTCTGCAAAAATAATTTTCACCAGCCAAGAAATAAGTCAGAACATGGTACAAAGCAATAAAAGCATCTACGGAAAGCCTTCATCAGACCATCCAAAGATGCTTTTTATTGATATATTTTGTTTCTTTAAATTTCTTTATGACTCGTAACCCTAAGTCGTGCCATAGCTCTGGACAGAGCCAACTGATTCATATGATACTCCTGAATACTCTGCTTCTGTCTCATCTGCTCTTCTGCTCTCTCCTTCGCTTCCTGTGCCCTGCGGATATCAATCTCCTCAGGACTCTCTGCCGTCAGACAGAACAGCTTCACACGGTTATTGATCATCTCCACAAACCCACTGCTCACAGCCAGAACATGCTTTGTGCCATCAGCTTCCTCGAAACGCATTTCTCCCGGAATGATAGCAGCAACAATATTCTCATGCTGTGCCAGAAAGGCCTGCTCACCGTCAACAGCCGGGATTGTCAGGGTTTTGGCACGTCCTGCAAACGCCAGCTTATTACTGGCATAAATCTCAAGACCAAATGTATCTGCCATAAAATCCGCTCCTTATTCCTGACCCATCTCAGTCTTTGCTTTCTCGATGACATCCTCAATTGTACCAACATTGAAGAAAGCATTTTCCGGATACTGATCCATCTCACCATCAACGATTGCCTTGAATCCACGGATGGTTTCTTTCAGAGGAACATATTTACCCTTGATACCTGTGAAGTTCTCAGCTACATGGAACGGCTGAGAAAGGAACTTCTGGATCTTTCTTGCACGGAATACAGTGCTCTTATCCTCTTCAGAAAGCTCTTCCATACCAAGAATAGCAATGATGTCCTGAAGTTCTTTATATTTCTGAAGGATTTCCTGTACTTTACGTGCTACTTCATAATGTTCTTCACCTACAACATCCGGCTCCAGGATACGGGAAGTAGATTCCAACGGGTCAACGGCCGGATAAATACCCTGCTCTACGATCTTTCTGGAAAGAACGGTTGTTGCATCCAGATGAGCAAATGTAGTTGCAGGAGCCGGGTCAGTCAGGTCATCGGCAGGTACATAGACAGCCTGTACAGATGTTACAGAACCATCCTTAGTAGAAGCGATACGTTCCTGAAGTTCACCCATCTCAGTAGCCAGTGTTGGCTGATAACCTACGGCTGAAGGCATACGTCCAAGAAGGGCGGAAACCTCGGAACCAGCCTGTACAAAACGGAAAATATTATCAATGAAAAGAAGCACATCTCTGTGTTCCTCATCTCTGAAGTACTCAGCCATTGTCAGTCCGGTTTCAGCAACACGCATACGGGATCCCGGTGGCTCGTTCATCTGTCCGAACACTAAGGCTGTTTTTTCAAGAACACCGGACTCTTTCATTTCTGACCATAAGTCGTTACCTTCACGGGAACGCTCTCCAACACCTGTGAAAATGGAATATCCGCCATGCTCTGTGGCAATGTTCTGGATCAGCTCCTGAATCAGGACTGTCTTACCAACACCGGCACCACCGAACAGACCGATCTTACCACCTTTTGCATATGGTGCAAGAAGGTCGATAACCTTAATACCTGTTTCCAGGATTTCTACAGCCGGTTTCTGATGTTCGAAATCCGGCGGATCTCTGTGGATGACCCATTTCTGTTCTCCCTCAAGGGAAGGACCGTCATCTACTGTATCACCAAGTACGTTAAATAAACGTCCCAGTGTCTTATCACCTACAGGAACCTTAATGCCGCTTCCTGTGGCGATGACTTCTCTGTCACGCTGTAAGCCTTCGCTTGCGCTCAGCATAATGCAGCGTACCATATTGTTTCCCAGATGATGGGAAACTTCCATTACACATCTTTTACCGTTGTTCTCTACCTCAAGGGCATCCTTGATCTCAGGAAGATTTCCATCTTCAAAAACAACGTCTACAACAGGTCCCATAACCTGTACAATTTTACCTTTGTTCATCGTCGTCACTTCCTTTTTTGTGCTTTTGCACCGCTGACAATCTCAGTGATTTCCTGTGTGATGGCAGCCTGACGCGCACGGTTATACTCAATGGATAACTCCCTGAGCATCTTCTTTGCACTGTCCGTAGAGGACTGCATTGCCATCATTCTGGCATTATTTTCACTGGCATAGGCTTCTACAAGACATCCATAGATCAGACCAGTCAGGTAATTTGGGATCATGGTATTCAGAAGTACATCGGCTGATGGTGACAGCACGATTTCCTCCTGTGGCATGTCCGCAAGCATTGCCTGATTTGGCAGGAACTCTGCTTTCTTCAATGGAAGAAGCTGCATATTCACCGGCTCCATGGCAACTGCACTCTGCATCTCCGTATAGAAAATACGGACTTCGTCCAGTTCTCTGTCCAAGAACGCTCTGACAATCTCCTCTGAGATCAGACGCGCTCTGTGCATGGTCGGTTTCTGTACTGTATATGGAAAGTTCTCTGCGATATCCATATGTTTCTTCGTGAAATACTGACGGCCTACCATACCCAGCACATAAAGCTTGCAGTGCTCATGCTCTGCCATAAACTGTTCTGTCATTTTCTGGATATTATGGTTATAGGCACCTGCCATACCCTTATCACCGGTAACTACGATACAGCCGATCTTACGGTCTTCCTCCGCAATCTTATGACGGATACTGAAAAAAGGATGCTCTGTATCCGGCATATGACGCAGGATTCGGGAAATTGCTGCCTGCATATTATAGTAATACGGCTCTGTATCGGACAGGATTCTTTTGGCCTTCTGCATCTTGGATGAAGAGATCATATACATGGCATTGGTGATCTTCATGGTGTCCTGAATGCTTTTCATTCGAGTCTGAATCTCTT
>ENA-OPXQ01001493-OPXQ01001493.1-human-gut-metagenome-genome-assembly--contig:-NODE-1493-length-12569-cov-2.902749_pt1 | contig 12569 bp, 10 predicted proteins | sample MGYA00241769_ERZ502042 | MGnify/ENA primary metagenome ERZ502042 (study PRJEB25962, sample SAMEA2041934) | human gut metagenome | biome: human gut; feature: human-associated habitat; material: faeces...
ACGTACACCTGCTTCCAGCGCCGCTTTGCGGCCTGTGCAGCAGCCCGTGCGGCCCCTTCGTCCCGGAATATGCCGAACACCGCCGCACCGCTGCCGGTCATCAGGGCGGTGACAGCGCCATGCTCCCGCAGCAGGGCCTTGATGGCCCCGGTATCCTTTGCCCCGCTGCACTCTTCCAGCGCATTGCCGGCGGCAGCACATACGGCGTCCAGATCTCCGGCGCGGATGGCTGCTTCCTGCGCTTCACAGTCCGGGTGGGTGCTGCTGCCCACGGTATCGTAGGCGGCAAAGGCCTCCGGGGTGGACACGCCGTAGTCCGGCATCACCACCGTGAACCAGCAGTCCGGCACGGGCGGCAGCGCCTTGATCACATCGCCCACACCCTGCACCCGGCAGGTGCCGCCCATCAGGGCAAAGGGCACGTCCGCACCAATGCCCGCGCCCAGCGCACACAGCTCGCTCATGGAAAGCTTTGCGCCGTACAGGGCATTCAGACCCACCAGCACAGCGGCGGCGTCCGCGCCGCCGCCGGCCATACCAGCCCGCACCGGGGTGTTTTTGTGGATGATGATATCCACCCCCGCCAGCAGCCCGGTGTAGTGAAAAAACGTCAGCGCTGCCTTGATGGCGGTGTTTTTATCGTTGGGCTGCACAGGGCTGCCCGGCAGCTGCAGGCTGAGCCCGGCGCTGCGGCGCAGCACCACACGCTCGTACAGGGTGATGGTCTGCATGGTCATGTCCAGCGCATGGTAGCCATTGGGCAGCAAGCCCACTACATCCAGTGCCAGATTGAGCTTGGCCGGGGCCAGCACGGTCACTGCGTTTTTCCGCTCTCGCCGTTCCATCCGTGTTCCTCCTCAGTTGCCGTGGTAGATGTTGTTTTCCACCAAAAATTCCCGGATGCGCTTCAGCGCCTCGGTCAGGTGCTCCACGCTGTAAGCGTAGGAAACGCGGCAGTACCCCTCGCCGGAAGCACCAAAGGCATCGCCGGGGATGATGGCAACGTGCTTTTGCTCCAAAAGCTTTGTGCAGAACTCCTGACTGCTCATGCCGGTGCTCTTGATGCAGGGGAAGGCGTAGAACGCGCCCCGGGGCTCAAAGCAGGTCAGACCCATATCGTTGAAGCTGCGCACCACCAGACGGCGGCGCATATTGTACTCGTCCCGCATCCGGTCGATCTCGCCGTCACACTCTTTCAGGGCGGTGATGGCGGCGTACTGGCTGGTGGTGGGGGCGCTCATGATGGCGCTCTGGTGGATCTTGGTCATAATTTTGATGATGGGAGCCGGGCCGCAGGCATAGCCCAAGCGCCAGCCGGTCATGGCATAGCTTTTGGAAAAGCCGTTCACCACGATGGTGCGCTCTGCCATACCGGGCAGGGTGGCAATGGAAACGTGCGGCCGCAGGCCGTAGTTCAGCTCTGCGTAAATTTCATCAGACAGCACCATGATATCGGTGCCGCGCAGCACCTCAGCCACTGCTTCCAGATCCTCCCGCTCCATCACTGCACCGGTGGGGTTGTTGGGGAAGGGCATGATGACCAGCTTGGTCTTGGGGGTAATGGCTGCCTTCAGCGCCTCGGCACGCAGACGGAACTCGTCCTCCTGACGGCAGGCAACGTGCACCGGCACGCCGCCGGACAGGGTGGTGATGGGCTCGTAGCACACAAAGCAGGGCTCCGGGATGATCACCTCGTCCCCGGGCTTGACCAGCGTGCGGATGCACATATCAATGGCCTCGCTGCCGCCCACGGTCACAAGGATCTGCCGCATGGGGTCGTAGCGCAGGTTCATGCGCCGCTCCAGATACCGGCTGATCTCGGCACGCAGCTCCTTTAAGCCGGCGTTGGAGGTATAGCGGGTGCGGCCGTGCTCAAGGCTGTCGATGCCGGCTTCGCGCACAGCCCACGGGGTCTTGAAGTCCGGCTCGCCCACGCCAAGGCTGATGCACTCGGGCATTTCGGCGGCCAGATCGAAAAATTTGCGGATGCCGGAGGGGCGCATGGCCTTGGCGGCAGGCGCGATCAGTTTATCATAATCCATCACAGCACCGTGCACTCTCTTTCATCAATTTCTTCATCCTGATACAGCCGCCCCTCTTTTTTGTAGGTGCGCAGCACAAAATGGGTGGCGGTGGACAGCACATCGTCCAGCGGAGACAGCCGCTTTGCCACAAACAGGGCGATCTCCTGGAAGGTCTGGCCCTTGATGACCAGCTGCAGGTCGTAGCCGCCGCTCATCAGCAGCACGCTCTCCACCTCGTCAAAGGCGGCAATGGTGGCTGCGATCTCGTCAAAGCCGCGGCTCTTTTTGGGGCTGACGTTCAGCTCGATGACCGCCTCCACGCGGTTCACCTTGGCCTTTTCCCAATCCACAAGGGTCTTGTAGCCCTTGATGATGCCCTGTGCCCGGGCAAGATCCATCATCGCCGCCACCTCGGCGGGGGATTTGTTCAGCATGGTGGCAATGTCCTCCACGGGCAGCCGGGCGTTGTTTTCCAGAATCTTCAAAAGCTGTTCCATTGTCATATACTCCTTATCAACCCTCTACACGGAAATCCGCGGGAAATTATGTATAAGTATAGCACAAGCCCCTGCAGATTGCACTTGATTTTTATATAGAATGTCTTTTGCCCCCGTATTCTGCTCTTTTTTACAAAAAGTGTGTTCAAATTTTGCTAAATCTGCTATACTGGAAGGGTAAGCGTGTGCCGGGTCTTTGGCGGCACCAATCACTATAAGGAAAACGAGGGTGGAAACCATGAAAGCTTTCATTACCGTCATTGGACACGATACCGTGGGCGTTGTCGCAAAGGTGGCCGGTCTGTGCACCGAGTTGAACATCAACATTGAGGATGTGACCCAGAGCATCCTGCAGGGGATGTTTGCCATGATCATGCTGGTGGATCTTTCCAACTGCAATGTTGACCACGACCAGCTGCACAAGCGCACCGATGCACTTGCCGCCGAGATGGGGATGCAGATCAACGTGACCCGTCAGGAAGTTTTTGACGCCATGCACACCATCTGAGCCGGAAAGGAGCCCGCAACCGCTATGAGTATGTTTAACACCGGGGATATTCTGGAGACCATCGAGATGTTCACGCAGGATAATCTGGACGTGCGCACCGTGACCATGGGCATCAGCCTGCTGGACTGCATCGATCCGGACCCCAAAAAGGCCTGCGAGAATATCTATAACAAGATCACCACCAAGGCTGCGAACCTTGTCTCCACCGTGGAGCGCATCAGCGCCGAGTACGGTATTCCCATCATCAACAAGCGCATCAGCGTTACCCCCATCGCCATGCTGCTGGGTGCCTGCCCGGAGGCAGACCCCGTGGACTTTGCAAAGACGCTGGACGCCGCCGGTAAAAAGGTGGGTGTCAACTTTGTGGGCGGTTACAGCGCACTGGTGCACAAGGGCTTTTCTGCCGGTGACCGCCGCCTGATCGAGTCCATTCCCCGCGCACTGGCCGAGACCGACATCGTGTGCAGCTCGGTGAACATCGGTGCCACCAAGGCCGGTCTGAACATGGACGCCATCAAGCTGATGGGCGAGGCCGTCAAGAAGGCCAGCGAGCTTACCGCCGACCGTCAGTGCATCGGCGCAGCAAAGCTTGTGGTCTTCTGCAACGCGCCCGAGGACAATCCCTTTATGGCGGGTGCTTTCCACGGTCCCGGTGAGCCCGACTGCGAGATCCACGTCGGTGTCTCCGGCCCCGGCGCGGTCCGCGCCGCGCTGGCCCGGCTGCCCAAGGATGCCCCCATCGACCAGGTGGCCGAGCTGGTGAAGCGCACCGCCTTCAAGATCACCCGCGTGGGTCAGCTGGTGGCAAACCTCGCCTCCAAAGAGCTGGGCGTACCCGCCGGCATCATCGACCTGTCGCTGGCCCCCACCCCCGCTGTGGGCGACAGCGTGGCCAACATCCTCGAGGAGATGGGCCTTGAGACCTGCGGCTGCTGCGGCACCACTGCCTGCCTCGCCCTGCTCAACGACGCTGTCAAGAAGGGCGGCGTCATGGCCAGCTCCAGCGTGGGCGGTCTCTCCGGCGCCTTTATCCCCGTGTCCGAGGACGCCGGCATGATCGCCGCCGTCGAGGCCGGCGCGCTTTCACTCGAGAAGCTCGAGGCCATGACCTGCGTGTGCTCCGTTGGCCTAGACATGATTGCCATCCCCGGTGACACCCCGGTCGAGACCATCGCCGGCATCATCGCCGACGAGATGGCCATCGGCGTCATCAACAACAAGACCACGGCCGTCCGCGTGATTCCTGCCATCGGCAAGGGTGTGGGCGACTGCGTCGAGTACGGTGGCCTGTTCGGCCGTGCGCCCATCATGCCGGTGAACCCCAACGCCGGCACCGTGCTTGCCCACCGTGGTGGTCGATTCCCGGCACCGCTGAATTCGCTGAAGAACTAGCCTAGGGGTTCGGGCGAGGAGCCCCGGGGAGGGCAAATATATAAGGTCGCCTGCTCGGACAGTCCTGACTCGCACGGAGAGCACATTAAGTGCTCTCCGGCTCGTGCGGAACTCGCGATCGACCTTATATATTTGCCCTCCCCGGGGCTCCCGCACAACGGGACCTCGGTTGAGTTCTATCCCGGTGGCAGTCGCTTCGCTTCTGCCCTACGCTGCTGATGCGAAGGTTTGGCGTTGGATCGGTTCTTTCTGATATATGCTGGTTGCGGCTCTTCTTTTGGGAGGGGCCGCTTTTTTGTTGTGAGGAGGATGGCCCGTGGCTGATGGGGTAATTCGTTCTGAACTGCTTTCTGCGGATTGGAATGAGGAATGGATGCGCTTGCAGGCTGCTCGGCATCAGGCTGACGACTCTTTTGAGTGGGACAAGAGGGCTCGGCATTTTCGGCCGCTTGAGACTGCTCCGTATGCCCGAGATTTTATGAAGCTGTTGGCACTCCAGCCTGGTGAGTCGGTGCTTGATATGGGGTGTGGGGCTGGATCGATTGCTATTCCGCTTGCGCAAGACGGGCATCCCGTGATTGCCGCTGATTTTTCCCCTGCCATGTTGGGCACCCTTGATGCTGGCATTGAGTACTATGGGCTCGAGGACCTGATTACGCCGCTTGAGCTTGCTTGGGACGATGATTGGGATTTGGCTGGACCGGTTGCCAAGGCTGTGGATGTTGCCTTTGCCAGTCGCTCTGTCACCACGACCAACCTAAAGGGCGCACTTGCCAAGCTTGACCGTACAGCTCGCCGGCGTTGCGCTGTCACGATGGTCGCTAACTCCAGCCCGCGCTATGATCTGCACTTGATGAACGCTATCGGCGCCTCCGTTACCTGCAGCAATGGCTTTGTGTATGCCTTTAACATTCTCATTCAGATGGGTGCCCTGCCGCAGGTTACGTACTTTGAATCGCCTCGTCGCGATACCTTCGATAGCCTTGAGGCAGGCGTAGCGGATTTTTCCCGTATGCTCGAGCATGGCAACGAGGATAAGATCGACCGCCTGCGCGACTACATCGCTCAACACATGATTGAGAACCCCCATGCCGGTGAGCCGGGCTCCAAGGGTGTGCCGCAGGGACGCTACATGCTCGACCACGTCCGCAAGGTTCGTTGGGCGTTTATTGCATGGGAGCCGGTCTCTGCGCCCAGCTCATAGCCTGTTCGCAGCCCGCACCGCCCACTCACTCGGCATCCGCATTCTTTTTGAACTGGGCAAACGCGCTCCACACCGCACCGTTCCTGCGCTATCGTGGGACAGCTCACGTAGATTAAGGCCCCATCGTGGGGCGCCCCATACATAGAAAGCGAGAACCCATGGCACTGACAGGAGCCCAGGTCAAGCAGCTTCGCAGCATGGCCCATCACCTCAACCCCGCCATCATCATCGGCAAGTCCGACGTCAACGAGGGCACCGTCGAGCAGACGGTCGCCTACCTGGAGAAGCACGAGCTCGTTAAGTGCTCCGTGCTCGATGGCTCCAGCCTTTCCGCCCGCGAAGCCGCCGAGGAGCTCGCCGAGCGTTGCCACGCCGATGTCGTTCAGGTCATCGGCCGCAAGTTCTCGCTGTATCGCAAGTCCTCGCGCAAGGACATCGAGAAGATCAAGCTCGTCTAAGAGCCAATGATCCGGCGAGCCAACATATAGCAAGCTTACGGGTGCCCAAGTACTTCGGGCGCCCGTTTTTTTATCGCTCGACCAGCACGCGACTGAGCCGCCCCTCCACCAGGCGCTCGTATAGGCGCCGCGTCTCGGGCTCGGGCACGCCATTGACCTGCTCCCTCAGATGGTGCATATGCCCGCCGTATAGCTCGACGATATCGCGCCGCCGCCCCGCCGCACTGTAGACGCGCATGGCGCAGCGCACCATATCCTCACGCGCCGTTTCCTGCCGAAGCCCCGACTCCGCTAGCCAAATCGCCGACTGCAGGTCGTTTTCTTCTAGAGCGGCATTTGCCCCCTTAATCATGCAATCGATGTACTTTGACTGCATAATGCGTCGCATGCGCAAAAAGTAGGTGGGATTACAGCCATTGGGAACATACAGCGGTCCGGCATAAAGCTGCTCAATCTTAAGGCACAGCTCAACTAAATGGGGCCCGCGCGCACCCGTGCGATTTCCCAAAACCTCGCGGCTTATCTGGTCAAACAGCCGTACATCGGTCTTGACGTAGTCGCCGTTGAGTCCGATGCATTCATTTTGGATGAGCACACACGACTTGCCATCCGGCGTCGGTCCCAAAGCCGACCGCAAGCGCGATATCGTCGAGTACAGGTTGTTGCGGGCGCTATTGAACTCGGCATGGGGCCACAGCTCCATGGCCAGCGTCTCACGATCGACGAGCGCATCCATGCCCAGCGCAAGCCGCTCGGCAAGCGTCGCCGCCTTCTTGCGGCGCCACATTTTGTCCGTGATGGGAAACCCGTCGCGCTCGGCGCGAAACGCACCAAACATGCGAATCTCGATATGGTCGATGGTATCAACGGCTTCAACCTCGCCGGCCTGGAACAGGCGCTCGCCCTCCCCTTCCAAATCGTCGCGCAACGAGTACCGCGACAGCTCGCGCACGGGAAGCTTCTTACGTATCCTGGCCGCCGGCTCGCCCAGACAATGCATGGCAAGGCGCGCAAAGAGCCGATACGATGGCTCTAGAATCCCCGCACGATTCATGGACATCCAGGCCGCAAGATCGCTATCTCGTCCCGCACAGGCCAAATGCAGCGCCACCATCCAGGCTTCTGCTCCACCAACCTGCGTCTGGCTTATATCGAGCAACTCCGCTTCCTCGCGAACCGAAACCATCGAAGTGTTACGCAGATATGCCGCACGCTCCAGCAGCAATGCGTTATCGCGCATATACGCAATCGACTCCTCGGCAAGTTTGAGCACTTGGACCGCACGGAACTTTGCATTAACCGGCCGTCCCTCTGCCAGCGACTGCCAGCCTTCTAACAACAGGCCAAACAGCTGAATCTGGTTGTCGCGCATGCGCACGGCAAAACGATCGAGCTCGTTGAACGCCGCATCGTCGGTTACCGGCAAGCCGGAAAGGAGCCGCCGTGCCGCCAACACCATGCGCACCCAGATAGCCATCGCCTTAAGCCCACGTACGTCGAGCGCCTCCCGCACCACCGTCATCTCGTCGTCGCGCTCGTCGGTTCCCGCAAACGACCCGTCAAAGAGCTCCACCAGCATGCTATCGGCCCGTATAACAATCCCCGCGATGTCGAGCTCGCAGTCGTAGGCCTTGCTCGTTTTGAGCTGTTGTAGAACGCCGCCGTCATCTCCCCGCTCGGTCAGGCAGCGCTTGACCTCGATATGCGCAGACAACATATCGAGTGCGGTATGGGATGTCTCGATTTCTGGCACGGCCAGGTTCGTAGGAAGCCCAAGCCCGTTGTCCCCATAGCAAACAGCCGTCAGTGTCTGGGCCACCCTCCATGAAACAGGGTCTATTTCGCAGGCCGCCCGTTCGCCCCCGCGCTCGATGACCGATGCCATATAGCGAGCGAGCTTTGTATTGGACACGCTGACCGCTGCCAGATATACGCCGAGCGCCTCGGCAGGCGTTGGCTCTGGGGCCGGATCGTCGGCATCGATCGTGCCCAGCGCCGCTCGGCAGATATCGGCCCCGTGCCCCGTCAGAGCAAGATCGACCCCATACTGCCCAGCAAGTTCAAGGACCGCTTCACGGTCCAAAAAGGCGTCCGCCAGGTCCATCGCCGCATCGCATCGGCCCGCCTTAAGCAAAATCCGGGCCGCCCTCGGAACAAGTTCGGGGCGAACCTCGGCCACCAACTTACGCAAACGCAAGCGTCCGTTATCCTCCGTGCCCAGACACGTAAAACTCCGCTCGGCGGGATCCAAGCCAAAGATCGGGTAGTCGCGTACAAAGTAGGACTGGTCGACCATCGACAGCCTCACCCCGCAGGCCTCGAGTTCCGCGATATTGCCCTCGCCCATCAAAACCATGAGACATGCCACGCAAAACAGCGCGTTATTGTCGAGCGAAGCCAGATCGACAAGTGCCGCGCCATATACGTTGACAATCTCGTTTTCGAGCAGACCGGCTACGTCGCCTTGGCCATACAGACCCGTCTGCAATGCCGAAACCAGCTCGGGCACGCCCTGCGTGAGCTGATAAAAGTCGAGCGATGTGCTGATCGAAAACGCCGATGCCCACGCCGAATACTCATAGGCATGCACCTTGAGCATCTGCGCATTGATCTTAACCGAATCGCCCAGCCCATGAATCAGCTGACGATTTGAAGGACGGCAGGAGATAAAGACCCCCACCCCCATAGCGCGCAGGCCGCGAATCCTGTCGATGAGGTCTTCGGTATCGCGCTGATCGAGGTTTGGCACATTATCAATCGCGATAAGGGAGTGCGGTTTGTCTTTGAGTTCTTCGGTAACCACCTCGAGCTGCATAAACACCTCGCGCCCAATGGCGCGATCGGCCTCGATAATCCGCACGGGGCCTCGCGTCGGGTCGCTTTTAACCTCATGGGTGTACTGCAGCAGCACCGAGGTCTTCCCAAACCCATCGGGCGCATAAAGAACCACGATGCCGGCCTTTCGGCCCTTGGCGATAAGCTCATTCATCAAGCGTTCGCGTCGCACCATATAGCCTCCGCCCAGAGGCATCAGCTCGAGCTCATCTATACTGCTCAAATCGTTTACCATGCCCGCTCCTCAACTCGACCGTATGGACACTGTAGCCGCAAGACCATACAAGCCGCGCTATGAATAGAGCGACCTTGTGTTTTAGGTTGTCTTTTGGTACGCAAGCGGCAAGTTTTTGTACAGCGAGGGCCGATTGTTATTAATCCCCCGACTAATCGGTCTTTAAGCAGGTAAATGAGCTTGTCAGCTTGTCCCATCTAAGCGGCAGTGTAACGCAGATGAACAAGGTTCAGTCATGTCATTCAACTCGCCTAGCACCCGCTACCGTCTACGACCTTTTAGTGGCATTTTTGCATAAAATCTGGTATGGAATGAATCAAGCTGTTGGGCATCCGGCATTCGTCAAGCTTGCGGCAAGTTTTTGGTCAAGTGGGCGGAAAGGGATAGCAAAAAGGCCCCCGCAAAGCGGAGGCCTTAGACAAGGCTATGTCGAGCTGCAGGATTCGCGCTACTCGCAGAGCGAAAGGGCGGCCTCGTCGGCAACGACAACGCAGTTGGTGTGCAGCTGCAGGATCGAAGCCGGGCACTCGGGCGTAACCGGACCATAGCACATGTCATGCACGGCCTGAGCCTTGGCCTCGCCATTGGCGACGACCAGGATCATGCGGGCATACATGATGGTCTGGGTACCCATGGTGTAGGCCTGGCGGGGAACATCGTCGATGCTGTCGAACAGGCGGCTGTTGGCCTGAATGGTGCTCTCGGTGAGATCGACGCAGTGCGTACCCTTGGAGAAGTGGTCATCGGGCTCATTGAAGCCGATGTGGCCGTTGTTGCCGATGCCGAGCAGCTGCAGATCCGGGTAACCGGCGTCGGCGACGATCTTGTCGTACTCAGAGCAGGCAGCGGCGGCGTCGGGGTTGGAACCGTCGGGCACATGCGTGTTGTTCAGGTCGATGTTGATGTGATCGAAGAAGTTCTCACGCATGAAGTAGTGATAGCTCTGGGGATCGTCGTGCGAAAGGTCGCGATACTCGTCCAGGTTGTAGGTGCTGACCTCGGCAAAGTCGACGTCGCCCTTCTTGTACCAAGCAGCGAGCTGCTTGTAGGCACCGATCGGGGTGGAGCCGGTGGCAAGGCCCAGCACACAGTCGGGCTTGAGGATAACCTGCGCCGAGATAATATTGGCGGCCTTGCGGCTCATGTCCTCGTAGTCTTTAGCTTTAATGATCTTCATTACGCGTCCTTTCTCGTACAAGAGAGGCAAGGCTCCCCTACAAGCACTTGCCCGCGGCCCGCGTCGGCCGCAACCAACGTGTGCGGCCACCAGGGCGAGGTCGCGTAATGTATGTGTCTCGTGTCTAGCCGCGTCGAGGCCCCTGCCCGTCCACGGTGACCCGAAGCTGTTTAGCCTCGGACGTCTCCCATCTTGCCACGGAGGGCGTCCTCTTTCAAGGGCGCCCTCCGTAAACGTGTTTGAATTGTAGGCTAATGGCCACGTGCACTTGCTAGCGCTCGCGAGCAACGATGAGCTGATCCATCTCCTCGACATGCACGCCAACGGAGCCCTTGATGCTCGAGAACTCAACGGAGTTGCACACCAAGATGGGAACCGTCACATCGTAGCCCTCGGCAGCAATTGCCTCGCGATCGAACTCAATGAGTACATCGCCCCTATGGACGATGTCACCCACTTGCGCATGTACGGTAAAGTGCTTGCCCTCGAGCTGAACAGTGTCCAGGCCAACGTGGATGAGCACGTCCAGACCATCGACCGTGTTAAGCGCAACGGCATGTCCCGTGGGAAAAATGGCCTCGACCTTGGCATCAGCCGGTGCAATCACACGCGTTCCGGTGGGCTGAATCGCCACGCCCTGGCCCAAAAGGCCGGTGGCAAACGTCTGGTCGTTTACCTCGGAAAGCGGAATGACGTCGCCCGAGATGGGAGCATCCAGCGTAAGGACTCGACCACGCATACCAAAAGACCTTAGGACTTTAGTGAACATGCTCCCCCTCGGACATACCAATCAATCAAAATAACCTTAATAGTTTACCACTTGGCAACGGTTTTTGACCATTAGGGAAGTTCGCGCTTGACAACCTCGACGATGTCGTCGACAACGCGCTGGGTCAGCTCGTGCGTCTCGGCCTCGGCCATCACGCGGACCAGCGGCTCGGTACCGCTCGGGCGCACCAGAATGCGACCGCGGCCGTCAAGCTCCTTCTCGGCAGCAGCGACGGCATCCCAGATGGGCTGGCAATCGTCCAGACCGGCCTTGTTGTCGGAATGCACGTTGACGAGTACCTGCGGGTACTTCTTCATGATGCCGGCAAGATCGGTGAGGGTACGACCGGTGCGCTTGAGCACGGCCAGCAGCTGCAGAGCCGTCACCAGGCCGTCACCGGTGGTGTTGTGCTCCAGGAAGATGATGTGGCCGGACTGTTCGCCGCCGATGACGGCGCCGTCCGCGAGCATGCGCTCCAGAACGTAGCGGTCGCCCACGGCGGTCTGGACCATCTCGAAGCCCTGTTCCTTCATAGCGATGGAGAAGCCCAGGTTGCACATGACGGTCGAGACGATCTCGGAGTTGGCGAGCTTGCCGCGAGCGGCGAGGTCAGAACCGCAGATAGCCAGGATGTAGTCACCGTCGATCTCATTGCCCTCGCTGTCCACGAACAGCACGCGGTCGGCGTCGCCGTCGTGGGCCAGACCGATATCAGCATGGGTGCGCAGCACGAGCTCGCGCAGGGGCTCGAGGTGCGTAGAGCCGCACTCGACGTTGATGTCGGTGCCGCAGTAATCGGTGTTGATGGCATGGACCGTGGCACCCAGGCGCTGCAGCGCGGCGGGCGTAGTCTGGCAGGAAGCACCGTGACCGCAGTCGACGGCAACGACCAGGCCGTCGAGCCTCAGACCATCGAGCGTATCGATGGCGTGGTCGACATATGCTTTGCGGGCGTCCTTCATCTTGATAATGTGGCCCACGCCGGCGCCGGTCGGCAGCGTGTCGGCAGCCATGGCTTCCTCGGACATGACCCAGGCGCTGATCTCTTCCTCGACAGCATCGGGAAGCTTCATACCCTTGCGGCTAAAGAACTTGATGCCGTTGAACTCCGGCGGATTATGCGAAGCAGAGATGACGATGCCGCCGTCGAGCTCGTTCTGAACGGTGAGCAGTGCCACGGCAGGCGTGGGGATGACGCCGCAGCAGTGTGGACGGCCGCCCTCGGCCATAATGCCGGCGGTCAGAGCGCTCTCGAGCATGGTGCCCGAAAGGCGCGTGTCACGGCCGATGCAGATGTCCGGACCAAGAAACTTGGTCGCCGCGCGGCCCAGGCGAAACGCGAGGTCGCACGAAAGATCGGCGTTGGCGACGCCACGGACGCCGTCGGTACCGAAGATGTTCTGAGGCATAGGATTGCTCCTTCCCTAGCAGGCGATATGCAACCGCCCACCCTAGTCGAAAAAGAAAAGC
>ENA-OPXQ01001497-OPXQ01001497.1-human-gut-metagenome-genome-assembly--contig:-NODE-1497-length-12547-cov-2.259286_pt1 | contig 12547 bp, 10 predicted proteins | sample MGYA00241769_ERZ502042 | MGnify/ENA primary metagenome ERZ502042 (study PRJEB25962, sample SAMEA2041934) | human gut metagenome | biome: human gut; feature: human-associated habitat; material: faeces...
GCGGCTGCCGCAAGCTCATCGAGTGACGTAAAGTTTCGCTCGCCGCCGTGCTCGGCAGTAAAGGCGGCGCCGCGCTCGGCATTGCGCGAGAGCGTGCCTACGAATACGGCCTGGTCGTTGGCATTGACGACCTGAATAAAGTCGTCGGTGATCATGGACGTGCCGATGGTTGCGATACGCAGCATGTGTCCCCCTTGCGTTGTTTGGCCTACAGGACGAGTGTAGCGCGGGAGGACACAAAAGCGTGCGAAAACGCCGTTACAGGTCGCTCTCGTTAAAGCCGGTGTCGATATCGAGGTTGCTGCCGTCGGCTGCCGTGGTGGCGAGCTCATCGCAGCGCTCGTTGAGCTCGTGGCCGGCATGTCCCTTAACCCAGATGAACTCCACCTTGTGCTTGCTTTTGGCGGCAAGCAGGCGCTCCCACAGGTCGCGGTTCTTGACGGGCTGCTTGTTGGCAGTTTTCCACCCGCGCTTTTTCCAGCCGTCGATCCAGTGTTTATTGAAAGCGTTGACGACGTACTGCGAATCGGAATGGACCTCGACCTCGCAGGGGCGGTTAAGCGCCTCGAGCGCCACGATGACCGCCATGAGCTCCATGCGGTTGTTGGTGGTCTTGGCGTAGCCGCGCGAAAGCTCGGAGGTGAAGGTCTTGCCGGCGGGGTTGGTGTATTTGAGCACGGCGCCGTAGCCGCCGCGTCCCGGATTTGATCGGGCCGAGCCGTCGGTGTAGATGATGACCTTCACATGGTTCCTTTCGTTGGGTACGTTTCGTGTGAGTGACCATTGTAGCGCCGCGTTCGCCGAGGGCTAGCAATCTACCATATCTACCCTGTCCTCAGATGGCTGGTTTTCTTGGATGATGCGGTCGAGCTCGTCGAGGTATTGCTGCAACAGGGGAGAGGGCTTGCGTTCATCGTGCATGATATAGCCTACGTGCATCGTCGGGGCATCTGCCAGTGGAATCGATGCCATGCCCCATTGCATTTCGTTTGAGAGCACGCCGGTGGAGAGCGTGTAGCCGTTCGAGGTGATCAGCAGGTTGGTGAGCGTGCCGCGGTCAGAGACTCGAATGTTGCGATCGCAGGGGATGTAGCTAAACGGCTCCTCGGCGTAATAGAAGGAGTTCGAGGTGCCTTGCTCAAAGCTGTAGCGCGTATAGGGTGTAAGGTCGGCAAGGGACAGCTGAGGGCGGCGTGCGAGCGGGTGGCGCTCGCTAACGAAGACGTGGACCGTTGCGTCGAAGAGGGGATGGAAGCTTGCGCGGGCATCGGCGAAGGCCTTCTGCAGAACGCGGGCGTTAAAGTCATCCAGATACAGAATGCCGATATCGCTGCGAAACGCGCGGACGTCATCGATGATCTGCGATGTGGTGGTCTCGCGCATGATGAACTCGAACTTGCTGTCGCGGCAGCGCTCGACCACGTTGACAAAGGCCTCGACCGAAAAGGCGTAGTGCTGGGCGGAAATGGCGAGGCGGGCTTGCGGGGTGCCGCCGTCCTCGTAGCGCGCCTCGAGCATATCGGCCTGCTCTACGACTTGACGCGCATAGCCCAAAAGCTCGGTGCCGTCGTTGGTGAGCGTGACGCCGCGGCTGGAGCGCGTAAAGATCTCCAGATGGAGTTCCTGTTCCAGGCTTTTGACGGCGTTTGAGATGTTGGACTGAGCGGTATAGAGGCGCTGAGCTGCGGCGTTGATTGAGCCGGACTCTGCCACGGCAATCAGAAAACGAAGCTGCTGAAGGGTCATCGACGCCATCCTTTCGATTGCTATCTATAAAACCGATAACAGGTTAGCGCTTTTAAGTGATTGACCGAGCGAAACAATGCTCGTACTATTCAAAACACACAAAGGCGGTAGGTAATTAAACCGACCACGGAACCGGGATGCGAAAGGAGGCCCGCATATGAATTGCTTACCAAGACGAATGCCGGGCTCCTGTTTGCGCCCGTTGGCGTGATCAGGAGACAGCGACTTACTTCTCTCTAATTTGTTTACTTTTGTTCGATCAAGGAGATCATCATGAGCCAGTTCATCAACAACCCCGAGCACACCTTTGGTTTCGATACCCTGCAGCTTCACGTTGGCCAGGAGAGCGCCGATCCCGCATCCGACTCCCGCGCCGTGCCTATCTACCAGACCACGAGCTATGTGTTCCGCAACTCCCAGCACGCCGCCGACCGCTTTGGCCTTGCCGATGTTGGTAACATCTACGGCCGTCTGACCAACTCCACCCAGGGCGTCTTCGAGGACCGTATCGCCGCACTCGAGGGTGGCGTGGCAGGTCTCGCCGTCGCCTCCGGTGCTGCTGCCATCACCTATACCCTGCAGGCTCTTGCCCAGGCCGGTGACCACGTGGTTGCCCAGAAGACCATCTACGGTGGCTCCTACAACCTGCTGGAGCATACGCTCTCCCAGTTTGGCGTCGAGACCACGTTTGTCGACGCTCATAACCTGGACGAGGTCGAGGGCGCCATCAAGGACAACACCACGGTCATCTATCTCGAGACGCTCGGCAACCCCAACTCCGACATCCCCAACATCGACGCTATCTCCGAGATCGCCAAGAAGCACGGTCTGCCGGTTGTCGTCGACAACACTTTCGGCACCCCGTATCTGTTCCGCCCGCTGGAGCATGGTGCCAACATCGTCGTCCACTCCGCAACCAAGTTCATCGGCGGCCACGGCACCTCGCTGGGCGGCGTGATCGTCGACGGCGGTAACTTCGATTGGAAGGCGAGCGGAAAGTACGCGCAGATCGCCGAGCCCAACCCCTCCTACCATGGCGTCTCGTTTGCCGAGGCTGCCGGTCCCGCCGCCTTCGCAACCTATGTCCGCGCCATCCTGCTGCGTGACGAGGGCGCCTGCATCAGCCCGTTCAACGCCTGGGTCCTGCTCCAGGGCACCGAGACTCTGTCGCTGCGCGTTGACCGTCATGTCGAGAACACCAAGAAGGTCGTTGAGTTCCTGGCTGGTGACAGCCATGTTGCCAAGGTGAATCACCCGAGCCTGCCTGAGCACCCCGATCACGAGCTCTATCAGAAGTACTTCCCCAACGGCGGTGCCTCGATCTTTACCTTTGAGATTAAGGGTGGCCAGGAGGCAGCTTGGAAGTTCATTGATCATCTGCAGGTGTTCTCGCTGCTCGCCAACGTGGCCGACGTCAAGTCGCTCGTCGTGCACCCGGCTACCACCACGCACTCCCAGCTGTCTGCCGAGGAGCTCGCCGAGCAGAACATCACGCCCTCCACGATCCGTCTTTCCATCGGTACCGAGAATGCCGAGGATATCATTTGGGATCTGAAGCAGGCCTTCGCCGCGCTGGACGAGTAAGGCGACTTGTGCAAGGACCCCTTGCGACTCGATAGGTATAACTGTATAAAATGCCTGCTCAAGGCGCCTGTGCGAACAATGGTTGCACAGGCGCCTTTTTTGCATAGAGAGGGCGCAAAAACAGGGTTTTTGACACGCTTTATGCATTCGAGTTGTGGAAAACTCCTGTTGAGAGGATGTGAGTTTTACGCAATTGACGTGCGCCTTTTAAGTAAAACCGCAGGTCGCGATTTGCTCGGGGTACTATGCAGCGCGATCGAATCACACGCAGCTCAAACGCAGCAAAAACGCACTACGGAGGTTTCCAGCTACATGAGGATTGATTCACGAAAACCGAAAGCCGCCGCCCTTTCCGCCGCTCTGACCGTGGCACTTTTGGCGGGCGCCGGTGCAACTGATGCCCACGCCGCAACACTGTCCGATACGGTTGGATCTACGCCGTCTGAGACGACGCTGGTGCAGCCCGTTGACTATCGCGGCGATGGTTATGGTTCCATGCAGGAGTGGAACGCCTCGATGGAGGCCAAGCGCGATTCCCTGGAGATGCGCGCTCAGATCATCATGAACATGTACGGTGACTATGCCACCGATGACGAGCGCGCTGTGCTGCAGGGCTGTATCGATGGCGCGGGCAGCCTGTTGACGATGGGGGAGGTCGATGCGAAGTCGACCGAGCTCGATGAGCTGCGCACTGCGCTTGAGGATGCCAAGCGCGAAGCGCTCGAGGCGGAGGCTGCCGAGGCCGCCCAGGCTTCGTACTACAACGCCGGTTACACTTCGTCCTACGCGTCTGCCGCGTCCTGCGCGAACGGATCGGGCCTGACGCGCTCTGCGGGTGTCAATAACTACAACGGGCGCCGCGAGACCTATTACAGCAGCAATGTGCTTTATCACTATCGCACGGGCGAATGGACTCAGGATTCTGAGGGCTTTTGGCGCGATTCCGACGGCTATTACGTTGTTGCCGCGGGCGATATGGCCCAGGGCTCGACCTTTACGGGCTCCAAGGGTGATTGCAAGGTCTATGACTCCGGCTGCGCTGCCGGAACCACCGACTACTACACCGGTTGGTAATTTTTCTGCATCACGGATATTTGGCGGACGGGCGTCTTTACCGAGCTTTAGGGCAACGTAAGGACGTCCGTTCTATGTATGCGTTTGAGTTAACAGAGCCCTTACCGTGGCGGTACGCTGGGCGAATGGATGCGGAGCACACTGGTTCTTGAGAAATAAGGTCTTTCTCTTGGAGGAAGTGGTCTTGTGAATGCTCGAGATATTACCGTTGCCGCCGTCGCGTTGATGCTTGGCTGCCTTGGTCCCACGGCCGCGCTCGTCGCGGGCATGCAGGGGACATGCGGGGCTGCTCCTATCGTGGTCGGCGTGCTGATCGCGGCCACGCTGCTGGGAAGCGCCGGTGTTGTCCTTTGTCGCGACGATGAGGACGAGGTTCCGGAGTCGCAACGCTAGCTGTTGTGAGATTGACCGCCGGTCATAGACGAAGATGAAAGCCGCCGTAAGGGGAGTGCTCCTTGCGGCGGCTTTGCTGCTAAGGCTGTTGAATGCGGCGCGTTGGCGTTACCAGCTTGCCTCGATATCGCGAATGCGCTGATAGAGCCATTCGTTCTGCGGAACCTGGATATCGTGCTTGGCCGCGAGGCGGCGGACGGTGCCCGCGAACTCCTCGACCTCTGTTTTGCGCTGCGCGATGCGGTCCTGAGCCATTGAGGGCATACCGGCGGGGTCGATTCCCTCGATGAGGTGCACCATTTGCGTCAGGTCTGCTTCGGTCAGCTCAACGCCCTCGGCGTTGGCAACCGCAAGCGTCTCGCGCATGGCGGAGACAAAACAGCGGCGCTGCTCGGAGCCCGGCTCCGTGGCGCTTCCGTAGGTCCCGCCGTAGGCCATGCAGGTCTGGTTGATGCCGTCGTTGAGCATGAGTTTGGCCCACATGCGGTGCGCAATATCGCGCTCGACGGTATGGGCGATGCCGCAGCGCGTGTAGAGCCCGTCGATAGCGGCGACGGTCGCGGGGTCCGTGCCGGCCGCCGCGCCAAAGCGGATCTCGCCCGCATTGGTAAAGGTGAGCGCGCCGTTGAGGAACACGGCGTCCATGCCCTGGCAGATACCAAGAACGGTATGCTCCCAGCCAAAGCGTTCGGCAATCTTTTGCTCGCTCGTAATGCCGTTGCATAGCGAGGCGATGAGCGTGTTGGGTCCCACGACGCGCTCCATAGTCTTGAGTGCTTGGTCGAGACCGGTGGTCTTGACTGTCAGGATGACCAGATCGGCGGGCGTCGCCTCGCTGGCGCGGACGGACGTGAGATCGCAGGGCTTGCCGTTGACAGTGAGCGCATCGCCCGCGTGACGCTCAAAACGGGTGTCATCCATGATGTATTCGACGGCGTCGTTGCCGAGCGCCCGGGCGATCATGCTGCCGTAGAGCAGGCCGACGCCGCCCTTGCCGATAAAGGCGATCTTGTTGATCTGCATGTGAATCATCTCCCCATGTAAAAGGCGCCCGCGTAAGGGGCGCCTGATGGATTGTATGCTGCCAGGGTGATTGGTGGGTGCGCGGGGCGGCTGTTATAAAAAAGAAACGTTTGCCTGGACGCTACGCTGCAGGGCAGACCGCAAAGACATGCGCGTGGTCATGCCCGGCTCCTTTCATCGGGCTTTTTGCTGATGTTAAAGCGGTGCCGTGACAGCTCGATTTCTGCTGCGTTACGATACGTTCTCGATTGCGATTCCACGATGTTTCGGCTGCGTGACCATTGTGTTTCGCCTTGCCGGGGCGCTGATGGCGAAGGGAGGGGCCGTGCAATATCGCGTTGACCCCAAAAGCGGCAACCGTATCTCGGCGTTGGGTCTGGGCTGCATGAGGTTTCCCGGTGCGCCGGGACGTCCGGATGCGAAGACAGCCGATGCCATCATTTCCCGTGCGGTGGAGCAGGGGATTAATTATCTGGACACCGCGTATCTCTATCCCGGTAACGAGGCGTGCGTGGGCGCCTCGCTTGAGCGCTTGGGGCTGCGTGACCGGGTGTTGCTGGCGACCAAGTTGCCGCATGCTTCGTGCAAGTGCGCGGAGGATTTCGACCGGTTCTTCGATGAGCAACTGCGGCGCCTGCGGACCGACCATATCGACTATTACCTCATGCATAACATTACCTCGCCCGCCCAGTGGGAACGTGTGGTGGCATTGGGCATTGAGGACTGGATCGCGTGTCAAAAGGCGGCGGGGCGCATTCGCCAGATTGGTTTTTCGTACCACGGCAGCGCGGTGGATTTCCTGACGATGCTTGACGCATATGACTGGGATTTTTGCCAGATACAGTACAACTATGCCGGCGAGCGTTACCAAGCGGGAACGGCAGGACTCATGGCGGCTGCGGAGCGCGGGCTCGCGGTGTTTGTGATGGAGCCGCTGCTGGGCGGGCGTTTAGCGGGCAAGCTGCCGCCACGGGCCCGCGCTGTGCTCGATAGTGCCCGTGACCCGCATTTGCGCACTCCTGCCGCCTGGGGTCTTTCGTGGGTGTGGAATCATCCTCAGGTGACGATGCTGCTTTCGGGTATGACCGATATCGCGCAGGTGGATGAGAATTCGTCACTGGCAGACCTCGCGTTGCCGAATTCGATGACTGCCAACCAGCTCGACACGATTGCGCGCGTGTTGATGGAGTTTGAGAAATCGAACCGTGTGCCCTGCACGGGATGCGGCTACTGCATGCCATGCCCCAAGGGTATCAACATTCCCGGCTGCTTTGCCGCCTACAACGCGAGCTATGCGCACAGCTGGTTTACGGGGCTGTCGCAATACTTTACGGCGAGTGCGGTGCGCACGAGCGAGCCCAAGCTCGTGAGCAATTGCGTCAAGTGCGGCAAATGCGCGCGCCACTGCCCACAGCACATCGATATTCCCGAGCGTCTCGACGATGTGCGCCGACGTTTCCAGCCTGGTCCCGTGACGGCGGTGCTTAAGGCCTTCGGCAAAACGCGCTCCTCATGACCCTTTTATAACTTGCGGTGGAATAGTTCCTGTTTGCGGCAGAATAGGGGCCAAACAGGAACTATTTCACCGCAACTGAAGGGGGCTGTCGTGGGTCATCGGGATTCATGTGATGATTTGCGTGAGGTTTGTTGGGGCGTTTTGGGCGCTGGACACATTTCGCATCGATTTGCATCGTCGCTCAAGGAGGTGGACGGGGCACGGCTTGTGGCTGCCGCCGGCCGCACTCCTTCGCATGTTGAGGAGTTTTGCAGGGCGTTTTCGATTGATGCCGCGCACAGTTATGCCACGGCTGACGATAGCGGCGATGTGGCTTATGATGCGCTGATTGCCGACCCCGATGTCGACGCAATCTACTTGGCTCTTCCACATGGCATGCATGCGCATTGGGTCTGTCGGGCACTGCGCGCGGGAAAGGCCGTGCTGTGCGAAAAGCCGGCCGTTTTGAGTGAGGAAGAGGCTCTCTCGATTGCCTCCACCTCTCGTGAGCGCGGCGTGCTGTTTATGGAGGCGATGAAGAATCGGTTTTGCCCGATGCGCACTCGCGTGAAGGACTTGCTTGCGTCGGGTGAGCTTGGCCGTATTGTCTCGATTGAAAGCGTGCAAAAGCTCGATTACGGCGAGCCTCCTTCGGGCTATCTGCTTGATTCGTTGCAGGGCGGCTGTCTATATGACATGGGCTGCTATGCGGTCGGTTGGTTTGAGGATTTGCTCGCGGGCGCGTGCGAGGTTTCATCCCGTGAAGTTCGCTGGCGTGACGTATCAGGCGGCCGCGTCGATTGGGCCGACGAGATCCGTATGAGCGTCGGCGGTATACCCATTCATATGGTGTGCGACGGCAAAGCAACATATGAAAGCCGCTTAACGATTGTCTGTGAGCGAGGCTCGTTGGAAATCGAGCGTCTCCATCGCCCCGAGCTCGCCCATGTGAAGTATTCCGACGGTCGAACGCTCGAAATAAATGCCCCGTTTGAGATCGATGATTTCTACGGCGAAATCCAGCATGCGACCCAGCTCATCCGGGCGGGGAAACTCGAGAGTCCCGTCATGCCCCTTGCCGCCACGCAGCGCTGCGCGCGCATTATCGATGCGATTCGCTTGAAACTTTAGTGCGTGGGGGCATGGCGCCAGCGCCTGGAATGCCTTGGAGGCCTTTGCCCCTGATGCCCCTTTTATAACTTGCGGTGGAATACGGTCTGTTTGCGCCAAAATAGGGCACCAATAGACCGTATTTCACCGCAACTGATGAGGAGGGAGCTGGAGATGCTGACGATCGGGTGTCATCTTTCGACGACGAAGGGCTATCGGGCAATGGGGGAGACGGCGTTGTCCATTGGCGCCAATACCTTTGCGTTCTTTACGCGCAACCCGCGCGGTGGCAAGGCAAAAGAACTTGACATGGATGACGTGGCGGCTCTGCGCGAGCTTATGTCGCAAAACGACTTTGGACCGCTGGTGGCGCATGCCCCGTATACCTACAACCCCTGTTCTGCCAAAGAGCGGGCGCGCGAGTTCGCCTTGGAGGCTATGGCAGAGGACCTGCGGCGCATGGAGGCGCTGCCCGGCAACTACTACAACTTCCATCCCGGTGCGCATGTGGGGCAGGGCTCCGACGCCGGCATTCAGATGATTGTCGACGCCCTGTGTCAGGTGATGTTTGAGGGCCAGCAGACGACGGTGCTGCTCGAGACCATGTCGGGCAAGGGCACCGAGGTGGGCCGCAGCTTTGAGGAACTGGCGCTCATCATTGAGGGTGTTGCCGGCAAACGCCCCGAGCTGTCGGCCAAGCTGGGCGTTTGCCTAGACACCTGCCATGTGAGCGATGCCGGCTACGACATCATCCATGATCTGGACGGCGTACTCGACGAGTTCGACCGCGTGGTGGGTATCGATCGCTTGCATGCCGTACACATCAACGATTCGAAGAACTCTTGTGGCGCCCATAAAGATCGTCACGAGTGCATCGGCAAGGGATACCTTGGCAGTGAGGAATTTGGTGGAGGTATGCAGGTTATGCAGAATATTGTATCGAATGGCCACTTGCGTTCGCTGCCGTTTATTTTGGAGACTCCGAACGAACTTGCAGGTTATGCAGCTGAAATTAGACTATTAAGGTCATTTCAGCAGTAATGACTGTCACAAAGTAGAGTATTCCATTCACGTTATGGGTTTGTTTCAATCAGTTTTCTCATTGCAGATTCGTAATTCCGGGTGCATAATAGCCAACAGTTTTTGCAGACCTCTGAATCAAACGAGGTCACCGGAAGGAGACTGATTATGAAGCTGAAGAAGCTTGGCGCATTTGCCGCCACGGGTGCTATGGCGCTCGCCCTTGCTCTGACGGGCTGCGGTTCGTCCAACGCCACCTCTGGTTCTGATGCCGGTTCCAGCAGCTCTGACGACGCTAAGGTCGAGAAGGTCGACGGCTCCAAGGAGTACGCGCTCGTCAAGGACGGCACGCTGACCGTCGGCACCTCTGCCGAGTACGCGCCGTTTGAGTACAAGGATGACAACGGCGACTACCAGGGCTTTGACCTTGAGCTCATCAAGGCTATCGGTGACAAGCTGGGCCTGGATGTCGAGTACGTCAACAATGACTTTGACACGCTGGTTCCGGGTGTCGCTTCGGGCGCCAAGTACGACGTCTCCATCGCGGCTATCACCGACACGCCCGAGCGTGAGAAGGAAGTCACTTTCTCCGATTCCTACTACATGGACGATCAGGCTATCGTGACCAAGGTCGATAACACCGACATCACGGCCGACAACTACAGCGAGAAGCTCAACAACGCCGACGCTACCATCATCGTTCAGTCTGGCTCGACCGCCGAGTCTTTTGCCCAGGAGAACTTCCCCAAGGCCAAGATCGTCCCCTACAAGGACGCTACCGAGTGCTTCAGCGCCCTGCAGTCCGATAAGGGCGACGCCGTAGTCACCAACCGCTCCGTTGCCAGCCAGCTGACCGCCGAGCAGTTCAACACCTGCCAGACCATCAAGCAGATCAGCACCGGCGAGGAGTACGCCATCGCCATCAACCAGGGTAACACCAAGCTCAAGGACGACATCAACCAGGCCATCAAGGACCTGACCGATGACGGTACCGTTGACGCCCTCATGGCTAAGTACAACATCAAGTAAAATAGCTACTTGATTGCTCGCGGGCCCTTTCCGCTTTGGCGGAGAGGGCCTTTGCGCTTCTCTTGACGGAGAGCATTTCCGTCTCGTTTTGCCGACAACTTCTACGATAGGAGCCACCTTGTCTCGACTGAACAAAGGGGCTGCGGAGCAGCGTTTTCCACTGCCCGCCTTGCTCCAAAAGCTAGCCTGCGCCATGGCCGTGGCACTCGCGCTGGTGTGTGTGGGGACATATGCGCCCACGACCGCCCAGGCGCTTGAGACCGCAAAGATTACCGCTCGACCCAACACCGGTTCGGGCAGCGCTGTGGTCGGCGGTACCGAGACGCGCATTACCTGGGAGGTCCAGGCCGATGCCGATGAGGAGCTGAGCGGTCTTTCGCTGACGTTTGTCGACGGCACGACGTTTGGTACCGATGACACGCGATTGACGATGCTCTCGGGCGAGGACCTCATGGATCGTACGCCCATGAAACCCACGTGCAAGGCTGATGGCCAGACGCTCAAGATTGACTTTGGCGAGACGGCGCCTGCCGGCGGCTTTTTCCGTGTCGAGGTTTACGGCGTGACCTTCCCCGTCGAGGGCGGCGATGAGGCCTTTGGCGGCACCTACACTTTGGCCGATGGCTCGACCAAGAAGATCTCCAAGATTCCGTCGGTGGAGATCAAGGGCGTGACGGCCTTCGATAACTTCCTGGCCGATCTTAAGGAGCAGCCGTGGGTCGAGGCCTGGAACTCCAATATGTTCCTGCGCCTGTTCTTGAACCCGGTCATTTTGGTCCAAAGCCTGCCGATCGTCTTTAAGGGCTTCCTTATGTCGCTTTCGATCGTGCTTGTGGCGTTTCCGCTGGCAATTCCCTTCGGTTTCGCCCTATCGCTCATGCGCATTTCGAAGTCGCGCATCCTGCGCTGCCTTGCCGGTATCTACGTGAATATCATTCGCGGTACGCCGGCGTTCCTGCAGATCTATATCGCGTTCTTCGGTCTGCCGTTGGCCGGCGTCAAGGTTGATGACTACGTGCTCGGCGTCATCGTCATGGCCATGAATTCGTCTGCCTATCTGTGCGAGATCTTCCGTGCCGGTATTCAATCGATCCCCAAGGGCCAAAACGAGGCTGCGCGTTCGCTGGGCATGAACGCGTTCCAGACGCTGCTCTATGTCATGATTCCGCAGACGTTCCGTAATGTTTTGCCTACGCTGACCAGCGAGTTTATCTTGCTTTACAAGGATACGTCGCTGCTTGCCGCCGTGGGTGTGGTCGAGATCGTCATGAACGCCCGTACCATCGTGGCCACGACGGGCTCCATTACACCGTACGTGGTTGCCGCCCTGTTCTATCTGGTCATCACCCTGCCGCTCGCTCGCTTGGTGAGCGGTCTTGAGGCGAGGCTTTTGGGCACGGCCGAGACCAAGAAGAAGCGTCCCGCCAAGAGCGCCGGACAGGTTGTCGCGACGCCCGCCGATCACATCGCCGGTCTGTAAGGAGGTCCTATCATGAGCGAAACCAATAACTCGAACGAGGTCGTCGTCAGCATCAAGAACCTCCAGAAGGCCTTTGGGGACAACGTGGTCCTGCGCGATATCGATCTGGATGTGCACAAGGGTGAGGTCGTTGTGGTCTTGGGCCCCTCAGGCTCGGGCAAGTCGACGATGCTTCGCTGCATCAATCGTCTGGAGCATCCCACGAGCGGCTCGATTATCGTTGAGGGCGTGGATGTGTGCGCCAAGGGTGTCGACCTTAACAAGGTGCGCACGCATCTGGGTATGGTGTTCCAGCAGTTCAATTTGTTCCCGCACCTGTCGGTCAAAAAGAACGTCATGCTTGCGCAACAAAAGGTGCTCAAGCGCAGCAAGGAAGAGGCCGAGAAGATCGCCGTCGAGGAGCTGACCAAGGTCGGCCTTGCCGAGCGTATCGACTTTATGCCGAGCCAGCTCTCGGGCGGCCAGCAGCAGCGCGTGGCCATCGCCCGCGCCCTGTCGATGAACCCGCACGTCATGCTCTTTGACGAGGCCACCTCGGCGCTCGACCCTGAGCTCGTGCGCGACGTCTTGGGCGTCATGCGCGACCTGGCGCG
>ENA-OPXQ01001503-OPXQ01001503.1-human-gut-metagenome-genome-assembly--contig:-NODE-1503-length-12530-cov-1.801202_pt1 | contig 12530 bp, 13 predicted proteins | sample MGYA00241769_ERZ502042 | MGnify/ENA primary metagenome ERZ502042 (study PRJEB25962, sample SAMEA2041934) | human gut metagenome | biome: human gut; feature: human-associated habitat; material: faeces...
ATTTACCGGACAGAATTATGGTGCGAAGGATGAGGGACGTTGTAAGAAGATTTTTCGTCTTGGAATGTTGTGCAGTGTGATCTCTTGTGGAATCCTTAGTACGATCTTTGTTGTATTCCGTACGTTCTTTATTGGATTATTTACAAGTGATCCATCTGTCTATCATTATGCCCAGCTTCGTTTTTTGATCGTTCTGACATTCGAGTGTCTGACAAGTTCTTATGAAATCAGTGGTGGATGTCTGCGTGGATTTGGACGTTCCATGACTCCTGCGATCCTGACAGTGTTTGGATCTTGTGTATTACGTTTGATCTGGCTTGCGACCGTTTGTAACTGGTTCCATGATTATAAGCTTTTGATGGCGATCTATCCGATCTCTTGGGTGTTGACTGGAACGATGGTTCTGGTGGCTTATTTTAGGACACGTAAGAAGCTGTTCTTATAATTTGATGATGTGATTAAAATGTCTGTTATACCTATTTGTTTCATAATAGATCTAACAGACATTTTTCTTCGCTATTTTTAATATTTAGCACACAAAAAACCGAACAATTTACGTAAATTGAAATCATATTTACGTGAATTGTTCGGTTTTATTTCACATATTTACTTCCTATTCATCTTCCTGCAATGCATATGCTCTTTCTTCGATCGATTTCTTCTTTGTTTCTTCATAGTTCTTTAACTCTTTGATCGCCTGTCCTGACATTGCATACAGGATGAAGATATTAAAGATCGTCATTAACCCAATTCCGACATCTCCTAAATCCCATACGAATGTATAGGTCTGGATTCCTCCGATAAATAACATCACAAGTGCTAATACTTTATAGGCTGTCTGCCATCCCCATTTGTCACCGAATAAGTAGGCGACGTTGGATCTTGCATAGAATAAGATTCCAAGGAATGTCGAGAAGCTGAACATCCAGAGGATCACTGCGATAAATACAACTCCGAATCCTCCTAAATGGTAGTTCATTGCTGTCTGTAACAAGTTCATACCGGTTAATCCATTGGTCAGATTCTGTGGTGCTAATAACATCAACATTGCCGTACAGCTGCAGATCACGATCGTGTCGATAAAGACTCCTAATGCCTGTACCAATCCCATCTGTGCTGGGCGTTCACAGTCTGCTGCTGCGGCTGCACATGGTGCGGATCCTGATCCTGCTTCGTTGGAGAATAATCCTCGTTTCACTCCGTTCATAAGAACTGCTCCAAATCCTCCGGCTGCGACCTGACGGATTCCAAAGGCTTCTTTGAAGATTCTTGCAAAAACCCCTGGAATGCTTGGCAGATTCGTGAGGATCACAAAAATCGTAATCCCGAAGTAAATGACTGCCATGATCGGTACCACGATATCTAATACTTTGACCGTTGCATTCTTCCTTAGTACGATCACTGCTGCCACAATAACAAGCACGATCGTTGTATAAAGTGTTGGAATATGGAAGGCATTGTGGAATGATTCTGCCACGGAATTACTTACCACCTGACTGATCCCACACCAGCAGATCAATCCTGAAATCGCAAATAAGACAGCGATCAGTGTGTGTTTTTTCTTCTTTCCTTGTCTCTCTTCCATAAAGTGGTGAATATAATAGGCTGGTCCTCCTCGATATCCACCATACAGGGGGTCTTTTTCTTTATGTAACTGTGCAAGAGTTGCTTCGATAAAGGCTGTCGATGATCCAAGCAATGCTGTGATCCACATCCAGAATACGGCCCCTGCTCCACCTGCGGATATTGCTGCGACAACTCCTGTCAGATTCCCCATTCCGACACGTGTTGCTGTTGATACGATCAAGGTCTGTAAAGAAGAAAGACTGCTTTTTTCATCTTTTCCATTCTTATTGTTTGCTGTTAGTGCTTTGACCATATCCGGGAACAGACGGATTGGTAAAAATTTTGTTTTGATCGTAAAAACGATACCTGCTGGAAGCAGCAATATAATGAGCAGCGAAAGTCCCAGGCTTCCACCTCCTGGTAACGGAACATGAATCCATTCTCCCCATAAAAACTGATATATATTTTCTATTAGCTGAACAATCATTGACTTGCCTTTCCTTTCATTGTTTTTTCCAAAAAAGAAGGCATGCAGTTTTATTCTATTATGCATGCCTTCTTTTTATTATATAAAATTTTCTGATAAATGTCAAAAAATTTACTTCGTATACCTGCTTATCAGTGCAAGGATCAGGAAACATACCACCTCGAGCAGTACGATCGTTCCTCCTGGCTTAAGACCTACATAATAAGACAGTGTTAATCCGATCACTGTTGTGACCAATGCTGTGATCACACCGATGATCATGACTGCTTTGTAGCTTCGTCCTACCTGCATTCCGCATGCGATCGGGATCACAAGCATGGATGAGACGATCAGTGTTCCAACCGTTCTTGATGCGATCGATACCGTCAATGCGGTCAATAAAGTAAAGATAAAATTGATCGTCTTGACAGGTACACCGCTGATCCTTGCTGCATTCTCATCAAATCCGATATAGAATAGTTCTTTATATAGAAGCAATACACAGAGCAATACTAACACACTGATCACACATACGATCTTCAGTTCGTCTTTGCTGATGGATATGATACTTCCAAATAAGAAACTGTTAAAGTTCGTTCCGTTTTTTACGAATCCGGATAGGATACCAGCAAGTCCGATCCCTGTTGACATGATGATCGATATCGCCATCTCAGAATATCTTGGGATCTTTCTTCGGATTGCTTCAACTCCCAGGGCTGCAAACAGACAGATCCCCATTGCTCCTAAGATTGGATTGATCCCTAATAACAAGCCCAGAGCAACACCTGCCAGGGATGCATGAGAGAGTGCATCTCCGATCATGGACATTCTCTTTAAGACGATCGTGATTCCGATCAATGGTGCGATCACGGCCAGTAAGATTCCTGTAATAAATGCACGCTGCATAAATCCGTATTGTAACATCTCGATCATTCTTCCACGATCCTCCCTTCATCCATTCTTAAAATACGATCACATCCTTTACATTCCTGCAGTCTTCCGTGTGTGATCATAAAAATGGTCGTATTGTATTTTGTATTGATCTCATAGAGCATATCGTACAAGATCTTTGTTGATCTTGCATCTACTCCCGTTGTTGGTTCATCTAAGATCAGAAGTTTCGGATCTCCGATCATTGCTCTTGCGATCATCACTCGCTGCTGCTGTCCACCAGATAATTCACCGATCCGTCTCTTAAGGAATTCTTCCATTCCAAAATCCCTTAGTGTCTCTTTGATCTTATTCTTATGTTTTTTATGTGGCAGATGAAACAAGCCAAGTTCCTGATAAAGTCCTGTGATCATGATTTCTTCTACCGTTGCTGGGAAGCTCTGGTTCTTACTGATCCCATTCTGTGACACGTAACCGATCCGTTTCTTTAATCTTGGATCGTTGTTCATCAGGATGATCTCTCCTTCATCTGGTTTCATTTCACCTAAAATCAGACGCATAAGTGTACTTTTTCCGCTTCCATTTTCACCAGTCAGAACGACATATTCGCCTTCATGGATCGTCAGATTGATCTCTTCTAAGACTTCCGTATCACTGTATCCGAATTTTACATGATTTAATTGTATCATCTGTTTTGTGTTTGATTCACTCATTCGCTTAATGCCTCTTTGATCGCAGCGAGATTTTGTTTCATTACGGAAAAATAATCTTCTCCTGCTTTGATTTTTTTGTTACTTAGTCCTTCCAGGGGGTTTAACATCTTTGCATTGGCTCCGGTCTCTTTTGCAATGGTTTTCGCTACTTTCGGACTCACCAGTTCTTCAAAAAAGATTGTTTTTACCTGATGTTCTTTTGCAAAGCGGATCACTTCGCTCATCTGTTTGGGATCTGGTTCATCGTCTGCGGATAATCCCTCAATTCCCATCTGTTCTAACCCATATGCGTGACATAGATAGCCAAATGCTTCATGTGCCACAACAAGTTCTTTCTTTGTAAATTTGGATGTTTCTTCCTTATATAATGTATCTAATTTGTCACATTCTTTTGCGTATCTCTTATAATTCGCTTCGTAATAATCTTTATTCTCTGCATCCACTTTGATCAATGCTTTCTTGATCTTGTTCATCTCATACTTTGCATTCTGTGGATCTAACCAGACATGGGGATCATTCTCACTGTTGTGTTCGTGATCGTGTTCATGTGCATCCTGATCTTTTAGTAACTTGATCCCTTTGGATGCTTCAACGCTTGTAAGTTCTTCCGTATCAAGGCTTTCCAAAACGTCATCTACCCATTGTTCCATGCCGGCTCCATTATAAATAAAGATGTCTGATTTCTCCATCTCGATCAGATCCTTCGTTGATGGTTCCCAGTCATGAGGTTCTGTTCCTGCTGGTACTAAATTGATCACTTCTACTTTGTCTCCACCGATCTTCTTTGCAAAATCATACATGGTGTAAAAACTTGTTGTAATTCTTATCTTGCCATTCGATTTCTTCTTGCTTGTATTGCCAGTACATCCTGCCATGCAAAAACTCATGGATATGATGCATACCAGGATCATCCAAATCTTTTTTCTCATTCTTCTCTACTCCAATTTCTGCGGTTTCTCTCTGGTATTTATAGCAAATCTTTCTTGGTCGTGTCAAGCGTGGTTTATGAATGATCGCTGAAAATAGACGTGCGAAATGCATTCTGTGACCATAATTCATTCCCATAGATGATCCTGTAACATCCAGTATACATCAGGGCTGCGAGCACTACGTCCACCACACTGTGTTGTTTTAAGAACATCGTCGACATGATAATTAATATCGTTAAGACAACACATGCTGTATCGGTGCTTTTCTTATATTTTCTCTGATTCTTCAAAATCGCAACGCAGCATGCCAGAGAGTTAAATACATGGATACTTGGAAGTACATTCGTCGGAGTATCCGTGTGATAGATCATCTGTACTGCTTTGATAAAAATGCTGTCTCCAGTAAGAACTGGTCTTAGATCCTGTCCATTCGGAAATACTAATGAGATGATCAAAAACAGGGTCATGCCTGTTCCAAGTGTTATGATCAGCTGATAATATTCTTTCCATTGATTCTTATTAAAAAACATAAAATAAAAAACTGTAACTGCTACAAATAAGAACCATAATAGATATGGTACGATGAAATATTCACAGAATGGTATCTGCTCATCTATCGTTGTATGTATGATGTAATGATGCACATCTCGATCTTCAATGTAGGAAAATGTGATCATATAAACTATAAAAAATACTGCGATCATACCAAGATGTCCATTCTTTATGATCTCATTTAATTTTGTTCTCAATTGTGACTCCTTTCTTCAAAATCATTGCCTGTTAGAAAGTGTATACATATAGTAGTACCACGATTTTGTAGAAATTTCAAATCTTTTATCGAAATAGTTGTGGCGGGATCTTCTTAACTAGCACTCCACTTAACACTCCGATGGCCTACGTTTCAGCCTATAATGCTGCTTCCCGTCTGATGACTGCCCTTGATGAAGTGTTGAATACCCTGATCAGTAATACTGGTGCATAATAATAAATCTTTGTATTCTCCATTAAGAAAACAGCGACACTGAGCTGCCCGATATTATGCGCTACTCCGCCTCCAACGCTGATTCCAATGGGTGAGAATCCTTCGATCTTCTTTAGAAGTCCCATGATGACCAGACTTAAGATCCCTCCTGCCAGACTGTAGGCGATCGTCATTGGATTTCCAAACAAGAATCCTGCCAGTACAACTCGGATCACTGAGATCTCAAGTGTTCTTGTCCATGTTGTAAAGAATAACAAAACCATGATCACTCCATTGGCAAGTCCTAATTTCACTCCGGGAATTCCAACTGGTACCGGGATCAATACTTCTATATAGGATACAACAAGTGCCAATGTTAAAAACATCGCATCTGTCGCTAATCTTTTTGTTGACATATATTTTATTTCTCCTGTTGTTTTCTATCTCATCTGATGTTTATTGTGTTACCCCGTCTAATTCCTGTTCTTTGCCATCTTCTGACCGGATCTCGATCACTACTTTATGCGGCAGACATACGATCGTTTCTCCTGATTTCTCGATTGCTTTATGGTCTGCACAGATCTGGTCTTTACAGTCTGCTTTTTTCATTGTAACTTTTCCATCTTTGATCTGCATGACGTTCGTGCCATTTTTCTCTGGAATCTGATAAATTTGATCTTTCTTGATGGATGTTTTGTACACTTCTTTTCCGTCAACTGTCACGATCACTTCTTTTCCGTCTTTTTGTGTCATCTTGATCGCTGCAAAACTGATCAGCGAAATTGTCAGTACTGCTACGATCAAGATCATATCCTTTTTCTTCATCTTTATACCCTGATTCTTCCCAGTACTTCTCCGATTGGGTCTGTAATGCACAGATCTGCCTGTTTATCTCTGCTTGTCGCATCACGATTCAGTACTGCAAGATATTTTCCTTTAAAATAATCGATCATTCCAGCGGCTGGATAGACAACCAGTGATGTTCCTCCAATGATCAGCATATCTGCCTTGGAAATGGCTCTGACTGCCCCATTGATCGTCTGAGAGTCTAAGCCTTCTTCATATAATACAACATCTGGTTTGATGATTCCCCCACATTCGTCACAATATGGGACTCCTTTGGCATTCACGACATAATTCACATCGAAGAACTTGCCGCATTTCTGGCAATAGTTTCTGTGAACACTGCCGTGCAGTTCAAAGACATTTTTACTTCCTGCTGCCTGATGAAGCCCGTCGATATTTTGCGTAACGATCGCAGACAGTTTTCCCGCCTGTTCCATCTCTGCCAGTTTTAAATGTGCCTTATTCGGTTTTGCATCCAAGAAGATCATCTTATTCTTATAAAAATCATAAAATTCTTCCGTATGCTGTGTATAAAATGTATGGCTTACCATAACCTCGGGTGGATATTTATAAGTCTGGTGATACAAACCATCCGTGCTTCGAAAGTCTGGAATATGACTCTCTGTTGAAACACCTGCGCCACCAAAGAATACGATATGATCACTTTCATCGATCATCTGTTGTAATTTTTCAATCTTTTCGTTATCCATGACTTTTTCCTCCTTGAAATCTAATTGATCAAAAATCATCTACAAAGTTAGTTGCTTATAACTTATTTTTATATACTTTATCTTTTATTGTACAAGAAAAAAAGGCCTCTTGTAAAGAAGCCTTTTCATTTTTTTAATCATTGCTTTGTTCTTGAATCTTACTGATCTGGTGTAAAGTCTCAAAAACTGCTGCCATATCGTCTTTAATTAGTTTTCTTTGTTGTTCATAAATACTGCGATAGTATTTTGTTCTTATTGGATCAGGTTCATAAATTTTCTTGATCTTTCTTGTTTTTTCAAATACCTGACTTGGATCTTCCAGATCTCCTACCGCATATGCTGCGATCACTGCATCTGTAAGAACTGCTCCTTGTGCATTTTCTAATGTGGCACTCTTACATCCTAACATGTCTGCTTTGATCTGATTCCAGACTTCTGAATTGCTTCCACCTTCTGTGATCGTCATAAATTCGAGTGGTACACCTGCTTTTTTATAAATATCTGTCACACTCATATAATCGTAACCGATCGCTTCTAAAACTGCACGCCACTGTACTCCCTGATCTGTGTCCATCGTCATATTCAGGAAACAGGCACTTGCATTGGATGTTTCTCCAAATCCTCCTGTTAAATATGGAAGGAACAGGACTCCTTTGGATCCGCATGGCACATTTTGTGCTTTCTCATTTAATTCATCAAAATATGCTCCATTTCCTGCTTCGTTGCATACATTATCTCGATACCAACGAAGTGCTAATCCACCGGTTCTTATGAATCCCCAATAAAAGTATGTATTTTCTAAAGTTCCGCTGTTAAAGATCAGTTCATTTTCTGGTTTGCTTAATTCTTCATTGATTCCATCGGTTGCGATACAAAACATCGCACATGTTCCTGCTACATCGGCTGCCTGATCTGGTTTGATCACTCCGCATCCGATCATGGACTGCATCGTATCTCCGGCTCCCGCACAGATTGGGATTCCTGGTTTCAATCCGGTTTCTTTTGCAAATGTCTCTGATAATGTTCCAATGATATCCCATGGTTTTTGAATCTTTGGCATCATTTCCATTGGAATTCCAAGGATCTCTAATTGTTCTTTGGACCATTTTTTCTCTGTTACACGGTATCCTAGTCCCCATCCAGACATTGTTCCCCAGTCGATAAATGCATCTTCTGCAGACAGTCCTGCAAGATTGGCCAGGATATATGGGGCATTGTGCATGAATTTTCTGCCTTTTTCTTTAAAGCCCTCACAATTGTTCATCATCCAACGTGCAAACATCGCTGGAAACATACAGTTTGGCTGAGGATTTCCAGTCTCTTTTGCCCAGATCTCATAATGATGGGATGCTAGTTCCTCAACATCTTCTTTTGTTCTGGAATCCAGATAATTGATGTAAGGTGTGATCGCATGGCAGTCCTTATCAACACCGACAATCCCGCAGATGATCCCATCTCCAAAAATAGAGCGGATGTTGTCTGGATCCAGATTCTTTTCTTTCATCTTTGTAACGCAGTTTCTGATCCCTGTAACCGTTGCATGAAGATACTGGTCTGCGTCCATTTCCACCCATCCCGGATGTGGATAATTTAAGATTGTTGCATTGGTATCCTGCACGATCAGGTTCATATCAATATCATAAACTGCTGTTTTTACACTTTGTGTTCCTGCGTCAAATCCTAAATAATATTGTTCCATACTAACTTCCTGCTTTAATTTCTGATTCTTTTTATGCTTCTACTTCTTTGATCAGCTGTACCATTTCGATTGCAGATAATGCACAGTCATATCCTTTGTTTCCTGCTTTTGTTCCTGCACGCTCGATTGCCTGCTCAATATTTTCTGTTGTAAGGATTCCGAACATTACTGGAACGCCTGCCTGTAAGCCAACCTGTGCAACACCTTTAGATACTTCGTTACATACATAATCATAGTGGCTTGTTGAACCTCTGATTACTGTTCCAAGAGCGATTACTGCATCGTATTTTCCTGTTTTAACCATTTTCTCGCAGATTAATGGAATTTCGAATGCTCCTGGTACCCATGCTACGTCGATATTTTCTTCGGAGATTCCGTGACGTACAAGACCATCGACTGCTCCGCCTAATAATTTAGATACGATAAATTCGTTGAAACGTGCACATACGATTCCGATTTTCTCTTTTTTACCTACTACTTTTCCTTCGATTACATGATAAGCCATCTTTTTATCCTCCATTTATTTTAAATATTTAACAAGTTGTTCTTTATAAAGTCTGATCGGGTCAAGCTGCTTTATTTAGTATTTTGTATAATGTCCCATCTTCTCCTGTTTTGTCTTCAGGTAGAATAAGTCATCTGAGTTTGGCTCGATGATAATTGGAACACGTTCTACGATTTCGATGCCGTATCCGGATAATCCAACTACTTTGGCCGGATTATTTGTCATAAGACGAAGTTCTTTGATTCCTAAGTCCGCAAGAATCTGTGCGCCGATTCCGTAATCTCTTAAGTCTTCTGGGAATCCTAATGCAAGGTTTGCTTCTACGGTATCCATTCCTGTATCCTGAAGCTGGTATGCTTTTAACTTATTGATAAGACCGATTCCACGACCTTCCTGACGCATGTATAAAAGAACGCCCCTGCCCTCTTTTTCAATCATCTGGATGGCTGCGCGGTACTGCTGACCACAGTCACAGCGGCGAGAACCTAATGCATCACCTGTAAGACATTCAGAATGAACTCGGCATAATACTGGCTTACCGTCTGATACGTCACCTTTTACGATGGCCACATGATGCTCACCATTTAACTTATTGATGTATCCGAAAATACGGAAATGTCCATAATGTGTTGGGAAATCTGCCTCTGCTTCACGGCTTACGAAACATTCTGTCTTTCTTCTGTACTGAATCATATCAGCGATTGTGATAAGCTTTAAGTCGTATTTCTTTGCAAATTCTACAAGATCTGGAAGCTTGCCTACGAATCCGTCTTCGTCGAGGATATCACAACAAAGACCTACTGGACGAAGACCGGCCATTACTGCTAAATCTACAGCTGCTTCTGTAAAACCAGTTCTCTTTAACACGCCTCCCTGTCTTGCTACCTTAGGGAACATATGACCTGGCATACGGAAATCTTCTGGCTTAGCATCTGCTTTTGTCGCAGCGATAACTGTTGCAGAACGATCCTGTGCGGAAATTCCAGTAGGAGCATCTGCCTTGTCAAAAGATACTGTAGATACAGATGGTTCTCCATCAGAACCCTGCCAGATTAAGGCTTCTAAGCCAAGCTGTCTTGCCACTTCTTCAGAAATTGGCATAGTGATCAAACCTTTGGCATTGGTTGCCATAAAGTTGATAACTTCTGGTGTGGCAAATTCGCCGGCTACCAGAAGGGAACCTTCATTCTCTAAATCATCGTCATCTACTGCGATAACCATTTTGCCTGCTTTAAAATCAGCAATTGCTTCTTCGATTGTGTTAAACTTAATGTCGCTCATTTATCTTAGGTCCTCCCTTAATTAGAATCCATTTTGTATGAGAAAATCCATTGTAATGCCTGTTTTCTCAGTCGTGCCTTCTTCTTCCTCAGCAGGAATACTTCCGTACTGAAGAAGCTTCTCAACATACTTGCCTACCATATCATTCTCAAGATTTACGGTATCTCCCGGCTTTTTATCAAGAAGGGTCGTATTCTGTCCCGTATGTGGAATGACAGAAACCGCAAAGCTCTTATTATCTACCTTTGCTACGGTAAGACTTACTCCATCAATAGTGATAGAGCCTTTACTTATGATATATTTTAATATTGCTGCGGATGTATCAATCGTAATCCATACAGCATTATCATCCTTTTTCATGGAAGAAATAGTTCCGGTTCCATCGACATGACCTGCCACAATATGTCCGCCAAAGCGTCCATTTGCCGCCATCGCTCTCTCTAAATTAACCTTACTTCCACTCTTCAACTCGCCAAGATTGGTTCGCCTTAATGTCTCATGCATGACATCTACAGAATAATTATTTTTTCCGATGGATGTTGCGGTGAGACAGACACCGTTAAGTGCCACACTGTCACCAAGATGCAGATCTCCTAAAACAGTATTTGCCTTAATTGTAATGACAGCGGAATTCGCACCTTTTTTGATGCTCTGGATTTCTCCAACTTCCTCAATAATTCCTGTAAACATACAACCTGCCTTTCTATTAATTTTCTTTTGTTCTTTCATATTCTAAAAGAATATCCTGCCCAAATTCCTGCATTCCTATTCTTGTAAAATGCCATGCATCGGCAGCTTTCGCAAGTCCCTGACCTTCTACCGGAGTCTTTGCCTGTGCACCTCCAAAAATCTTAGGAGCAATGTAGCAATATACTCTCTGTACGATTCCTGCCTGCAATGCACTCTCGTTAAGCTGTCCGCCGCCTTCTAAAAGAATACCGTCAATCTTACGGCTTCCAAGTTCCTTCATGAGAACTGGCAGAGAAATTACTTCTTTTTGCTTCTCTTCTATAATATCACTATCGACTTCTCTGCTAATATTATTATCTGCTAAATTATCTGCCAAAAGTCTGTCCTTATATTTTAAAACTGAATCTGAACTGCTTCCTGAAAAGTCATTCACCGCAATTCCCGGAATCCTTAACACTTCCACACCCTTTTCTTCAAGCTGCACCGCCTTTGTCTCATCGGCATCTGGCAGGCAGGCTACGATAAGAGGCTGTTGCTTCGCTGTTCGTACAAGCTGAGAATCCATCGGAATCCGCAAATGGCTGTCTGCAATAATACGAACCGGGTCTCTTCCACCTTCGATACGACAGCTGAGCATCGGGTCATCAGCAAGAACTGTTCCGATTCCAGCCATAATTCCTTTATAATGATTGCGAAGTGTCTGGACATGTGCTCTGGACTCTTCTCCAGTTACCCACTTGGAATCTCCAGTATAGCAGGCAATCTTACCGTCCATAGTCATCGCATACTTCATTGCAACATAAGGCGTTCCTGTACTGATATAATGGAAAAACACATGATTCATGGCATCACATTCTTCCTTGAGGAAATGTGGGATAACTTCGATTCCTTTTTCACGAAGAAGCTTAAATCCCTTACCGGATACCAGCGGATTCGGATCATCAGAACCAACGACAACTCTTGCAATCTTCTCCTCAATAATTGCTTCTGTACAAGGAGGTGTCTTTCCGTAGTGGGAACAGGGTTCGAGACTTACAGAGATAGTAGAATCCCGCAAAAGCGCTTCATCCCGAACGGAAGCCACCGCATTCACTTCGGCATGCGCTTCGCCACATTTGCGATGAAACCCTTCCCCTATGATCTTCCCTTTATGCACAATCACCGCACCGACCATCGGATTCGGAGCCGTATTGCCTTCTCCACCCCGTGCAAGCTCGATGCAGCGGGCCATATATTTCTCTTCGACAACCATCTTCTTTTGTTCTTTATTCAA
>ENA-OPXQ01001504-OPXQ01001504.1-human-gut-metagenome-genome-assembly--contig:-NODE-1504-length-12526-cov-4.416326_pt1 | contig 12526 bp, 10 predicted proteins | sample MGYA00241769_ERZ502042 | MGnify/ENA primary metagenome ERZ502042 (study PRJEB25962, sample SAMEA2041934) | human gut metagenome | biome: human gut; feature: human-associated habitat; material: faeces...
CGTCCGGCTCACCCCCTATCAGCCCAGCGGGCGGAAGATGGAGCTGGAGTTGTAATTCATCGAAAATTATGCTAAACTAAAAATAAGGCGCTGATTGCAAAATTGGTGGTCATGCTTTCTATCCCGTATCGCTGGTTTTTCTATTTCTACATAGAACAAGCAGAGGTCCGGGAGGAAACTTTTTTGAAAGTACCCTGCCCGGAGCCTTGAAGGCGAAGGGAGGGATATCGAATGAATCTGCTGGAGACTCTCGCATTGCTCACGTTCATTCTCGCGTTGTTGAGCTTGGTCGTGGATGTGATCCGTCTGACCGTTGAGGTCATGGCAAAGTTTTCCCAGATAAAAAGCGATGATAACAAAAAAGATTGACCGCCTCACAGTTCCCCAACTCGAGCGGTCAATCTTTTTGACTAACGGGATGGAAAGCTGACCTTTGCAGTCAGCGCCCCTTCTGTTTATAGTATAATCGCACCATCGTGTTTTGTCAAGGAGGTTCCCATGGGTGGAGGTCATGTATCGCGGCCAGATTTCGGGATGCCGCAGCCGGACGCGGCGTACCCGCTGACCGAGTTCTATCTGCTGGCGCAGCAGGCGCTGGAAAAAAGCGGCAGCTTTATGCTGCCCGCCCTCTACGCAGGGCTGCAAGCTCCTGCCCGGCGCATCTACCGGGAGGAGGCCGCCGGGTATTTACAGCTTGCGGCTGCTCCGGCAGAGGGCCTGACCCGGCTGCTCTCCCCTGCCCGGATGCAGCTTTTATACAGCAGCTTGCAGGTGCAGCCGGACGGCACCCCCGCCGCCCTTTTGCTGACCGAGGAATGTACCCGCCTGACCGTGGCGGCAGCTGCTGCCGCCCTTTGTGTGGGAGGATCCGCTGCCGCCGCTGCCGGATGTTCCGGCGGCGCTCACCCTGCAACTGACCATGCAGGACGTGATGGCCATCGACACTTCTCCTGCCGCACTGGCGCAGAAACTGGTGCACAGCACAAGCGGCAAATGCTGGCTGCATCACCCCAAGGCCGAGACCTTTCTCTCCGAGCGGCTGGCGCTGCTGCAAAGGGTCTATAAATAAAGAAGGAGCACCCTCCCCTCTTTTACTTTCTGCGATTCCGTGGTATACTGACCGGTAAACCGGCAGGATATCCAACCTCTGTCGGAGAACGTGGACACACCTTGCGGTCCGGTGCGTCCGGTACACAAAAAATGGAAGGATCCGGGTTTTGTTCTGCAATAATCGGGGATGCTGAGCCGTATATTGAGTGAACGTCCCCGTGAGAACCACAAACATTCCATCGAGAAGCCCGCTTCCGGGCATCCAAGGAGAGTTTATACAATGGGACAGCTGACCAGAAACGAAGTATTTACCTTGGCGGTGCAGCGTTACAGCGACACCGTCTACCGCACTGCGGTGCATAATTGCCGCTGCACAGCCGATGCTGAGGATGTGGTGCAGGATGTGTTTGAAAAACTGCTGCACTACAACGGCATCTTTGAGAGTGAGGAGCATCTCAAAGCATGGCTGCTGCGGGTGGCCATCAACCGCTGCCGGGACCTGACCCGCGCCGCCCACCAAAAGGACACTGAACTGGACGAGAACCTGCCCGCACCGGAACAGATGGAGGACGGCAGTGTGCTGGACGCAGTGCGCGCCCTGCCGGAAAACTACCGCAATGCCATCTATCTGCATTACTACGAAGGATACACTGCGGCAGAGATCGGGCGGATGATGGCGGTGCCCACAAACACGGTACTAAGCTGGCTGCGGCGCGCACGGGCACAGTTACATACGATGCTGAAGGAGGAGATCGAAGATGAGGTGGTATGAATATAAGATGGAGGTCGATGACCTGACTGCCCCGGACGATCTGAAAGCAAAACTGCTGGCCATGACCGACACCCTGACTGCGGAGGAAAAGGCCGAACCCATGATGGCTGCCCCTGCCCCGCAGACCGCAGCACCCCTGAACACCGAAGCCAAGAAGAAAAATCCCATCCACTTCCCGGTAAAGCAGCTGGGCACGCTGGCTGCCTGTCTGGCCGTGTGCGTGCTGGGTTACAGCACCCTGCATCTGGGCATCGGGATGGGCAGCGCCAAAAGCAGCGCGCCCGCCCTGTACGCAGCCGAAGGCTCTGCCGACAGCTCCGCTGCTTCTGTGGCAGCGGGCGGGTTTGACCTGCAGCACGCCGCGCTGGACAGCACCCCCGAGGCGGTGAATTACAGTCTGGAGGCAGACGACCGCTCTCTGGAAACGGAATACAGCGGCACCGGCAGCGCCGAGGCTGCTGCCCCTGCGGTGGACAGTGCCAAGATCATCTACACCGCCAACCTGACACTGGAAAGCAAGGACTACGAAACAGCCCGCAGTGCGCTGGACAGCGCTCTTGCCGAGGCGGGCGGCTATCTGGAATCCAGCAGCGAGTACACGCGCACCGGTTCCAGCCGCTCCGTAAGCCTGACCTACCGGGTGCCGCAGGCCAATTACCAGAGTTTTTTGGACGCTGTGGCCGCTGCCGGTAATGTGACCTATCGCAGCCAGCAGGCCGATGATGTGACCACCCAGTATATGGACGTGTCCGCGCGGCTTTCTAATCTGCAGGCACAGCGCACCCGCTTACAGCAGCTGCAGGCACAGGCCGAAACTCTTTCGGACTTGCTGCAGATTGAGGACTCTCTCACCGAGGTGCAGTCCCAGATTGAGAGTTGGCAGAGCCAGCTGGACTGGTACAGCGATCAGGTGCAGCAGTGCACCGTGTATATCGACCTGAACGAGGTGCAGACCTACACACCCGCCGACGAGGGCTTCTTCTCCCGCATCGGCACGGCCCTTGTCTCCGGCTGGGGCAACTTTGTGAATGGCTTGCAGCAGCTGGTAGTTGCGCTGGCCTCCGTCTGGCCGCTGGCAGTGCTGGCGTGCGCTGCTGTTGCCATGGCGCTTGCATGGCGCAAAAAGCACCCGAAGAAGTGACCCCATAGAAATCCATTTTCCGCATAAAGGCTTCCCCCGGGCTGGGGAAGCCTTTTGTTCAACCCCGTTGAAAAACCACCCCTGTCCCGCCGGGCTGCTGCACCGGGAGGCAGGGGTGGTTTTGTATATTTTACAGCACTTATTACACGCCGGAATAAGCCGAGAAGCCGCCGTCCACCGGCAGGCAGATGCCGGTGATGAAACCGGCTGCATCATTGTTCAGCAAAAACAGCAGTGCGCCCACAAGGTCTTTCTCGCTGTCGCCGAAGTGTCCCATGGGGGTGGCGGCAAGGATCTTTTTGGTGCGGTCGGTGGGGGTGCCGTCCTCGTTGAAGAGCAGCTTTGCGTTCTGCTCGCTGGCAAAGAAACCCGGAGCGATGGCGTTGACCCGGATGCCCACCTTGCTGAAGTGCACCGCCAGCCACTGGGTAAAGTTGGTCACAGCAGCCTTGGAGCCGGAGTAGGCAGGGATCTTGGTCAGGGGCAGGTAGGCGTTCATGCTGGAAATGTTCAGAATGTTGCAGCCCTCGCGCCCTACCATCTGCCGTGCAAATGCCTGCGTGGGCAGCAGGGTGCCGATAAAGTTCAGGTTGAACACCATCTCCACGCCGCTCTCGTCCAGATCAAAAAAGGTAACGGTGTCGCTTTCCAGATCGGCCATCTCAAAATATTCCTTGTCCGTATTGGCGCGGGCGTTGTTGCCGCCGGCACCGTTCACAAGAATATCACAGGGGCCAAGGTCTGCCAGCACATTCTCGGCTACCTGCAGGCAGTTGGCCTTGTTCATCACGTTGCAGGTGTAGCCCTTGGCGGTGCCGCCCTCGGCTTCGATCTCATCCGCAAGCTCCTTGAGCTTATCCATGTTGCGGCCCAGCAGCGCCACCTTTGCGCCCGCCCGGGCCAGCGCCTTGGAAAAAATGGAGCACAGCGTGCCGCTTGCGCCGGTGACGACAGCCACCTTGCCGGTGAGATCGGTGTTCAGTACATTCTTTTCCATAACATCCTCCTGTTACAGCTGTATTCATTGGCTAGAGTATAACAGAAAAAGACGGTCTTTGCCAGAACGTTCTTATTATAAAATGGGAAAGTTTTATTCTTTTTGCCGGGCAACAAACACGATATCCTCCGGATGCAGTGCAGACGCAATCGCGCAAAATTGCAAAAATGACCGTTTTTACCTTGAAGATCTTCTAACTCTTCCAAAGCAAAAGCAGTATGATAAAAGCATGACAAACACATACTGACTTCGGCTGCGCTGCCCGCAGCGGGCTACACTGTTCAAGCCGCAGCGGGCTGCGCCTATGACCCACAGAGTTTTGAACAATGTGGGCATTCAGACCTGGAAACACAGCATTCCGCACCCACAATGTTCAACCCGAACGATGTGAACATTTAACGTAGGACAGTTTCTTTTTGCACACTGATCAAATATAAAAAGTTATAATAATATTCTACACTGTTCACGCTGCACAATGTGCAACAGCGGCGGCGCTTCCCACTTTGATGTGAACACAAAAAAACAGGTTGAATTTAAAAATTCAACCTGCTTGGTGGTTGCGGGGGCCGGATTTGAACCAACGACCTTCGGGTTATGAGCCCGACGAGCTACCAGACTGCTCCACCCCGCGATATTTACTTTTTTGCTTTTCAGCGGCTCTCGCTGACTGCTCAAGTATAATACCACAGAGCGGGTAGAATGTCAACCCTTTTTGAGAAAAATTTTCGTATTCTCCTGCCGCAGCTTTTAACGCACCATTGTCCGGTGCTGTGCGCGGTATTCGGCGGGGGTGATGCTGTACAGACGGCGGAAGGTTTTCAGGAAGCTGCTGTAATCCGGAAAGCCGCTTTCGGTGCAGGCATTCAGGACGGAAACGCCCTCTTCCAGCGCCTTGCGGCAGTGCTGCATCCGCAGATAGATCAGGTAGTTGTGGATACTCTCCATGGTGCACTCCTTGAACGCACGGGAAAGGTGCTCCCGACTGGCGTAAAGTTCCTGCGCCAGCTGCGCGGTGGTAAGGGTCGGGTTCTGATAATGCGTTTGCAGGTAGACCACCGCGCGCGCGACCAGCACACTGGTGCTGCTGGGTGTTCTAAGCCCTGACTGTTCCGGGTAAAGCAACGAATACGTTGCCCCCATTTCTCTGAAGATATCCTGCATCTGAGGGGGAATGGGGGCATTTTTTATCAAAAATCAACTGAGAGGAGTAAAAGCTATGGAGATCTGCTCCCGTTTTACCGGCATGGAGCGCAAGGACGGCGCTTTCCTGCTGCATACTGATAACGCTAATGTCAAGGTCTGCTTTGTGACCGATGAGATCGTCCGCGTCCGCGCAAGCTTTGACCATGAGCTGGCAGAGGAGTCCTACGTCCTGATGACCACCGCATGGGAGGATCGGATAAAGCTACTTCCTGATGCAGCCCTTTACAGGTCTACACGCATCCACCACACGCCCGATTCTTACACCAAACGCGAACTTGTCGGGGCGGGCCCCCCCTCCATCTTGCTGCGCAAGACCGTTCGGTCGCTTAAAAGCCCCACTGGGGCTTTCATTGCTGCGCTACGCTTCGCAAACGCGAACTTGTCGGGGCGGGCTCCTCCATCTTGCTTACGCAAGACCGTTCTGTCGCTTAAAAGCCCCACTGGGGCTTTCATTGCTCCGCTTCGCTGCGCAAACGCGAACCTGTTCAACAAGGTGCAGGAAAAGCTGGCGAAAAATAAAAAGGCCCCTGCCCGTCATAAGGCAGAGGAAAGCTATCTGCTCACCACCAAGCTGTACTGCGGCAAGTGCGGTGCACTGATGTTTGGCGAAAGCGGTGTCAGCCACACCGGGAAGATGTACACCTATTATAAGTGTGCTGCTGCCAAGAAGAAAAAGACCTGCGATAAAAAGGCCGTGCGGAAACAGTGGCTGGAAGATCTGGTTGTCAACGAGACCATGAAACTGGTGGAAGACGATGCTTCCATGAATGCCATCATCGCCAAAGTGATGGAGCTGCAAAATCAGGAAAGCACGGATTTGCCCATCTACGAAAAGCAGTTGAAGGAAACGGAAGTCGGCATCACCAATATGCTGAATGCCATCCAGATGGGCATTCTGACCAGTTCCACCAAGGAGCGGCTGGAAGCGCTGGAAGAACAGCGGAAGGAGTTGCAAGCCCGCATTGCAGAGGAACGGCTGGCAAAACCGAAGATGAAAGAGGAGTTCGTCCGGTTTTGGCTGCTTCGCTTCCGCAAGCTGGATATGACCCAGCCGGAGCAGCGGCAGGCACTGGTGGATACCTTCATCAATGCCATCTATCTCTACGATGATAAGGTACTTATTACCTTTAACTATAAGGAAGGTACAGAGACGGTCGCTTTCGGGGAAGCCGTGAAAGCGGAGAAAAGTTCGGATATGAGTGCGCGAGGTGCACCAGATATTGAACGTCAAATCGTAAGATTTGGCGTTCTTTCATTATATAATATAGGAAAGCGGCTGCACACTTTCTGCATACCGTTTGCACAGCCTGCTTTCCTTTGCATAAAAAGAAGAAATTTTAGGCGAACAAGGCTCTCGTCAACTCTCTGCGTTCGTCTGCGTCCATCAGCCGGATGGCTTCAAGGATCTCCTTACCGGAGATTTTTGTTGCCGCCGGCTTTTCATTTTGCCGGGGCTGAGGTGCTGCCGGGGTCAAATCTTGGGAATAGAAGTTGGCTTCGGTTTTCTCGGTCAACTCCAGCCGGGGTTTGTCCTGCGTGTGGGCATATCCATTTTGCGTCCTTCTATCTGCCCGGTGACTTTGTTCCGCACATTCGCATTATGAACACCGGCTATCAGACGGCCAGCCTGGGCAATCTGTTCGGCCTGCCTTATGTGGTCATGCGTAAACCGGTCCCCATTGATACGACGACGCTGAACTATAATTGGCAGATCTGGGAGACCAATGCGTTCAGCATTTATACCAAGGAAACGGACGAAGTTGACGAGCAGAGCGCACAGGAAGCCGTTGCTGCCGTGCTGCGGTATCTCAGCCGGGTCGGTTTACTGCGATACCACTGCCACAGCGGGTATCTGTCCACCGTCGTGCAGGAAAACGAGATGGCAAATGTACTCACCCCGGCGGGCGGGATCTTCCGCCGCTTCGTGGAGCCGGGACAGGAAGTGAAGTATGGTCAGAAAATGGGCGTGATCCTTGACCCGTTTACTGCGGAGGTGGAGGCAGAGATCACCTGTCCGACCAGCGGTGTTGTTTTCTTCGCTTTGAAAAAAACGCTGACAACAGAACATGAGGTCGCATTTAAGGTGATCCGGCGGCTGCATGGGGGATGTTTGTAAACAAGATCCTGGTATTTCGTAGAGAGTGAGTATAAAAATCAGATACAAGACCCAACTAAGGAAGGTACAGTCCGTGATGTCGAGCTGTACAGCAATTTCAAAACCATTGCCGAAAGTATTCCCGAAACGTCGGTCTTGCTGTATAATGATTCCGGACGGCCCGGCCAGGCGGGGCTTTGTAAAAACCATGACCGAAGCTGGTCTGTTGTAAATCATACCCCACAAGGAGGTCTGTTTCATGAATCTGACGCTGCGAAAGGATGCCGATGCCATCATCGCATCCAGCCTGAACGCTGTCCTGCCGGACGAAGCTGTCCGCCGCGCATTGAAAGCCTTTGCGCCCAAGGGCGGCAGGGTGCTGCTGGTCGCAGCGGGTAAGGCCGCATGGCAGATGGCACACGCGGCGGTGGAAGCGCTGGGCCGTGTGGACGGCGGCGTGGTCGTGACCAAATACAAGCACGTCAGGGGCGAAATTCTGGGAGTAAATTGTTATGAAGCAGGCCATCCGGTGCCGGACGAGAACAGTTTTGCGGCCACCGAGAAGGCATTGGAGCTGGTGCGCGGCCTGGCGGCGGAGGATACCGTGCTGTTTCTGCTCTCCGGCGGAGGGAGTGCATTGTTTGAAAAACCGCTGCTCTCCGGCACAGAATTGCAGGACATCACCGGCCAGCTCCTTGCCAGTGGCGCTGACATCGTGGAGATGAACACCATCCGCAAACGGCTTTCGGGCGTCAAGGGCGGGCGGTTCGCGCAGGCATGCGCCCCGGCTCAGGTATTCAGCATCGTGCTGAGCGATATTCTGGGCGACCCGCTGGATATGATAGCCAGCGGCCCGGCGGTGCCGGATACCTCTACTTGCGCACAGGCGCTTGCCATTGCGGATAAGTATCACCTGAAGCTCTCGGAACAGGCAAAAGTTCTTCTGGCGCAGGAAACGCCCAAGATGCTGGACAATGTGACGACCCAGATCACTGGCAGTGTGCGGGAGCTTTGCACCGCTGCCGCTGCCGCCTGCCGGGAGCTTGGCTATGAGCCCGTCCTGCTGACCGACCAGCTCTGCTGTGAAGCCCGGGAGGCGGGCAGCTTCCTTGGCTCCATCGTCCGGACCCACGCAGGGCAGGGAAAAAAGCTGGCCTACATCGCAGGCGGCGAGACGGTCGTCCACCTGACCGGCAAGGGCCTCGGCGGACGGAATCAGGAGCTTGCCCTTGCAGCGGCTCCGGCGTTGGCCGGGCTGGATGCAGCAGTGTTCTCGGTGGGCAGTGACGGCACCGACGGCCCCACGGATGCTGCCGGCGGCTATGTGGATGGTGATACCCTCTCCGCACTGACCGCCAAGGGCTGGAATGTGTTCGATACCCTGCAAAACAACGACGCCTACCATGCACTGAAAGCTGTGGACGGCCTTATCATGACCGGCGCTACTGGCACGAATGTCAATGATGTTGCCGTGGCGCTGGTGGGGGAGAAGTAAAAATGTGATTCTGGTATGAAAGAGGGGAGGCTCCCATGTACGTCGATTGGGAATACTACAAAATTTTCTATTATGTGGCGAAGTATCAGAACTTTACGAAAGCGGCGCGGGTGCTGGGCAACAACCAGCCCAACATCACCCACTCGATGAACCGGCTGGAAAGCCAGCTGAACTGTGTGCTCTTTACCCGCTCCAACCGGGGCGTCACCCTGACGCCGGAGGGCGAGATGCTCTACTCCCGCATCGCCTCGGCGGCGGTGCAGATACAGGACGCGGAGGAAGAGCTGAGCGCCAGCGCCACCCTCGAGCATGGCTCCATCAGCATCAGTGCGACGGAGACGGCGCTGAACATCTATCTGGCCGAGAAGCTGCGGACGTTCCACACCGAGTATCCCGGCATCCGGCTGCGCATCTCGAACCACTCTACGCCCCAGGCGGTGCAGGCTGTGAAGAACGGAGAAGTGGATTTTGCCATCATCTCCACCCCGGCGGAAGTAGAACAGGGCCTGAAGATGGTGGAACTGAAACCGTTTTATGAAGTGCTGGTGGGTGGAAAGACCTTCACTGCACTGGCCAGCCAGCGCCTGACGCTGAAGGAACTGAGCTGCTATCCGCTCATCTCTCTCAGCGATGAGAGCATGACCCGGAGCTTCTACCGGCAGTTCTTCCTCGACCACGACGCCGTGCTCCGGCCCGACACCGAGGCCGCCACCACCGACCAGATGCTCACGCTGGTGAAAAGTGAGCTGGGCCTTGCCTTCGTGCCGGAACCGATGACGAAAGAGCTTCTGGCCCGCGGCGAGCTTGTCGAGCTGCATCTGCAGGAGATCATTCCATCCCGCTCTATCTGCCTCGTCTACGACCATCACCGTCCACTGAACACGGCGGCCCGGAAGTTCCAGCAGATGTTGACAAAAGCGGAGCCGGGCCATCCGGCAGCGCCGAAGCAGGCGGAGGGCGTCTCTTTCGAATCCCAATAAAATGATTTGTCGTTGTCCCATACCGGAAAGCTTCCCTTTTGATCTGGGAATTTGTTGCAGCGCTTTCAGGCAGCAGTGCTATTATAAAAGAATTTGCAGGATGGGTAAGACGTATCTTGGATATGGCTGCAATATTCGATATGGCTGCAATATTCGTTCTGTATTGGAGAAACTGCCGGCCTTTTATTTTACAGGTCAGATGGACCCGCCATTGGTCGCCGCGACTTCGCCATACCAGAAGGCACTGTCTTTCGGGATGCGCCGCCCGGAAGCGTAATCGACGTACACCAGACCAAAACGCTCTCTGTATCCGCTGTGCCACTCGTAGTTGTCCAGCAGGCTCCAATGGAAGTACCCTCGCACGTCGGCACCGGCCTGAATGCCCTCGGAGAGTTTTTCCAGATAGCGCGCCAGAAAATCAATTCGCTCCACGTCATGCACCTTGCCGTCCCGATAGATTTTGTCGGTGCAGGATAAGCCGTTCTCCGCGATGAACATGGGCAGTCCATACCGCTCCTGGATGTAACGGGGACCCCAGTTCAGGCTTTCCGGCTCTACCGGCCAGTTCATGGCTGTGTGAGCGTATCCCGCAGGGCGCTCCACATAACAGGGGCCATTCGTTCCCATCTGTACAGGCGCGGCATTGTAGATGTTCAGCCCGAGCATATCCGGTCTGCCCAGAGACAGGGCGTCGTTGATGTATTGCGGCACAGCACCGATGCAGGCGGAAAGCTGCGGCCCACAGAGGTCCGGTCCGGGCCAGCGGCCAAGGCACAGAGGGTCGAGCGACATCGTGTGGGTAAAGGCCCAGTCCTCGTCCGGGCAGGCAAAGGTCAGAGCCCGGGCGGCGTCCACATCTGCTTTTGCCTCAGATGCGGGGTAGCAGATGCGGCCTGTGGAGACGAAGCCCACTCTGTTTTCGGCGTCCGTATGGCGGAGCTCCTGCGCGGCAAGGCAGTGCGCATAGATGATATTCTGCCAGCAGGTGAACTGCCCTTCCAGCGGGAGTTTCAGCCCCGGCGCATGCTCACCTGTCCCATAGCCCATTTTCACGATACAGGCAGGCTCATTGAAGGTGAACCACTGGTGGACCCTGCCTTTGAAATGTTCTGCCATTTTTGCCGTGTAGACTGCAAACGCCCGGGCGGTGTCCTCATTCTGCCAGCCGCCCTTTTCTTCCAGCGCCTGCGGCAAATCCCAGTGATACAGCGTAATATACGGCTCGATGCCCGCTTCCAGCAAAGTATTCACAAGACCATCGTAATAGGCAAAGCCTTTTTCGTTCCAGTCCGTGCCGCCGGTGGGGGCGATGCGCGTCCACGCCACGGAGAAGCGATAGGCTTTCAGGTGCATCGACTTCAGCAGTTCGATGTCTTCCCGCCAGCGGTGATAGCTGTCGCAGGCGGTATCACCGGTCTCGCCCCGATAGGTGCGGCCCGGTGTGTGGGAGAAAACATCCCAGATGCTCCGGCCTTTTCCATCCTCGACGGCACCGCCCTCGATTTGATAGGCTGCAGTCGCAGCGCCCCATACAAATTCTTTTGGAAATACTGCCATGTTCGTTCTCCTTTTATCTCGTCAGATACATGTGTACAGGAACTTGAGATCCTTACTGAGTATAGTATACTCTTCTGTGTCTGCCGGTGCAAATAGCATTTTATTGGTGACTATTGTGGAAATGCACACCAGGATACGCTATACTAAAACAGAGAACATGGAATTCATCTGGCGCAAAAAAGCCAAAGGGAAGGGAAACCAGAATGATAGACAAAATGCTCGTGCGCGGGGCAAAGGTACACAACCTGAAAAACATCGACGTGGACATCCCGCTGAACAAGATCGTGGGCATTGCGGGCGTGTCGGGGTCGGGTAAATCCTCGCTGGCGCTGGGGGTGCTGTATGCCGAAGGCTCCCGCCGGTATCTGGAGGCGCTGTCCACCTACACCCGCCGCCGGATGACCCAGGCATCGAAAGCCTCGGTGGAAGAGGTGCTGTATGTTCCGGCGGCGCTGGCGCTGCACCAGCGGCCGGGCGTGCCGGGCATCCGCAGCACCTTCGGCACCGGCACGGAATTGCTGAACAGCCTGCGGCTCATGTACTCCCGCCTCGCAAGCCACCGCTGCCCGAACGGGCATTACATCCCGCCGACGCTGGCTGTTGCGGCGGGCAAGGAGCTGGTCTGCCCGGAGTGCGGTGCGCATTTCTATGCGCCGTCGGCGGAGGAGCTGGCTTTCAACTCTCAAGGGGCCTGCCAGAAGTGTAGCGGCACAGGCAGCGTCCGGACGGTGGACATCGCGTCGCTGGTGCCGGACGACTCGCTGACCATCGACGGCGGCGCAGTGGCCCCGTGGAACAGCCTGATGTGGTCGCTGATGACCGACATCTGCCGGGAGATGGGCGTGCGCACCAATGTGCCCTTCCGGGACCTGACCGCGCAGGAAAAGGAGATCGTGTTCCACGGTCCGGCGGAGAAAAAGCACATTTTCTATCACAACAAGAATTCCAATCAGGCAGGGGAACTGGACTTTACCTATTTCAATGCGACCTACACCGTGGAAAACGCGCTGGCCAAGGTCAAGGACGAAAAAGGCATGAAGCGGGTAGAAAAGTTCCTGAAAGAGGACATTTGCCCTGCGTGCCATGGCACCCGCCTTTCGGCAGCGGCCCGCGCCCCCAAGCTGCGGGGCCTCTCGCTGGATGAGGCCTGCCGGATGCCCCTTTCGGAGCTGGTCGGCTGGGTGCAGGGCGTGCCGGACAGCCTGCCTGCAGAGATGCGACCGATGGCGGAAAACA
>ENA-OPXQ01001509-OPXQ01001509.1-human-gut-metagenome-genome-assembly--contig:-NODE-1509-length-12497-cov-8.495821_pt1 | contig 12497 bp, 10 predicted proteins | sample MGYA00241769_ERZ502042 | MGnify/ENA primary metagenome ERZ502042 (study PRJEB25962, sample SAMEA2041934) | human gut metagenome | biome: human gut; feature: human-associated habitat; material: faeces...
AGAAAATGAACAACACGATCATTGAGTACATCAATGGTATGGAGGTTGTCAAGGTTTTCAACCGGGAGAGTGAATCTTACGAGAACTTCCGCAAGGATGTAACGGACTATCGGGATTATACCTTGGCATGGTATAAGGCCGCCTGGCCCTGGATGGCGATATACGGAAGTCTGCTGCCCTGCACTGTTATTCTGACTTTGCCTCTTGGGGCATGGTTTGTTCTCTGTGGCATAAGCACTTTACCTGATTTGATTTTAGTCCTCTGCCTTTCCCTCAGCATTGGGATTCCTCTCCTGAAAGCACTGGGCTTTATGGAGACGATTCCGAATCTGAATTATAAGATCACGGCACTTGAACAGATGTTAAATACGGCACCGCTGCAAGCTGCTGAGGATGATTTCCACGGACAGGATTTTAACATTTCTTACGATCATGTTTCCTTTGCGTATCAGACGACACAGCCTGGCCCAGATGGGAAACCGATAATAGCGGAAAACGAAGTCCTCCACGATATTACCCTTGTGGCAAAAGCAGGACAAAAAACTGCCCTGGTTGGTGAATCCGGTTCTGGCAAGAGCACCCTTGCAAAACTGTTGATCCACTACTATGACCCGCAGAAAGGGAGCATTTCCATTGGCGGGCAGAAACTTTGTGATATGAGCCTGGAGGCATTGAACAGCCGCATTTCCTATGTGGCTCAGGATCAGTACCTGTTTAACACCTCCCTGCTGGAAAATATCCGTCTTGGACGTTTGGATGCTACCGATGAGGAAGTAATGCAGGCGGCTAAGAAAGCCCAGTGTATGGAGTTTCTGGAAAAGCTGCCGCAAGGTATTCACTCCATGGCGGGCGATGCGGGGAAAATGCTTTCCGGGGGGCAGCGCCAGCGAATTTCCCTGGCGCGAGCAATATTGAAGGATGCCCCGATTGTAGTGCTTGACGAGGCCACGGCCTATGCTGATCCAGAAAATGAGGAAAAAATGGAGGCTGCTATTGCGGAGCTGGTGGAGGGAAAAACCTTGGTAGTTATCGCTCACAAACTTCCCGCTATAATGAACGCAGATCAAATATGCGTTATGGATCACGGAAAGATGGTGGCAACCGGAAAACATCAGGAGCTGATTCAAGCTTGCCCAGAATACCAAAAGTTGTGGAAAGCGGCTCAGGACAGCGCCGAGTGGAAAGTATCTACTGCAAAGGAGGGAAGATAAATGTTTGCATTGATTTCAAGAATCCTGAACCTCTCCGGGAGGTATAAAAGCCGTATTCAGGCTGCATTTCTATGTGCATTTGTCGAGTCCATTCTCTCCAAAATGCCGATCTTCATGGCGTTTATTGTCTTGGCCGGGTTTGCTGATAATACGCTGACTGGAAAGACCTGTCTGTTTGTCGGACTTGGATTATTAGCTGTTGTAGTGGTTCAGACAGTGGTTCACTATTTGAGCGACCGTCTGCAAAGTGCCGCTGGATTTATGATCTTTGCTGATAAACGGATGGAGTTGGGAAATCATTTAAGAAAAATGCCGATGGGTTACTTTACATCGGGGAATATTGGCAAAATCAGCTCTGTTCTCAGTACGGATATGGTATTCATTGAGGAAGTTTCTATGAGTACCATTGGCAACATGATGAGCTATATGCTGTCTACTTTGGTTTTAGCTGTTTTTATGTTCGTACTGGATTGGAGACTTGGGCTGATTGCGGTAATCATTACCTTGCTGGCATCGCTGGTTGCAAAATATATGAATAAGGTTTCCTTCAAGGAGGCTGTCGGGCGTCAAAACCAAAGCGAGAATTTGACGGATGCGGTCTTGTCTTTTGCTGAAGGAATTGGGGTTATCAAAAGTTACAATCTGCTCGGAGAAAAATCTGACGAATTAACGGAAAACTTCAAAAAATCAAGGGATGTCAATACGAAGTTTGAGCAGAAAATGACACCGTGGACCACTGGCTTAAACATTCTCTATGGCGTGGGTATTGCCGCTATCTTCGGTTTATCCGTTTTTTTACATCAGGAAGGCGTACTCTCCCTGGCTTATCTTTTGGGCGTGCTGCTGTTTGTCTTTGATCTCTTTGGACCTCTGAAAGCTCTTTATGGAGAAGCAACCCGACTGACCGTGATGAATGCCGCATTAGACCGCATTGAAGCTGTTTTGGACGAGCCCGAACTTCCCGATAACGGAAATCAACATATTCTGTCACAGGCACAGCCGGATCAGCCAGAAGTACAATTTAGCGATGTGGGCTTCGCCTATCAGGACAAGGAAGTCCTGCACAACATCAGCTTCTCTATGCAGAAGAATACCATGACCGCACTTGTGGGACCGTCTGGCGGTGGAAAATCCACGATTGCGAACCTTCTGGCGCGGCTGTGGGATGTGAAATCCGGCAAAGTGACAATCCGTGGTACAGATATTCGGGATGTACCTCTCGCCGAACTGATGGAACAGATCAGCATGGTTTTCCAGAGGGTGTACTTGTTCCAGGATACCATTTACAACAATATCAGCATGGGTAAACCGGACGCTACCGAGGAAGAAGTCTATGAGGCTGCAAAAAAAGCCCGCTGCTATGATTTTATCATGGCGCTGCCAGATGGATTCCAGACAGTCATCGGTGAAGGCGGCGCTACTCTGTCCGGCGGCGAAAAGCAAAGAATCTCTATCGCCCGCTGCATTTTGAAGGACGCACCGATTGTCATTTTGGATGAAGCGACTGCAAGTGTTGATACCGATAATGAAAGCTATATCCAGGAGGCAATCAATGAACTGGTAAAGGGTAAAACATTGCTTGTGATTGCACACCGCCTGAATACCATCCGTCAGGCAGATCAGATTTTGGTGATCTCTGATGGACGGATCAGCGAACAGGGAACCCATGACGAGCTTATGGCAAAAGCCGGGATTTATCAGGATTTTGTAAATATCCGTAAAAAGTCCTCCGGCTGGAGCCTTGCATAAAGGAGACAATAGTGAAGATTCATGCGTCCGGAGAGGATTATCTGGAGGCTGTGCTGGTTCTTCAAAAGAATCACGGTGCTGTCCGCTCTATTGATGTTGCACGGCGTGTTGGAGTTTCAAAAGCCAGTGTAAGCTATGCGGTGTCGGCTTTGCGTGAAGGGGGCTTTTTAACGGTAGATAGTGATTACGTTTTGCATTTGACCGAAACAGGCCGGAATGTTGCCGAAAAAATTTATGAGCGGCATCAGTTCTTTACAGAGCAATTTATCGCAGCTGGCGTTGACCCTGAAATTGCAGAGCGAGATGCTTGCCGGATTGAACACGCCATCAGTCAGGACACCTTTGAAAAGATCCGGGATGCACACAAACAGGAAAAATAGGATACTAATGCCCGTCGTTCCAACTGTGCGGACAAGAGCAGCCCGTGGGGAAAATATAAGCCCACTGGCTGCTCTACATGAAAGACAATCATCGGCCCTTTTGTTTTCCCCTGTACATCACTTCAGCTTATCTGCGCTCATGCACAGGTCTATGTACCGTTGCGACTCTTCTTCACCCTTTCCTGCAAAGTAATCAAGAACGCACTTGGCAACGGTCTGCGGCGCTCTATCGTGGAACACGATTCCATCCAGACTGATGTCCATTTCTTCTGAGATCAGCGCAACCGTTTCAAATTTCGGATTGCTCTTGCACTTTTCAATCTCAATGACAGTTCGGGTACACATATTAAGCCGTTCCGCTAATTCGCGCTGCGTGATCTTTTTCTGCTCCCGCTTTTCGCGAAGCTTTTGGGCGAACAGGTCAAGAAAGTTCATTGTAAATCACCTCTACTACATTGTAGAGTGAGCCTCAATTCACTTAAATACACATGAAGCTCACATTGAATGAGCCGCAAATCACATTCAGCGAGTTGGAGGTAATTTTATGATGTCACGGATGAACAGGAGATACTGCTAAGGCCGCTCGCGGTCATGTAAAAAAGCATAAGCACCGATTAGCCGTCCACTTCAAAAAGCACGCGGCTATCCCCCAGACGAGCTGCACTCACGAAAGCGAGTTGCAGCTCTCTTTTTATGCGGTTTGGTTCATCTGTGATTTAGCCCCTCCCTGTACAGTATTCGTTACTCATGTTTTCACTCGCACGCAAGGCGCTCGTTCAGGTCATCATGCCTGTTCGAGCGCCTTTTTACGTTTTCCTGTCGGCTGTCGTTCTCCGCCGGTGTTGGTCTGGTTCACCACCCACCCAACACCGAAACGGAGGACATATTATGTTTAACAGAAAGAGCAGCTATGCGCTGAACAAGAAAGACCCCAACGCTATCGTTTACATGGATGCCAACGAAGCCATCATCCGCCTGACCCGCGAGGACTTTGCCAGCGAGGAAGAATTTCTGAAATGGAAGTCCCTGTCGGATGCAGACTATCATGCTTCCGAGAAAGAGGATCATGTCTACGCTAATCATACCCTTGCACTGGACGAGCTTTCCGAGGAAGCAGCATCTATTCCCGCTGCGGATGTCTGCATGGAGCAGGCGCATGACCGGGTGGCGGAAATCCGCCGTAGCACCCAAAAGGTTACGCAAATCAGGAAGCACCTGACGGACACTCAGTTCCGCAGGATGTGGATGTATTTCGTGGATGGAATGACGATTGACGAGATTGGAAAAGTCGAAGGCGTGTCGCATCAGGCTATTTCTCTCAACATTACAGCAGCAATCAGAAAAATCAAAAAATATTTCTGAGGTTTTTCAAAAACACCTTGCAAAAGTGGCCCAAAATCGGCGATAGGTGAAGGGACATTCTCCACGAAGCCTTTCGTTGAACGTTGAAAACTGAATAGACCATGATGCAGGCACAAAACCCGCGTGATAGCGGCATAAGGTGCGCCGCCACGACGTTGGCTTCAAGGAGGTGATTCCGGAAAAGCCATCCGAGCGATCTACGCAGCCTTAGACCCGATTCGGCAAATCGGGCGCGATGACAGCGCGGCGGATAATGAAACTTGCTCACGCCCTCCCACAGACTTGAGGGGGAACCCTGCGGTATGCGCCAGCTCTTTGAGGCAGCGGTATCGTGGAGTTATGACAGCCCTGCCAAGGGCGGCCTGCATCATGCCCACTATCCGGGGCGCGTGGCAAATAGGATAGTTCTTCTCAAATGGACAAGCAGAGCGGCTGCGCCGGTATTCGCCATTATGTTATGTGGCTCCAATTCTGCCCGCGCAGCCGCCTCTCAAAGTCAGATACCATGCGCTGACGGCCTTTCCCGTCAGCGCATTCATGTGACCTTGAGGAAACCCACCAAACCGAGAAAGGAGATCGCCATGATGCAGCCAACGCCAAACGAAACCCGAACCCACACGGATGAACTGGTGGACATCCGGGAAGTATCCGTAGACAAAAATCTTCCCAAGGAAGAACGCATTGCCGCCTTTATCCGCCAGATCAAAAATCCTTACCGCTTCCGCTGCGGCGATTTCGTGGTAAACGCCTGCTTTGCCGGGAACGGTGTTACGTTAGAGGAATGTCTGCAAGGCATTTTGCGCTGAGCGACATCCTCGCTTTTTTCCGCAGAGAGTGCTATGATCGGTGTGGAAAAGGATGAAAACCTAATAGCCAGATAACCACTCTTTTCATGCGGGAGCAGTCCGGGAGAAAGGAGTGCTTTTTCATGCCTAAATACAAAGCCACCGCTTACATCCGCCTGTCCTACACCGACGATCATTCCAGTGAGAGCGACAGCGTTTCCAATCAGCGCAAGCTCATTGAAAACTTTGTAGAGCGCAACCCGGATATTGAGGTCGTTTCCGAAAAGATCGACGATGGATACAGCGGCATCATCTTTGACCGCCCTGCGTTCAAGGAAATGATGCAGGATGTCACCGACGGCAACATCAACTGCGTCATCGTAAAAGACCTCTCCCGGCTGGGGCGCGAGTACATCGAAACAGGCCGGTATCTGCGCCGGGTATTCCCGGCCTACGGGGTACGCTTCATCGCTATCACCGACAGCATCGACACCGCCCACGACAGCGGCGATGATCTGACCGTATCGGTCAAGAACATTATGAATGAAGCCTACTGCCGGGACATTTCCATCAAGACCCGTTCTTCTCTGGACGTAAAGCGGCGCAACGGCGATTTCGTCGGTGCGTTCCCGGTGTACGGCTACATGAAAGCCGAGGACAACAAGAATTTGCTCGTCCCTGACCCCTACGCCTCCCGCGTTGTCTGTGACATTTTCCGTATGCGGCTGGAGGGCGCAAGCGCTTCCAAGATCGCGGCAGAACTGAACCGGCTGGGTATTCTCTCCCCGCTGGCTTACAAGAAGAACAATGGCCTACCCTATGCGAAAAAGGGCTATGCGGACAAGGCTGACTGTAAGTGGTCGGCCACCACCATCATCCGCATCTTGCAGGATGAAACCTATACCGGAACGCTGGTGCAGGGCAAGCAGGGCACCTCCAATTACAAGATCAAGCAGATGGAGCAGCGCCCTGCCTCCGAGTGGGTGCGCATCCCGGATGCACACGAAGCGTTGATTGCCCGTCAGGATTTTGAGCTGGTGCAGCGCATCAAGGGACTGGATACCCGGACTTCTCCCAACGAGGACACAGTGTATCTGTTCTCCGGTATCCTGATCTGCGGGTGTTGCGGAAGCCGCATGACCCGCAAGACCAACCGTGCAAACGGCAAGGAGTACCACTACTATTATTGTCCCACCGGCAAGAAAAAGGGCTGCACCCATCCGGTCATGCTGAAAGAAAGCAGCCTGATCGACTGTGTGCGGGACAGCCTGAAAGCCTATATCGGCAATATTGCTTCTCTGGAGGCGCTGCTGACCGGCATTGACCAGACCAGCATCAATCAGGCGCTTGCCAAGGAATACAGCGACCACATCACCGACAACGAGCGCCGGTTGGAGCAGGTGCTGGAGTTCAAGGCACGGCTTTATGAGAGCCTTGTGGGAGGTATGCTTACCAAGGAAGAATACGCTTCCTATAAGGCAAAGTACACCAAGCAGGCCGAGGACATTCGCGAGAGCGTCCGCGTTCTCAAGGAAAAACTCACGGAGGTTTTGGAAAACCGGAGTGAGCGCAACCGCTGGATTTCACAGTTTACGCAGTTCTCCACGTTGGAAACCTTAGACCGCAGGGCGCTCATTCACATGGTACAGAGCATCCGCGTCCGTGGGAAAAAAGAGCTGGATATTACCTTTACCCATGAGGACGAATACAAAAAGGCGTTGCAGCTTTTGGCGCTGGCAGCGCAGCAGAAAGATTACGAACAGAGAAAGGTGGGCTGAGCATGGCAAGAAAAAGCAGAAAAGAAACGGCTGCGGTGGCCGCTCAGGAGGCCGACGCCGCTTGCCGCGCCGCGATCTACGTCCGCCTTTCTGTGGAGGATACCCACACGCACAGCGTATCCATTGAAACCCAGCAGATGATTATTGCCCGCTATCTGGAGCAGTACCCGGAGATCAGCGTGTACGATACCTATATCGACAACGGTGCGACGGGGACAAACTTCCACCGTCCGGGCTTTCAGCAGATGCTCTCGGATATTGAGGCCGGTCATGTAAACTGCGTGATTGTCAAAGACCTCTCCCGTTTAGGACGAAACACCATCGACACCGGCTACTACATCGAGCAGTATTTCCGCATCCGCAGCGTCCGCTTCATTGCGGTCAATGAAAACTTCGATACCGTCGCCCCGGAGGACGCCCATTCCGGTATCATCATTCCGCTGCGGAACATGATAAACGAAGCCTACGCTTTGGACATCGGACGCAAGATCAGGGCGCAGCAGCGGCAGGCCATGAAGGACGGCAAGTTCATCGGTGCGCGTACTCCTTACGGTTATCTGAAAGCGGAGGACGATTGCCACCAGCTTATCATCGACCCCGTTGCCGCCGTTGTAGTGCAGCGGATATTCCGTTGGGCTTCCGAGGGCGCTGGCCTCAACACCATCGCCGTGCGGCTGAATGAAGCGGGCGTTCTCACCCCCAGCTACTACAAGAAGATGCAGGGCAAGATCGCCCACGAGAATTTGCTTGGCAACGGCAAGTGGCAGACCCGGACTGTTGGCGTCATTCTCCGCTCCGAGGTTTACACCGGCGATTTGGTACAGGGACAGACCAAAACCGTGGATCACCGGCAGGTCAAGGCCGATGCCGAGGAATGGACGGTGGTGCGGGACACCCATGAGGCCATCATCAGCCGGGAACAGTTCGCGGCGGTGCAGGAAATTCTCAATCAGACCGCCAGCCGCGCCAAGGCGCGGGAGGTCAAAGCCTTCACGCCGAATCTTCTCAAAGGCAAGGTGTTCTGCGCCCATTGCGGCGGCAGCCTGCACCGGCAGCGGAATATCCGCAAGAAGTCCGACGATGTGTACTTCTACCATTGTCTGAGCCAGAGCCGAATCAGCAAGGATGCCTGCCCCGGCGTGACCATCCGCGAGGATGCGCTGCTGGATATGCTATCTGAGATGCTGCAAAATGCACTGGATGCCGCATTGGGTCAATATCGACTGTCATTGACGGAGCTTCCGCAACAGGCAGATGACCGCGCCGCGCTGCGGGAGAAAATCAGCAGCCGCAAGCAGGAAATCCAGCGGCTTCGCGGTATCGTGCGGAGCTTATATGAAAACCTCGTCCAAGGTGTTCTTACCAAGGAGGAATATTTCGACTACAAGGAAAAGTACGAAAGCCGCATTGCCGACCTCGCCGTGGAAATGGGACAGTTGGAGGACGGTCTGCGGACGATGGATACGCAGATTGAACAGCACCGGGCGCTGGAACAGGACGCCGCACAAATCAAGACCGACCGTGCGCTGACCGGCGCACTCATCGAGCGGCTGATCGACCGCATTGAGGTATCCCACGACAAGCAGATTACGGTGCGCTATCGCTTCCAGAGCGAGTTTGAAACCTATGCGGAGGCACTGAAACAATGCAGAAATATGTAATTGCCCTCTACATCCGCCTTTCCATTGAGGACTACAAGTATGACAGTCTGAGTATCGAAAACCAGAGCCTTGTCCTTCACGAATATGCGGCCTCCATGCCGGAAGCCCTGAACGCAGAGATCACGGAGTTCATCGACAACGGGTACAGCGGCACGAATTTTGAGCGTCCGCAGGTACAGAAACTCATTGAGCTGGTGCGGGCCAATCAAATCGACTGCATCATCGTCAAGGATTTTTCCCGCTTCGGACGAAACAGCATTGAAACCGGCTATTTCATCGAGCGTGTGTTCCCGTTGTTCCACACCCGCTTCATTTCCATCAGCGATGATTTTGACAGCGCGAAATTCAAGGGCGATACCGGCGGCATGGATGTGGCGTTCAAGTACCTCATCAGCGAGTATTACAGCCGTGATATGTCCATCAAAACCAAGAGTGCCAAGTACGCCAAGATGCAGCGCGGTGAGTATCAGAGCAAAATCTGTCCCTACGGCTACCGCAAAAGTGCCGATGGCAGAATGGAGCCTGACCCGGAGGCCGCTACCGTTGTGCAGCTCATTTTCAGCCTCTCCGCAGGTGGCATGAACGCCGCTGCCATCACGCGGGAACTGTTCCGCAGGAACATCCCCACTCCCGGCCAGTACAAAGCGGCGCACGGCAATCACACCCATGATATTTCCCGCTGTCACGGGATTTGGAGTACATCCACTATTCTCCGCATTTTGGAGGATGAACGCTACACCGGCGTATATGTGATCGGCAAGCGGGCGGTTCTCGAAGTAGGCGGCACCAGAAGCCGCCTGAAGGACAGAGAATCGTGGTGCATCATCTCCGACCACCACCCGGCCATCGTTGAGAGAGCCGTGTTTGATACCGTGCAGACCAGCCAGCTCCGTTTTTCCCAGCCCAACAAAAAGAAGCGGGACTACCCGCTGAAAGGCAAAGCCTTCTGTGGCTGCTGCGGTCATGCGCTGCGGCGCACCATGCAGAAAACCTCATACTATCACTGCCGCCATTCCGAGGCGGACGTAGAAAGCCGCTGCCACAAGATGCGCCTGAACGCCGCAGAGCTGGAACAGATGGTATTCCTGACGCTGAAAAAGCAGATGGAGGCCGCCGCACCGCTTGCCCCGGACGGTTCGCTCCGGGTGGATGCTTCCGTACCGGAACGCACCGAATATGAGCAGCAGATCGAGGCACTGCAAGACGGTAAGCGCGCCTTGTATGAACGCTATCTCATGGGCGAGATCGACCTGAACACCTACAAGGCGGAAAAGGCCGCGTGTGACGAGCTGCTATTGAAAACAAAAAACGCCTATGCCGCAGTATTGGCACAGGCGAAGCAGAAACAGGGCGAACAGGCACGACAGGACAGCCGCAAGGAGGCATCCAAAGCACTCTTTGATGCGGACACGCTGACCACCGAGCTGGCCGAGCTGCTGATCGACAGGGTGCTGGTGTACCCCGACAAGCGCATTGAGATCGCATACAAAATCCAGGACATTTTTGATTGAGGTGGCAGTCATGAAAATCGCTTTCTATTGCAGAGTGGGCGGACAGAGCTTCGGTTTTGTCCTCCCCGATGAAGCTGACAAGCTCCGCGAGTTTTTCGCCGAGCATCAGGATAAGCCTGCGCTTGAGAATCCATCAAGCGCAAGCTAAAAATTTTTGTCGTGTGCTTGACATACGGGTGGCGCAGATCGTGAAAGCGGATACGCTTCATCTGGTGTGCGACCAGAAAATCCGGGAAATGTTGGCTCAGGAAATCGGGCCGAATCCGTTTTCCCATCGGGTCTACATAGATATAGTCAAGATAATCGGTGCAATAGCTTTTGCCGCAGACCTTCCGATTCTGCTCCTGCTCCTTTTTCATTTTATTGAGCATCTGCTCACAGGCAGGGATTAGGGGAAGTGTCCGGCAGCTCGACTTTGTTTTTGTCTTATCTCGTGCGATTTCCGTTACCGTTCCGTTGACCTTTGCGGTCACAACCGTATGCTGAATGCTGATTTTCTTGTTCTCAAAGTCAATGGCATCCCATTTCAAACCAACAATTTCACTGCGCCGCAGCCCGTAGAATGCAGCCATGATAACGCCAAACTCTGAAGGGTCACCTTGAATCACTTTGAAAAGCTGCTCCAGTTCTTCACCGCTGTAAATCTCCGACTTGAACTTTTCCTTACGAGGACGTTCAACGCGATCTGCCGGGTTGGAACGGATCATGCCGATTTGAAAAGCGTACTGCAAGCATTTGCGGATGTTGGCGTGATAGTGAATGACGGTGTTTGCCGTAAGGCCACGATCCAACTCATGCTGGTAGAAGTCTTGGATGTATTTGGGATGCTGTTCCATATCCTGCAATGTATAGTGGAGCGGTTCAAAATATGGGACGATCTTGTGAACGATTGCTCTTTCATAGCTGGTATAGGTTGTGATTTCCACTCGTGACTTCATCATTTTCAACCAGTCCGTGATGAAGTCGGTGAAAAGTACCGGGGAGTTATCAAGGCAGGGGTCAACTTCTTTGATGGGGCTGACCTTCAGCCAATTATTGTCAACGGCATATTGTAGGGCATCGGTCAACTCCTTGTGCCAATCCAGAAGCTGCTGTACACTGGCCTCCTCCTGCTGACGCTCATAGCGGAAGAACGTTTCCAGATCGCGCGGAGAGAGTGCTTTCAAAGACAGCCGCTTCTTTTCAAAGTATGGGACAACTACTCTTCCCAGATCATAAGCATATCTGCCATAGGTTTCGGGCGGAAGGTTCATCACGCTTTCCCGAAGCCAGCGGTTCAGATATTCCGATACCGGCAGGTCGGAAACCTGCTGCATCGTTTCAGGGTTAAACTCTTTTTGTGTTTTACGCAACAGAGATTCAGCTCTTTTTTTGTTTCCTTTAACAGGAAGTCCTGTGCTGATGGATTTGGTTCTGCGCTTTCCATCTGTGTCTTTCCAGCTCAGAATCATCTGATACATACCGTTTTGTTCTCTTAAATGTCCGGCCACATTTGTCATAGTTATGCTCCTTTCTGTTCGCAGCCAAACGTCCTTTGCTTAGGCATCATAAGTTTAGAAGATTCTGGAGTGTTTTGCAAGGATGGCACAAGGGAGTTTGAAAGGTGCATCCCTCCAAGTTGCCGATCCTGATCGAGCAGGTACTCTACCACGCAGAGTTTTGGTATCTTATAGCTGCGTCCTACACGCGCCGAGTGGATCTTATTCTGCTTGACCAACAGATACGCATTCTTCCGGCAGATGCCAAGCATTTCCTGAAGATGCTCCACCGTCACCACATCCGGGTAGTCCTTGAACATCGTCAGATACCTCTCCGTCTTTCGGTCAGGCTCTTCCTGAATCAAAGTGCAGGCTGCGATCTCGCTCATTCCTGTCCTCTCTTTCTAGTTCAATATGTCGATTATTCAGCAAAAAATACTATATGTAAAGTGTGATGGTCTTTTTCGGGGACCATCTCACTTGCCAAAGGAGATATTTGAGCTTAGAACTTCATCGGCAGTGCGTCTTTCCTGCACTTGCCGTTGTAGGTGGTGTAGATGGGGTAAACGTACCGCCGCCAGC
>ENA-OPXQ01001535-OPXQ01001535.1-human-gut-metagenome-genome-assembly--contig:-NODE-1535-length-12355-cov-3.554228_pt1 | contig 12355 bp, 17 predicted proteins | sample MGYA00241769_ERZ502042 | MGnify/ENA primary metagenome ERZ502042 (study PRJEB25962, sample SAMEA2041934) | human gut metagenome | biome: human gut; feature: human-associated habitat; material: faeces...
ATCGGTGTTGACGATGTAACCGTCGATTGCCATTTTACGAAGATAAGCTCCCATGTTTTTAGTCTTTGATGAATATTACGGTGCGGCAGAGCCGCCAGTCCGGTGTGGCGAGAGCCACCTGTCCGGACTAACGGAGCCACCCCATTTTGTTTATTAAGTTACTTTGCCATTGCTGGATCCAGTCCATATACTTCTCTCATAGAGAGGTCTTTAGATGGGTCAACACTTTCAATATCGATCTTATAGGAATCATACGATATACGATCCATGATGGCATCGGCAAGAGTACTTTCACCATCACAGATTTGCTGGTACCATTCACTTTCACGGAACTGAGAACAAAAGATCGTTGAAGATTTTTTTCGTCTTTTATGTATCAGTTCAAAAAGATTCCTGGCTTCAGCTTCTGTCAGTTTAAGAAGCAGCCACTCATCAATGATCAGTACTATTGGCTTGGTGTATTTCTTCAGGACAGTCGAGAAAGTTCCATTGTCCCTGGCAGCCTGTAAGTCCAATAATAGATCAGGAAGCCGTACATACCGTACTGAGTAATAGTGCTTGCATGCTTCCATGCCAAAGGCACAGGCCATATAAGTTTTACCACTTCCGGTTGCTCCAGTAATAAAGATGTTCCGGTATTCTGTAATGTATTCACAGGTTGCCAGACGGTTGATCAGTGCTTTGTTCAGCTTTCGTCCAGAATGGTAATCAATCGCTGCGATGCTGGCATCTGGCTGTTCAAACTCAGCCTGGCGGATCAGCCTTTTCAGACGATTGTTTTTTCGGTTGCTGTATTCGACATCAACAAGCATGCCGAACCGATCTTCGAATGGAACTTCCTTCATTGCAGGATCATCCATCTGGATGCGGAATGCATCTGCCATAGCAGTCAGACGCATTTCAATAAGTTTATCGATTGTACTTTGATTTGTCATGATTTTTTACCTCCATAGTATCTGGCTCCTCTGGTTATGCCGTGTGGTTTTTCTACTTGAGATGATTCTGATCCGATATCAGGTGCATCCTTTGTTGCAACCAATAGATTTTTGATACTTTTATAGCTGGGTTTACCGGAATAAGAGAGCGCCTTAGCGCAGACCTGTTCCAGCTTTTCTGGCGAATATTTTTCTGCCAGTTTCAGTAATCCCATGCAGCTTCTGTAGGATTGTTGTTCAATCCTGCCGGAGGTAAGTATTGCATCGACAACCTTACTTGTGTTAATTCCAATCGAATCAGCCCACTTACGGAACCGGTCACCGTTCCATTCCAGATATTTCTGGTGTTCCTGCGGCATATGTTCTGTCACTGTAGAATACTGACCGCTTCGTCCATAGAGTCGTCTGTGAGAGGCAATACGATTGTGATTATAAAATATTTCAACCGTTGTATCTGTTATACGCACATCAACCTTATTTTTGATATACTGATAAGGCACGGAGTAGAACATTCTGTCTACTGCGATGTGATAGTTAAACTGGACGGTGGCTTGTTTCCACTCAGCCAGTTCAAAAGGTGTAGCAGGCAACGGAGCCAGTAATGGCATTTCTTCCCCAAGAAATAAACTGAGTCTGCTACATTCCTTTTTCTGGAATTTACGGGCGTTGTAGGCATCCAGTTTTTCACGGATTGAAGCATTCAATTCTGCAAGAGAGAAAAACTGTTCATTGCGAAGGGCTGCTGTTATCCATGTGGATATCTTTCCTACCGATCCCTCTACATTCGGTTTATCTTTGGGTTTCCGGACTCTGGCCGGAAGGATGGCAAGATTGTAATGTTCTGCCATCTCATGATAAGTTGTGTTTAAGGCAGTGTTGTACCAGTCACTCTTTTTATGATTCACTGCGGTTGTGCAGTTATCAGAAACGAGCATAGGTGTGACACCGCCAAAGAAATCAAACATCTGGACATGAGCTTTGATCCAGTTGTCAGTTTTCTCATTCATATATGCTTTTACAAAAGCATACTGACTGTAAGTTAATACACCTACAAATATCCATGCATCTGTGATTTCTCCGGTGTCCGGATCAATGATGTGGGCAGGGTCACCGGCCCAGTCAACTTCAATCTGTTCACCTGGTTTTCTGGGGATATGCATGGTAGCCCTGCGTTTTTCTTCATCCTTCTGGATGTAGTAGCAGAACTGAGAATACATTAGAGGCTCTTCGCTGCTCATGCGGCACTCCTCACAGTATTCTACCCAGAGAAGCTTTTTGTTTACACCATTTCGCAGAAGTTCTTTGCGAATGTAGTCAAAGTTTGGCATGCGTTTATTCGTTGCCGACTTATCCTTAGGAAACATCAGCTCCTCTAGTGCGCTGTCGGTCATGTCGAAATCCAGCGGCCATGAAAGCTTGATTTCCGCTGCCTTTTTCAAAACCTTAGCGACTGTGTTTCTGGATACACCGCAACTCTGTGCGATGTTCCTCTCACTGAATCCTAAGCTTTTCAAGCGTAGGATTTCACGATACTTGGTCATAACTTACGACCTCCTTTATCTGTATTCACACCAAAGGTGTGTATTTGCAGTATAAAGGAAATATATGTAATGGAGCCCAATAAGGTGGCTCTGAATTACCGGAATATATGGCTCTCATTCTCCGGAATGGTGGCTCTCAAAGTCCGGACAGGTGGCTCAAAGAGCCCCGGAATAATCATTTGATTCAATCATCTTTCTGCGAATCAGCTTCTTTTCTTCGGGGGAAACACAAAACAAGATCTGTATATTTCTTTTTCTCTTTGCCATAGATAGATTCTCCTTTCATTGGTTGCTCAAAGTAGTGGCTTTTGTGTTTTTGATTTAGGGCAGGGTTCCCTAAATTGCTGGTTTTTTTGGAAGTGTATATACACTTCCTGTCCTTGCTATTTACCGGTGGCACAGCCGCCGGAAGAGAGTCTTTTGAAAAGAACCCTCTATAGATAAGGTATTCAGAGAAGAAAAATAGGACATCGCAGATCTGAGGTATGACGAAAGAAGGATTCTATGGTATAGTAAAATCTGAATGAGAAAAGAGGAAAAGAGGTCTTACCGATGTCACGGAAAAACCATGAAATGATAGATGGAAAATTACTGCAGACTGACAAGAAATATGCTCAGTTGAAATTAAAGCAGAAAGAGAAGATTGCAGAATGGATGTTCCAGGCAACCAGGGATTATTATATGAAAAAATACACTTTCCCAAACGACAAACATCTGGAAGAAGTGGTGGATATTGTGTATGAAAAAATTGAAGATGCAGAAATCTGGATTCCGTATGGAGAGGTATTCAAGCATTACAAATCCAAACGATCGGATATAAATAAACGTATCAGAAGATCTCTGAATGAAAAAGAAGAGAGTCGGATTGAGAAGGTTTGCTTTATGAATATGTGTATGATCCAAGATGACAAAGGAAATGTGCTGGCATTGGATAAAGTGAATGACAGCTATACAGGGACAACTTTTCCAGGTGGTCATGTGGAGCAGAACGAGATATTTCAAAAATCTATGATCCGGGAAGTTTGGGAAGAAACAGGTCTTACGATTGAAACACCGAAGCTCTGCGGTTTATATCATTGGCATAAGGGTGGAGTACATTATGTGATTACGCTGTACAGAGCTGATAGATTTATCGGAGAATTGACAAGTTCGGAGGAAGGGCAGGTGTATTGGATTCCGCTGGAAGAATTAAAAACCAAAGAATTGGCTACAGGTATGGAATACGTTTTACAGATCTTGGAGTCTGAGCAGGTGAATGAGTGTTATATGCATTTGGAATCGGAAGGGTATGTAGGAGATCTGTATTAAAAATAAAAATATAATTTTTCATGGGAAAATCAGACCTTGAAATATGAGCAAAACAGCTTGTAGATCAAGGTCTTTCGTTGCCATGGCAAAAGTTTCGACTGTTATATATTGTAGAAGGATTTCCAATAGTATCTCTGGAAATTATTTTTCACTATCAGAAGTAACATTTGATAATGTCTTTGCATAAGCCGTGAGCCGCATTAGTTGAGCCGCGTTTAGAGTTTTGCATGTTTCAACGAGAAAAAATAGCGCTGGAGTGTCACTTTGTTCAACGACTAGTCTATTTGGACTTGAATCTGCAGATTTTCCAATAAGATAATCTGTAGATGTTGAAAAAACTTCAGCCATTTTAGAAATAATCTGTATAGAAGGGTTGCGGGAACCGGCCTCGTATCGCAGATACGCAGGTTGGGAAATCTGAATTCTTTTGGCAGCCTCTTGTTTGGTTATCCCTAGTTTCAGTCGACATTCTTTTAATCGTTCTTTATCTAAAATATCCATTGCTTTTACTGATACTCCTACTATGATTGAAATTTTGATATTTATATTTTAGCATAATCAGCTTGACAATACCATTGGTATATGATAAAAATAATATACCAATGGTATATATGCGGATTCATGAGCAAGATAGTCTGGAAGGTATATACGTAACTGATTGGCAAGGGGTGATAATCATGCCAACAATATTAGTTGATTATGAGAATGTAAATGGTTCTAATGGATTAAAAGGAACGGATGTGTTATGTAGAGATGACACTTTAATAATCTTCTATAGTAAAAACTGCGGAAAAATACGATATGATTATATGCAGGAGATTAAAGAGAGTGGCTGTGAATTCCGGGTTATAAAATTAAAAGGTACAGGAAAGAATGCACTTGATTTTTATATTGCGGCAGAATGTGGAATCATTAGTGAAAGAGGAGAAAATGAGATTGCAATCATAAGCAATGATAAAGGATTTCAGGCCGTTATTGATTTCTTTGGAGCGGATCAGAATGCGAATCAGATTCAAATTGTCAAAGCAGGAAATATAGAAAATGCACTTACATTATTTCATGCACCGGAGGATGCAGAGAGAAGAAAGAAAATACAGAATCGAAAATTATTATTAGATTTGTCTGCAGAGAGTGCCCGGATTGAAGAAAGTAACAGAATAAAAAAAGAATTGAAAAATATTCTGATTGGAACAGAATATGAATGCAAATCAGCGGAAATTATTGATTTTGTGAGTGCAAAGAGACATCAGGGGAAGAAAGCCTTGTATACGGGAGCACTTCATCAATTTGGCAGAAAAGATGGCAGGAAAATATATCAATTATTAAAGCGTAAAATGAGTGAATGACAGGAGTTATAAAATCATGATTTACTTAAGTACTTTTCAATTAAGTAAAAAGCAGGTAAAAAATCCTAATGTTTATCCGTATTCTGTGTTTATAGGTAAATATATCGATCCGTTTGTTTTTACACCAATTACGATATTTTATGGAAATAATGGGTCGGGTAAGTCTACGTTGTTAAATATAATTGCAGATAAACTACAAATAAAAGGACGGGAGCATGCAACGAGCAATTCGTTTGGAATAGTAGATTATTGTGATAAATTTGTGGATGAATGTACTTTTTCATATGGAGAAGATGAATATGGTATAGAAATCCGAAGGATTCCTAAAAATAGCAGATATATGAAAAGTGAAGATATCTTATATGAGATTAAGAAGATACAACAGGAAGAGGTACTGTCGGATGGAATGTTGTATGAGCTGGTAAGGGATGGGATGGCATTGAAAGATGCAAGAAGATTCCTTACATCGAAAAAAGGACAAGATCAGAAAAGATACATAGAATTTTCACAAGAAAAGTATTCGAATGGTGAGACAGCAATGCAATATTTTGAGGAATATTTACAACCGGATGCATTGTATTTACTTGATGAACCAGAAGTATCACTGTCTCCGGCAAATCAGGTTAAGTTGGCGAACGAGATCAACAAAATGTCACGCTTGTTGGGATGCCAGTTTATTATTGCAACACATTCACCATTTATGTTAGGAACGCTGCGTGCCAAGATATATAATATTGATTCTAAAGAATACGATATAGTAAAATGGAGCGAATTGGAAAATGTAAGGTATTTTTATGAATTTTTCAAAATGCATGAAGATGAATTTGGCCAATAAAAAATATTTATTTTACTATAGTAATAGGGTACAATAAAATTAGTTAAATGCTAATGATAGAAAAATAATATATTATTTCAGCTAATGGATGGAATAAAAAAAGAATAAATGAGCATCATATGTACATTTTGAGGAGAATAAAGCCATGCTAAGACTAAGACCCTACACCCCTTCCGACGCATCAACAATTCTCTCCTGGACAAAAAACAAAACCGCCTTTTACCAATGGACAGCCGGCGTTCTGGGGGAATATCCGATTACAGAAGAACAATTCAATATAGTAAGCAATCTTATGGCATTTACGGCTATTGATGATAACGATACAGTAGGATTTTTTACCATGAGAAGACCTAATGAATCCTTTGATGAATTGCGTTTTGGATTTGTTATCATAGATCCGGATAGACGAGGGCAGGGATATGGAAAAAAGATGCTTCAATTGGGGTTGGTATATGCGAAAGATATATTTGGAGCAAAAAAGGTATCACTGGGAGTTTTCGAGAACAATGAGCTGGCATATTATTGCTATAAAGCGGCAGGCTTTCAGGATGTATTATTGGATGAGGTCGAAAAATATACAGTTCTGGGAGAAGAATGGCGCTGTCTGGAGTTAGAGATTCAATTATAACATTACCATATGATAAGGAGGAATTCCCATGAAAGTAACAGGATGTAAAAAGATCTATAATGCAGAAAACATCATTGAAGCAGAGATGTTGGTGGAAATGTTAAAAGAAAATGGAATTGCAGCATTCACACAGGAACCAAGTTCAAGTGTAGCGGCATATGGAGTTGCCGGGTTTGGAGTATACGGCGTTGATATCTGGACAGAGGCAGATGAAGCAGAAAAAGCAGTGCAGATTATAGAGGAGATTGAAAAATCTCTGGATACAGAGAATGCTGAGTAGAAGAATAGAGAAAATAGAGAGAACTTGCCATTGGCAACTTCTCGTGCATACTTTGGTATCTATAGAACCTGCCACTGGAAGCTTCTTTCGAATATGTGGAATAAAATAAGGGCGGTGATGATTGCAATGATAATCAGCACTGCCCTTGGTGGTAGTATTAGTTCGCTTAAATTGCCATACGATAACTATATATAACTATACGATATCTATACAATAACTATACGTTATACCGAATCCATATCGCATCACTGTCAAACTTTTGTACATCCGTAAGCTTCAGATGTACCAGCGGATGCTCCATGGCGAATCCGTCAAAGACAGAAGGCATTTCCTGTCTGGCGTCGATTCCGGCACCCATCAGGATGCTGATCTCATCGAGAAGTCCGGCATCCAGGAAACCGGTATTGATTGCAGGACCGCCGACGATACCCATGCGTTCTACGCCGAATTCAGAAGCGAGGATCTCGCAGGCACGTACCAGATCGATCCGTTCTTTTCCGCAGGCAATCCATGAGATATGCTGTCCGTCCAGATATGCCAGATATTCTTTCGTTACCTGTTCACTTGTGATGATCAGGTAAGGCTTGTCCATATCAGAGGCATCCGGCCAGAGAAGTTTTCCTTTCGTATCTACAATGATCTCATAACCTTTTGCAGATACCTTTTTGGAAAAACCTTCTTGTCCGAAAGTTTCCGGATTTTTTGCCTGGAAAAATCCAGGTTCGGCCATCTCAAGTTCTGCAGTAACACGTCCGCTTACTGTAGTTGGAAGATTCAATGCATCCAGTGTCTTATAATAGTCCTCGACACCCGGAAGCTGGGATGTCATGGCACAGTCGATTCTGCCATCAACAGAAGTCATCATGTGGCAGATAATATATGGTTTGTTCATCTTAGTAACCTCTCTATGATCAGAAAATATTTTGATTAATTATTTGATTTACAGCTTTCCGCCATATACCGGGAATCCGCTGCTTTCCCCATAGCTTTCGATATGTTTGAAATTCTTCAGAACTTCCATATCTTCGGCACTAATCTCAAAGTCTACATCGGCATTTGTCTTCATATGTTCCGGATTACCGGTTTTAGGAAGTGAAATCGCACCGAGCTGCAGTGTATAACGGATGCAAAGCTGTGGAACAGATACTCCGTATTTTTCAGCCATATCGGCAATCTCCGGCTGGTGTAAAATCTCGCCATGAGCAATCGGGGAGTAAGCTTCTACAGCGATACCCTTCTTCTGGCAGTACTCAACAAGTTCCAGAGGAGTGTTGCTGATGTGAAGAAGAATCTGATTTACCATAGGTTTGATCTCGCAGGTCTCTAGCAGACTTTCGATATCGCCAATCTGGAAGTTTGATACACCGATGGCTTTGAGTTTACCTTCTTTGTATGCTTCTTCCAGGGCTTTCCACGCTGCTCTGTTACCTTCGACATAGCGGTCGTCGCTCTGATTTACCTCTACCCATGGCTGCGGGCTGTGGATGATCATCATATCAAGATAGTCAAGTCCGATATCAGAAAGAGTCTTGTCAATGCTTGCTTTGGCATCTTCGTAAGTCTTATGCTCGGCAGCAACCTTGGATACAACGAATAATTTTTCTCTCGGAATACCACATGTCCGGATTCCTTCGCCGACACCACGCTCATTTCCGTAAGCCTGTGCAGTGTCAAAATGTCTGTAGCCGAGATCGGCAGCAGCTTTGACTGCATCAGCGACTTTATCATCATCGATGAACCATGTTCCAAGTCCTAACTGAGGAATTTCCACACCGTTACTTAATGTTAATTTTTTATTGTACATTTCTAAGATCTCCTTTCAGTTTCTGAGGTTATACTAGCACTTGAAGCGGACTCCAAGTCAATAGGTTTTCAGAAAAAGCTTTCAAAAAAAGCTTGTAAAAAAATCCGTAAAAAATTTTTTGAAAAATGCTCCGAAAAAATCCCGGTAAATTTACAGGAAGCTGCGGCTATGTCTTTTCCTTAAAAAGTATAAAATTTTAAGAAAGTATGAAGCATAGTTATATACACTTGAGATACCCTGTGTTATACTGTTCTACGTTTTCAAGAATGTAGTATTGAAAACTACATGTAAAATGTATGAGAAATTTATTTTTACAGAATATATAAGTAGAGAGGTAATGAATATGCAGAAGAAAGTGCAGATTGTCAGTGACGGATCACTGGATCTTTCGCAGGAGATCACAAAAGAGCATGATATTGAGGTTGTGCCATTCTATGTGTCTTTTGATAGTGAGACATATCAGAAGGAAATGGTGGAATTAGGAGTCAGAGATTTTTATAACGAAATGGTGGAACACCCGGATGTATTTCCGAAGTCTTCCATGCCATCGGTGGATGATTTCTATCAGGTGTTCAAAAAAAGTGCGAAAGAGCAGATTCCGGTTATCTGTATCTGCATTACCCGCAAATTCAGCGGTTCACTGCAGTCGGCAACTGTCGCAAAGGAAATGATTGAAGAAGAGTATCCGGATGCAAAGATTACGCTGATCGACTCAACGGTGAATACAGTACTGCAGGGGCTTTTCGTGTTAGAAGCATGCAGACTGCGTGATATGGGATTGGGATATGAAGAAATTGTGGAGAAAATTCTTCCGATATGTGAGACGGGACGAATCTTCTTTACAATCGGAAGCATTGATTATCTGAGACATGGTGGACGAATCGGGAAACTGGCCGGGATAGCTGCCGGCGCACTGGGGATAAAACCGATGATTACATTAAAAGAAGGGGAAATCTTCAGTTCCGGACTGGCAAGAAACCGTATCAAATCTATGAAAAAGGTTGTAGATATGACGAAAAATTATCTGGACGAGATCGATGCAAAACCTGGTGAATATGATTTTTGCATCGGCTATGGTTATGACTACGACGAGGCAGTCAGATTCCGTGAGATGATAAAGGATTTGATAAAAGAACGGCTTGGAATCGATGAGATCGGAATTTATCAGATTGGAGCAACGATTGGAGTGCATACAGGACCGTATCCGCTTGGTGTCGGAATTATTAAGAAGGCAGAAGTTTAAGCAGTTGAAAAAGCGGAATGGGTAGATGGCGGAGAGAGGCCGATGCCCATAATCAGCGAAAATAGAATATGGTTAGATAAAGATACCTGAGAAGAGAAATCTTTTTGGGTATTTTTTTACATAGTTGGTAATTTTATACCCCACCTGATGTTATAAACTATAGCTATAAAAGAGAAAACAGATCATTTATTTTCAAAGAAATGGAGGAACTGGCAATGAAAGGTTTTAACACTGGTGATGGTTACATGGGATTGGTAGATGGTAAATATATCTTGTTTGCCAGTGAATCCGATTACTATGAATACATGAACGATTAAAGGAGGAGCTGCTATGAAAGGAATATTCGGAAGTATGCTTGATCTGAACCATGATGGAAATATTAGTCCACTGGAAAGCGTAATGGAATTTACTTTCCTAAATGAACTACTGAAAGACGATTCTGACGTACAGACAGAGTTAGAATTATCGGGACTGGATCCAGACGAGTTGGAGTTTATGGATGCAGATGAACGAAGAGAAGCACTGGAAGATGCCGGACTTGATCCGGATGAATATGATTTCTAAGGAAGGAGCATTTACAATGGCAAAAGTATTTATCACACTGACAGGAACAAAACATTATTTCGGAAATGATTTTCTTGAAAAGGGTACGAAGATCAGACTGGAGAAAGAGCCAGATAATGAGTATGACAAGGAAGCAATTAAAGTTACTTATGAAGGCCTTGGAAAAATCGGGTATGTGGCGAACAGTTCTTATACTGTTATTGGTGAGTCGATGAGTGCCGGACGTCTCTACGACAAGATTGGAGATGTTGCATATGCAAAGGTAATGCTTGTTACGCCAGCTGGGACAATCTGCAAAATCTGTAAAAGGAGTCTGGTAAAAGACGAGGAGTTATAATGAAAAACAAAGAGATATTAAGAAAAATCTATTATGGAAATAGGGCAATAAACAGAAATATTCAGCGCCTGGCTAATATCAGTTTGATTGGCTTGCTTGCAAGGTCAGCCAAAGAAGCAAAAGAAAGCGATGATGAACAAGGAAAAAATCTTGCAAAAGCAGGGCTGCTCTTAGTAGTTATTTCGGAAGCTCTGATAATAATTAGTGATATTCTAGATCATCGGAAAATGAAAATCGAAGAGAAAATAGAAAAGTGTGAGTGAGAGAGAAGAAATGTATACAAAAGAACAGAATGAAGAAATAGAAAAAGTATGCCGAGTGTTTGATAGTTATATCAGAGAAAATCCATATTTCGATGTTGTCTGGTCAGATAAACTGGGCTACATCTATTTAAGTGGAATCGCTCCCGACAGAGAAGGTGTTTGCATGGCACCGTTAATTCTCAGGACTGGTGAGGATCTTTGTGAAGAAATCATATATAATATGGCGGCAGATATATTAAAACAGATTGGAGTACATCGTGACGATCCAGAAGACTGTTCCTCAGACGAACGGAAAAAGATTAAAGAAGAATTAAAGCCATATATGGATCAGCTTCCAGAATATACACATTTGGTTACTGAGCTATTCAGAGAATAACGTATTTTAATCTGTAATAAACAGGATATGAATTTATTTTAGGAGGAACAACAAATGAGTAAAAAAGAAGGATACAGCAGAAAAGGATTATTTGGAGAAATCAAGCATTATGATGCGAATGGAAGAAAGGTCGGAGAAAGTAGACCCAATATCTTGGGAGGATATAGCAATTACGATACAAATGGTCATAAAACCGGTGAGAGTAGACCTGGCATCTTTGGAGGAATGAATCATTATGACAGTAGAGGTCACAAGGTTGGAGAAACAAGACCGGGGTTCTTTGGCGGAATGAATCATTATGACAGCCACGGACACAAAACTGGATCAACCAGACCTGGTATATTGGGTGGAGCAAATCATTATGATGACAAAGGGCATAAAACTGGTCACAGCAATCCTGGAATATTAGGTGGCTGGAACCACTACGATGACTGATACTTAAGAAGGAAGGAGTCAACATGTACAATCTGATTATAGATCTGGAAATGTGTAATGTGCCGAGAGATTATCGGTGGAGATCTTACAAATATGCAAATGAAACCATACAGATAGGTGCGGTATTATTGGATGAAGATTTTAAAAGGATCAGTACGCTCTGTCAATATGTACATCCGGAATATGGAGTTATCGATCATTTTATTGAATCTTTGACTGGCATTAGGAACTCACAGGTGAAAAATGCTCCACGGATACAGGAAGCATTGTTACATATGATTGACTGGCTTGGAGAACGGGAGTATAAGATCTATGCATGGAGCGAATCTGACAGAGATCAGATTGTACATGAGATTAAAGCAAAGAAAATCACGGACGAAAAGCTTCTTGCTTTTGTAGAAAAAGAGAACTGGATTGACTATCAGGCAGTTTTTACAAAGAGATATGAATTAACCAGACA
>ENA-OPXQ01001546-OPXQ01001546.1-human-gut-metagenome-genome-assembly--contig:-NODE-1546-length-12247-cov-2.856463_pt1 | contig 12247 bp, 10 predicted proteins | sample MGYA00241769_ERZ502042 | MGnify/ENA primary metagenome ERZ502042 (study PRJEB25962, sample SAMEA2041934) | human gut metagenome | biome: human gut; feature: human-associated habitat; material: faeces...
GACTTTGTGCTGACCTTTGAGGAGCTGGCCGGTATCATCGAGGGCAAGGATCTGGACATCGATCTGCTGGAAGTGGATGAGAATGAGGCAGCACTCTGCTCCGCCTCTGCTGCAGGCCGCGGCTTTGCACAGTCCGGCGGCGTTGCCAAGGCTGTTGCCGATAAGCAGGGCTGGGAGGTCAAATACGAGGCCATCGACTGGGACGCCAAGGATACGCTGCTTAACTCGGGCGCCATCAACTGCATCTGGAACGGCTTTACCATGGAGGGCCGTGAGGACGACTACACGTTCTCCGAGCCGTACATGCTCAACGAGCAGGTGCTGGTGGTCAAGAAGGATGCGGGCATCAAGGGCTGGGACGATCTTGCCGGCAAGACTGTGATTACCCAGACTGATTCCGCTGCGCAGGACGTGCTTGAGGGTGACCAGAAGGATCTGGCAGCGACGTTTGCCACGCTCGACACGATCGGCGAGTACAACACGGCCTTTATGCAGCTCGAGAGCGGCGCGGTCGATGCCGTGGCGTGCGATCTTTCGATTGCCCAGTATCAGCTTGCCGCCAAGCCCGATGCCTATACGCAGCTTGATGAGCCGCTGTCCAGCGAGCACTACGCCGTTGGCTTTAAGAAGGGCGACACCAAGTCGGCCGATGCTGTAGCCGAGTCGCTCAAGGCGCTCTACGAGGACGGCACGGTCAAGGACCTCTGCGATAAATATTCAAGCTATGGTTTGTCTTTCGATAATTGGGTGCTCAAGTAATGTCTATTCAGGTCATGATGCAGATGCTTGGCCAGGGATTCTTGGTCAGTTTGCAGTTGTTTGTGCTGACGCTGCTGGGGTCGATTCCGCTGGGAATCCCCGTGGCGTTTATGCGCATGAGCAAAATCGCGCCGCTTCGCTGGATTGCGCGCATCTACATTTCGGTCATGCGCGGTACGCCGCTCATGCTGCAGATGTTTGCCATCTACTTTGCCCCGTACTACGTGTTTGGCATTTCGCTCACGCCCGATTCCAAGTGGACGGCGTGCGTCGTGGCGTTCATCATCAACTACGCCGGTTACTTTGCCGAGATCTATCGCTCGGGCTTGCAGTCCATTCCGCGCGGTCAATACGAGGCTGCCGAGGTGCTGGGCTATTCGCGCGTGCAGACGTTTCTGTATGTCGTGATGCCGCAGGTCGCCAAGCGTATTCTGCCGGCGATGGGCAACGAGATCATCACGCTGGTCAAGGACACGTCGCTGGCGTTTGCCATTGGCGTGGGTGAGATGTTCTCGACGGCCAAGGCGCTGGTCGCCTCGCAGGTGAGCATGGTGCCGTTTGCGATCGCGGCGCTGATCTACTGGGTCTTTAACTTTGTGGTCGAGATGCTGCTGGGCGCCGCCGAAAAGAAGCTGGACTATTATCATGACTAACTCAGTGATGAAAATCGAAAACGCGCGCAAGGCGTTTGGCGGCAATGAGGTGCTCAAGGATATCTCGCTTGAGGTGAAGCGTGGCGAGGTCGTGGCGATTATCGGGCCTTCGGGTGGCGGCAAGTCCACGCTGCTGCGGTGTGCCACGCTGCTCGAGACACTCGACGGAGGCTCGCTCTCGTTTGGCGACCTTGCCGTTGCGACGGATGCGGGTTCGGGCGCGGTCTATGCGAAGGGCGATGTGCCCAAGCAGGCGCGCTCGCGATTCGGCCTGGTGTTCCAAAATTACAACCTGTTCCCGCACTATACCGTGATGAAAAACATCATCGACGCGCCGATCCGCGTGCTTAAGCGCCCGCGCGAGCAGGCGGAAGCTCGTGCGCATGAATTGATTGCTCAGATGGGGCTTGTGGGCAACGAGAACAAGGTTCCGTGTGAGCTTTCGGGCGGTCAGCAACAGCGCGTGAGTATCGCCCGCGCCTTGGCGCTCGACCCGGAAATCTTGTTCTTTGACGAGCCGACCTCGGCGCTCGATCCCGAGCTAACGGCCGAGGTGCTGCGTGTCATTAAAGACCTTGCCGCGCAGAATATGACGATGGTGATCGTGACCCACGCGATGCAGTTTGCGCGCGATGTTGCCGATCGCGTGGTCTTTATGGACGGAGGCCGCATTGTCGAGGAGGGTCCGGCCGAGCAGGTTATCGACCATCCGCGCGAGCAGCGCACGCGTGAGTTTTTGAGCCGTATCGAGGGATAGGCTCAGGTATTTGCTCAACTATTAATTGAGGCGAAGCCGTCGCAGGTCTTACGGTCTGTGGCGGCTTTTTGTTTGCATCGACGGGGTTCAATAATCGCCTCACAAGCTTGTCTCTTCCTCTCGCCGCCTGTATTCATACGTGCGCCGAAAGGTATGCATGGACGGCCGCCCGTGAGGGTAGGGTGGTGGCATAGGACATTTGGAGGGTGAGTCGGCTCGGTTGCCGACCATGCTGCTCCCGGGATGGCACCGACCGCGAACTCTCCCCGTTGGCGTCGCGCATTGCGCGCGGCCCTGCAAGGAGGTCATCATGGGTGCTCCCAAGACCGGTAACGTAAGGAACGTGGTGCTCGTAGGCCAAGGCGGGGTGGGCAAGACTTCACTCGCCGAGGCCATGCTCCACCTTTCCGGCAAGACCGCCCGCCTGGGCGGCCACGACGGCACCAAGCCCACGCTCGACTATGACCCCGAAGAGGTCAAGCGTGCATTTTCCATCTCGACGACCATCGCGCCGATCGACTGGAAGGGCGCGCGCATCAATGTTCTCGATGCCCCGTGCTACCCCGATTTTATCGGCGACGCCTTTGCCGCGATGAGCGTCTGCGAGACGGCTCTGTTTGTGGTCGACGCCGAGGCCGGCCCGCAGCCTACGACGGTTAAGCTCTGGTATGCCGCCGAGGACCTGCGACTGGCGCGTGCGGTGTTCGTAAACCGCCTGTCGCGCTCCGAGGCCAGCTTTGCGACCACGATGGACCTGCTGCAAGAGCGCTTTGGCACGCGCCTGGGCGCCGTGACCCTTCCCTGGGGCGAGGGCGAGGACTTTGACGGCATCATCGACCTGGTGCGCATGAAGGCGCGCCATTGCAACGGCACCGAAGCCGTTGAGTCGGAGATTCCCGAGGAGTATCGTGCCCAGGCCGAGGAGGCCCATGACCATCTGTGCGAGTTGGTGGCCGAGGCCGACGATGAGCTGATGATGAAGTACCTGGAAGGTGAGGAGACGCTGACGCAGGAGGAGCTTGAGGGCCTGCTGTCGAAGGCGATCGCCGAGCGCATCTTTGTGCCGGTCTTTGCGGGCGATTGCATTAAGGAGCAGGGCGTCAACTCGCTGATGGACGACATCGCCACATACTTCCCGGCGCCGACCGACTACGGCGAGATGCCGCTTATCGACGGCGATTCGCTCAAGATTTCAAGCGACGATGATCGTCCGGTGGCGTTTGTGTTTAAGACCCTGGCCGATCCGCAGCAGGGTCGCATCAGCTTTATTAAGGTGCTGACGGGTACGCTTGAGCCGGGCCTTGAGCTGGTCAACGCGCGCACGCGCAAGGGCGACCGTCTGGCTCACCTGTATGTGATGTGCGGCCGCGACATGACCGAGGTCGGTCACGCCTATGCCGGCGACATTATCGTGGCACCCAAGCTGGCGGCCGAGACGGGCGATACGCTCTCGATTACCGGCAAGGTCGAGGCTGCGGCGTTTAAGTTCCCCAACTCGCAGTACCGCATTGCCATCGAGGCCGAGAATCGCGGGGACGAAGAGAAGCTCTACACGTTTATCGAGAAGGCCTGCAAGGCCGATCCGACCATGAGCATCGATCGTGACGAGGAGACCGGCCAGACCATTATCTCCGCCGTGGGTGAGGCGCAGGTTTCGGTGCTGCTCAACCGTTTGGAGGACCGTACCAAGGTCGTGGCCAAGAGCGTGCCGATCCGCATTCCGTATCGCGAGACCATCCGCCGCACGGCGAGCGCCCAGGGTCGCCACAAGAAGCAGACCGGTGGCGCCGGTCAGTACGGCGACTGCTGGCTGCGCGTGGAGCCGCTTATTGGGCCCGACGGCACGAGCGACGGCTACGAGTTTGTGGATGAGGTCGTGGGCGGCCGCATTCCGCGCTCGCTGATCCCCGCCGTGGACAAGGGCGTCCAGGAGACCATGAAGGACGGTATTATTGCCGGCTACCCGCTTACGGGCATTCGCGTGGCTGTGTACGACGGTTCGTATCACAGCGTCGACTCCAACGATATGGCGTTTCGCGCGGCGGCTCGCATCGGCCTGCGCAAGGCATGCGCCGATGCCGATCCGGTGGTGCTGGAGCCCATCGAGGAAATCACGGTGACTATCCCCGAGAGCTACGCCGGCGCCGTGATGGGCGACATCTCGGCATCGCGCGGTCGCGTGACGGGCATGGAGACCGATGAGCGCGGCGACACCGTGGTCATCGCCCAGGCACCTCTCGCCGAGCTGACGGATTACTCGACGCGCCTGCGCTCTATCACGCGCGGCACGGGCGACTTTACCATGAAGCCTGCTGGCTACGAGCAGGTTCCCTATGACGTTCAGGCCAAGCTGGTCGAGCGCTATGAGGAGGGTCGCGCCAAGTAGCGTGTGGCGTTGCCTGCAATGTGGACGCTGACGAAAAGGCCGCCCTGGGTAATCCAGGGCGGCCTTTTTTGATCCCATGGGGACGGAGGAAAACGAATCATTTTTGGGTTACGGGCGGTGCGGTCGGCACTAGTCTCCGGATGCCTGGTTGCGGCCGGTGGCGTAGTCGATCTGCACGTGCGGCTGCAGGTTGTAGCAGTACACGTGGAAGCAGAGGGTCTTGCCGTGGTCCTCGACCGATTGCGCCTCAAGGCGCACGCCGCGGCAGACAAGTTCCTCTTCGTTATACATGGGTGTGACGCGATAGAGCACGTGGTTGCCCGTCTCGCGGATGTAGCCGAGAATCTGCTCCTCAAACGGCAGCATGCCTGTCTCGTTGAGATAACGCGTGCCGGTGAGGAGATTCTTGCGGTTGGCGTTTTCGCCGCAGAGCGACCAGGCGATGAGGTGACAGCGGTTGTAGAGGCTCTGGCCCGGAATAAAGTCGTAGCGCTGCTGGCGCCATCCAGCGGGATGGATACGCGAGATATCGCCGCGCTCGCCTTGACCGAGTGATTCGGGGCCCACGCAGGCAAGCGCTTTGCGGGTGCGGCCCAGGCTGTCAAGCTTGGAGAACTTCTTAAAGCAACCCTCTTCTGTAGCGCGCTCGTATTCATCGAGTGTGAATGATGGCGTGCCGAGCGGGTGCGTGCTGTCGGCGCGAAGGGCAACATAGGGGTTGCCGGCGTAGTCGGGAATGCTGCTGAGATAAACACCGCGGGCGCGGTTGAGGTCGGGGTTTTCGACCTCGTCGATGGGGGTGGCGGCGCTGTCCGCGGAAGCGCCGTCGCCGGTGTCGGTTGCGGCGGAATCGGAGCCATCGCCAGAGTCTTGGCTATTTTGAGAGTCCGAGGAGCTCGCTGTTCCCGATTCGAGTCGGGCAACCAGGTCCGCCTCGTCGTCGGTGCGGCTGGGACTCTCGTCTTGCTTCTCGGCCAGAGCCGCTGCCTGCTCATCGCTTTGCGGCGACAACAGCTTGGGCGCCCCGTCGAGCGACCCTGTGAACAGCGCAAACCCCAGCACCACGGCGGTGCCGATGGAAAGTACTTGCTTGTAGGCGGACTTGCGCGACATGGAGGCTCCTGGATGGACGGTTGGGAATCTCCCAGTCGAGCGGGAGCCGGCAGGGGCCGTTCTGTCGAACAAATACTTAAGATTTGAGACAAACGCTACTGATTCATTTGTCCCGCGGTCTAGATCGAGGTGGAGTCGAGCCAGTTGAGCTTGCACTCGAGAATGCGCTGCTCGCCGGGTTCGCTGCTTCCGTCAAGTAGGGCGAGCAGCATCTCGGCTGCTTCGCGACCTTCTTGGTCGACGGGCTCGATGATGGTGGAGACGGTCGGTGTGGTGAGATTAGTCCAGTCTTCGCAGTTGAGTCCCAAAAGGCCGATTTGCTGCGGAAGCAGATGGGCCATTGGCTGGAGGGCCTTGTAGACACGGGGAAGTGCCCACTGATTTTGCACGAAGATAAGGGTTCGCTTGGCGGGATTGAACTTGAATTTAAAGTATTCGGTGAGCTCGTTGATTGACGGCTTGTTGTGATCGATGGGAATCGCTTTGTAGAGCTGCCCGTTCGCTGCCAGCGCCTCGGCATACCCCTGAAAACGCTCCATGCGGGTGCGCATTTCGGTCATGTTGGCGGCAATGGAAAAGAAATCTTCGTAGCCGGCGTCGAGGAGTGCCTGTGTGGCGTTGTACACGCCGTCATAAAGGTTGTTTTTGATCCAGCTGGTACCTGGGCTATAGATGGCCGCATCGAAAAAGACGACCGGCTTGCCGGCGCGTCTAATGCGGTCATGCACGGCTTTGAAGTTTGCCGTGGGCTGGATGATAAAGCCATCGACGCCCAGCGAGAGCGTCTTGTCGACGTACATGAGCTCGGTCTCGGGGTTAAAGTTGCTCGTGCAAACGACCGTCTGGTAGCCCGCGGGGAGCATGACCTGCTCCATGCCATTGAGAACGAGCCCCGCCCATTTGTTGGTGTTATCCAAAATGATGATGGCAATGACGTGGGTTTGCTTGCCGGTGAGCGTCTGCGCTTGGGCGTTGGGAACGTATCCGAGTTCCTTAATGACGCGCGCGATTTTGTTCTGCGTCTTCTCGCTAAGCTTTTCTCGTTTGTCGTTGAGGTAATACGAGACGCTTGCCGTCGAGGTTCCCGCCTCTCGAGCGACGTCTGCGATCGTAACGCGCTGTTTTGCCACAGCGACTCCTTCCGACAGATGAGCATTTTCCAACATGATGACTTTGAGTCTTGGTGAAGGATACGCTTCGGTGAGCGGCTTTTTCCTTTCATATGAGTATGCAACAAATGCGGCATACGGGTGGGGTCGAAATTTGTGACCGGCATGCGCATCTGCCGTCTACCGAGAAAATCAAATACTTCTTGACTTTTGAAATCGAGGGCAAAATCGCAGGATTCATTTTTGGTTAAACGCATAACTAAATCGCATAACCAACGCTCTGACCTGCGCGTTTACCGAAATAAGCTGGCATTAAGAAAAACGAGCACCTATATTGTTCTTGTCGAAAAGACAGCAAGTCCAAACGGCAGGGGATGCTCCGGAGGCCTCCGCAGACGGTGTCTTGCGCACGCAACTCTATGAAAAGAGGGAAGCAATGAAGATCGTAGGCGTTGCCGCCTGTACTGTGGGTATCGCCCACACGTATATGGCCCAGAAGGCGATTCAGGATGAATGCGCCGCCCGTGGCATCGAGTGCAAGGTCGAGGCTCAGGGTGGCCTGGGTATCGAGAATGAGCTCACGCAGGAAGACGTGGACTCCGCCGACCTGGTCCTGGAGTCCGTCGACGTGGGTGTCGAGAACGAGGACCGTTTTGAGCAGAAGATGGCCGAGGGCAAGTTCCTGAAGGTCGGCACCTCGGATGTAATCGCCGATCCGGTAAAGATCATCGACCAGGCCATTGAGATCATCAAGGCGACGGGTGGCGCCGTTGACGCGCCCTAGGCCGAGGCCAAGGCAGAGAAGAAGGCCGTCTCCGCTGCCCCGCAGGCCCCGACACCGGCGTCCAAGCAGTCTATCTTTGCCGATCCTGGCAAGACGCTGCTCAATGCATTCAATACCGGCGTTTCCTATTTTATCCCCATCGTCGTTATCGGCGGCGTGTTTCTTGCCTTCTCGCTGGCATCCGGTACCGCCGGCGCCAACGGCATGGAGGTTACGAACCCGCTGATGGTGAGCCTTAACACCATCGGCATGGCCGGCATCTCCATGATGATCCCGGTGCTTGCGGCATACATCTCCTACTCGATGGCCGGCAAGCCCGCGCTCGCCCCCGGTTTTGTCCTGGGCTACCTGGTCAACAACGCAGTCGTTACCCCTAACGGCAACAGCGTTTCGACCGGCTTCTTGGGCGCCATGATCATGGCGGTCATCTGCGGCTACTTTGTCCGCTGGATGAAGACCTGGAAGGTCAACAACACCATCCAGACCATCATGCCCATCCTGATCATCCCGATTCTGACCTCGCTTGTCCTGGGCATGGCCTATATCTACATCCTGGCCACGCCGCTTGGCTTTGTGATGGACTGGCTCACCGGCGTGCTCGGCAGCCTGCAGGGCGGTTCCGCAGTTGTCCTGGGTCTGGTCATTGGCGTTATGACCGCCTTCGATATGGGTGGCCCCATCAACAAGACCGCCTCGACCTTCACCATGGCCATCATGGCCTCCGGCATCTATGGCCCCAACGGCATGTTCCGCGTCGCCGTCGCCATTCCCCCGATTGCCTGCGGCCTTGCTGCGCTCATCGCCAAGAACAAGTTCGATGACGCCGATCGCCAGATGGGTATCTCCGCACTGTTCATGGGCTGCATCGGCATTACCGAGGGCGCTATCCCCTTCGCGGTCAAGGACCTTGGCCACACCCTGCCCGGCATCTGCATCGGCTCTGCCGTGGGCGCGGCGCTCGCCGCCTTCCAGGGTATCGACTGCTACGTCCCGCACGGTGGCTTTATCGTCGCCCTTGCCACCAACAACGTCGCGCTGTTCTGCCTGGACATCGTGATTGGCGCCGTGGTCGCCGCTGCAATCCTGATTGCCATGAAGCCCACGCTCGACAAGCAGGCCAAGTAAACCTTTAAGGACTCCGGTTGTGCGGAGGGATGGATTTGACTCCGCACAACCGCCCCTACACAACAAAATCCATCCGTACTGATAGGGCCCACATCTGGGTCCCAGGGAACTTTTGTCAAAAATCCTCTGGAGAAGGAGAACAAAATGTCCAACCTCACCATCCGCCAGGCCGTTCAGGGCATGCTCAAACTGCAGGATAGCGGCGATCACGCAACCATGGTCGGCATTGGCCCCATGAGCCCCAACCTGATTCAGGCCGTGTTCGAGCTTGCCAAGGACGAGGATTTCCCGCCCATGTTTATCGCCAGCCGCAACCAGGTCGATATGGACGAGATGGGCGCCGGCTACGTCAACGGTTGGGACCAGACGCGCTTTGCCGCCGACATCAAGAAGGTCGCCGACGAGGTGGGTTACACCGGTCCGTACTACCTGTGCCGAGATCACGGCGGTCCGTGGCAGCGCGACGAGGAGCGTAACGCCCACCTGCCCGAGGATGAGGCCATGGAGCTCGCCCGCAAGTCCTTCGTCGCCGACATGGAGGCAGGCTTTGACCTGCTGATGGTCGACCCCACCAAGGATCCCTATCAGATCGGCAAGGTTATTCCGCTCGACGTGGTGCTTCGCCGCACGATCGATCTTATCGACTACCTTGAGCAGTACCGTCGCGAGCATAACCTGCCCGAGGTCGCCTATGAGGTCGGTACCGAGGAGACCAATGGCGGCTTGACCTCTACCGATAAGTACGAGGAGTTCATTTCTCAGCTGCAGCCCGAGCTCGAGAAGCGCGGCTGCCCCATGCCCACCTTTATCGTCGGCCAGACCGGCACCCTTACCCGCTGGACGGAGCAGGTCGGTCACTACAACTTCAAGAACGCCCGCGAGCTTGCCGATATGGCCAAGCGCTATGGCGTGGGCCTGAAGGAGCACAACGCCGACTATCTGGACGACGCGACGCTGCTCGAGCACATCCCGGCACACGTGACCGCCTCCAACGTCGCTCCGCAGTATGGCACCGAGGAGACCCGCGCCTACCTCAAGCTCTGCGCCACCGAGCAGATCCTGGTCGACAACGGTCTGTGCGATGACCCCTCCGACCTGTATCACACGCTGCTGGTCAAGGCTATCAAGACCGAGCGCTGGCGCAAGTGGATGACTGGCGACGACGTCAACCTGCAGGTCGATGACATCCTTGCCGACGATGAGCTCAGCCTGAAGATCCTGGATGTCTCCGGCCACTATGCGTTCAACGATCCCGAGGTCAAGGAGCAGGTCGAGAAGCTCTATCGCAACCTCGCTGCCCAGGACATCGACGGCAAGCGCTTTGTGATCGAGCACATCAAGCGCCCGATCAAGCAGTACGTCGTCGGTCTTAACCTCAAGGGCGTCACGACCCGCATCGAGGCCGCTCTTGCCGAGTAAGTAGCTTTTCCTACGCGACGCCGGGCCTGGGGCATGTCCCAGCTGCAGGCCCGGCACATGGGACAAAGGGGCAGTCCCTTTGTCCCATTCTTTTGAGTTTTAGCTTCCTTTGAAGGGGTTCACCATGAAGTTCTTTATCGATACCGCCAATCTGGACGAGATTGCCGAGGCCAAGAGCTGGGGCTGCCTGGCCGGTGTTACCACCAACCCGTCCCTGTACGCCAAGACCGGCGGCAAGCTTGCCGACTTTGAGCCCCATATGCTCAAGATTGCCGAGCTCTGCGAGGGTCTGCCCGTGTCCGCCGAGTCCACCGCGACTACTGCCGAGGGCATGATCGAGGAGGGCAAGCGTCTTGCCGCCCTCGCTCCCAACATCGTGGTTAAGCTTCCCGTGTGCGAGGCCGGCCTTGCCGCCTGCCGCGCCCTGGCCGACGCAGGTGTGCGCGTCAACATGACGCTTGTTTTCTCGCCGACCCAGGCCTTGATGGCCGCCAACGCCGGCGCTCGCTACATCAGCCCGTTTGTGGGGCGCTTCGATGACATCGCCGAGGACGGTATTTCGCAGCTCGACAATGTTGTGACTTGCATCAAGAACTATGACTGGACCGGCAAGAACGTCGACGACACCGTTGAGATCATCACCGCTTCGGTCCGCACGCCCAACCATGTGACCCAGGCGGCGCTGCTTGGTGCCGACATTGCGACCGTCCCCATGGCCGCTCTTAAGAAATGCTTGCATCACCCGCTGACCGACCAGGGCCTTGCCTCTTTTGAGGCTGATTGGCAGAAGGTCGTCGCTCAGGCTTAACGAGTGGATTGCCCCGGCATCGCGTCATCCGGTGCCGGGGTTGTTCTCAAGAGAGGAATTCGTATGACCAACCAGGAGCTGGCGAAGGTCGCCAATGAGGTCAGGAAGGGTGTCGTGACTGCGGTTCACGCGGCCAAGTCGGGACATCCGGGTGGATCGCTCGGTGCTGCCGACATCATGACGTATCTGTACTTTGAGGAAATGAATATCGATCCTGCTGACCCTCACAAGGCCGATCGCGATCGCTTTGTGCTCTCCAAGGGTCACGCGGCGCCGGGCCTGTATTCGGTGTTGGCAAATCGCGGCTATTTTCCCGTCGAAGAGCTCGAGACGCTCCGCCATATTGGCAGCCGACTGCAGGGCCATCCCAACATGAACGACACCCCGGGCATCGATATGTCCACCGGATCGCTCGGTCAGGGTATCTCCGCCGCGGTTGGAATGGCACTCGCCGCAAAGCACTGGGGTGACAGCTACCGCGTTTACACGTTGCTGGGCGACGGCGAGTGCGAGGAGGGCCAGGTGTGGGAGGCGGCCATGTTTGCCGGCAACCATGCGCTCGACAATCTTGTTGCCGTCGTCGACCACAACGGCTTGCAGATTGACGGCACGATCGATGAGGTCAACTCGGCCATGCCGCTCGCTGACAAGTTCCGCGCCTTTAAGTGGCATGTGATCGAGCTAGCCGATGGCAACGACATGACACAGATTGAGGCGGCTTTCGCCGAGGCTCGTGAGGTGACCGGCGTGCCCGTCGCTATCATCGCCGAGACGGTGAAGGGCAAAGGCGTCTCCTTTATGGAGAACCAGGTTGGCTGGCATGGCAAGGCGCCCAACGATGAACAGTTTGAGCAGGCCATGGCCGAGCTTGCGGCAGCAGGAGAGGAGCTCTAATGGCAGAGGTCAAAAAAGTCGCCACGCGCGTAAGCTACGGCGAGGCGCTCGTCGAGCTGGGCAATGAGCACGATGACTTTGCAGTGCTCGATGCCGACCTGGCTGCCGCTACGCAGACGGGTAAGTTTAAGGCTGCGCACCCTGAGCGCTTCTACGATGCCGGCATTGCCGAGAGCAACTTGATGGGGCTTGCCGCCGGCATTGCAACCACGGGCCACGTCGCCTTTGCGAGCACCTTTGCCATGTTCGCCGCCGGCCGCGCGTACGAGCAGGTGCGCAACTCCATCGGCTATCCGCACCTCAACGTCAAAATCGGCGCCACGCATGCGGGTATCTCGGTCGGTGAAGACGGCGCCACGCATCAGTGCTGCGAGGACATCGCGCTCATGCGCACGATCCCGGGTATGACGGTGGTCGTTCCCGCCGATGACATCGAGGCT
>ENA-OPXQ01001549-OPXQ01001549.1-human-gut-metagenome-genome-assembly--contig:-NODE-1549-length-12227-cov-1.708429_pt1 | contig 12227 bp, 7 predicted proteins | sample MGYA00241769_ERZ502042 | MGnify/ENA primary metagenome ERZ502042 (study PRJEB25962, sample SAMEA2041934) | human gut metagenome | biome: human gut; feature: human-associated habitat; material: faeces...
AATATGTAAAAATCGGGCTTGACATTGTTCAAACCCGATTTTTTCTATTATATAAAATACTACTTTCTATCAGTTAACACCTTTATCGAATCCCGTTTTATAATATTAGGTTTCAAAAGAATCTCCGAATGTAATTCAGTTTCTTCCAAAATCTTCTGCATCAACATTTTTACAGCAATAATGCCAATATTCTCCAGTGATTGTGCAATACGAGTAATAGGAGGGTTCAAATAGTCCAGATATAAGTTATCATCAAACGAAATGATAGACATATCTTGAGGAATTCTCACTTTATGCTCATTTAATGCTTTGACGGCTCCCAAAAGAATTGTACTACTTAACGCAAATATAGCAGTAGGTTTTGTAGTAGAGTTCAGAGCCAACTTAGTCTCAATATAACCATTCTGAATCGAGAACTCATTTCCTCTTATCATTGCGTTATCCTGATAACCAGCTTCGCGAAGCGCATCAAGATACCCGCGCACACGTTCCTTAGTTGTTATAGAAATATCCGGCCCCTGAATACAGAGAATCTTACTATGCCCCGATTCTAATAATAATTTCGTTGCCTGATAAGCTCCTATATAATTATCAGTAGCTACGTATGGCAAATTATGCTTCTCAAAATAGCGGTCAATTAGCACAATCGGAGTTCTAGTACTAATTTCCTCGAGTTTAGAAGGGTTTTCACCGGTTGGAACCAAAATAATGCCGTCTATTTTACGCGATAGAAGCGAATCGATAGCTTTATTTTCCTGAACAGGATCTTCCAGGGTATCGATAAGCATGACAGTATAATTATAACGTTGTGCTTCACGGATGACAACACTTGCTATATTGGCAAAAAAAGGATTATCTATGTGTGGTACAAGAAGGCCTATAGTATATGTCGTGTTATTGCGCAAACTTTGCGCAACTATATCAGGCTGATAGTTCAATTCTTTAACGGACTGCAAAATAACCTCCTTAGCAGACTGGCTGATCCTATATTTCTCTGATTTCCCATTTAACACTCTGGAAATCGTAGAGATAGAGTACCCAGTTTTCTTTGATACATCAATCAGAGTTTTCTTCATTACTGGTCGTTTTTTGCAAAAATAACATTTTATTTGAGAAAAAAGCAAGAAAAATATTTTGTTTTGAAAAAAATTTCTATATTTGCACAAACGATTGCGCATCGTTTACGATTCAATTCGCCTTAATACTTAATACTCATTATATGGACACAAAGAAGAAAATCGTAGTGATAGGTAGTAGTAATACGGACATGGTTATCAAATCAGACCGTCTACCAAAACCAGGAGAAACAATTCTGGGAGGAAACTTCTTAATGAATCATGGCGGCAAAGGAGCTAACCAAGCCGTAGCTGCTGCAAGACTAGGAGGAGATGTCACTTTCATATGTAAAATAGGGAATGACATTTTTGGAAATGAAACCTTGGAAATGTTTCACAAAGAAAAGATCGACACTACTTATGTAGGAATTACCCCGCAGGAACCGTCAGGAGTAGCTCTTATCAATGTCGACAAAAAAGGGGAAAACTGTATTGTTGTTGCTTCCGGAGCCAACGGGACTTTATCTATTGATGACATACAGCATGCAGAACCTGCCATCAAACAGGCATCCATCGTCATCATGCAGTTGGAAACTCCAATCGAGAGTGTCACTTATGCAGCCAAAATGGCGAAAAAAGATGGAATTACCGTTATATTAAATCCCGCCCCTGCCCCTACCCAACAACTGCCTGACGAGTTATTAGCCAATGTCGACATTCTTATTCCTAATGTCACAGAGGCTGAAATCATCTCGGGAATGCACATTACAGATGATGAATCGGCAAAAGAAGCGATTCGTTATATTAGTTCGAAAGGCATAAAAACTGTCATTATTACGATGGGAGCCAAAGGAGCTCTCGCCTATGAAAACAATGAGTTTATCCACATTCCAGCCTTCAAGGTAGAAGCAGTAGACACAACCGCTGCCGGAGATACATTCTGCGGCGGATTGTGCGTAGCTCTGTCTGAGGGCAAAAATCTAAAAGATGCAATTATATTTGCAAGTAAAGCCTCTTCTATTTCTGTTACCAGAATGGGAGCACAAGTATCTATACCTTTGAGAAAAGAAATACAATAATCATCCTTAATTCTGTTATTATGATAAAACAATGTTCAATCCACGGTCTATTGACAAGTATGTTGTTAATAGTATTTTCTTTGATGAGCAATGATGCTATTGCCCAGAAGGCAATAAGAGGTACAGTCCTCGATGAAGCAAATGAACCCATTATCGGTGCCAGTGTCCTTGTTAAAGGTACAACAAATGGTTCTATTACAGGAGTTGATGGAACCTTCAATGTAAAAGCGAATCCTTCTGATGTATTGGTTATATCTTATGTAGGTTATGCAACTGTTGAACAACAAGTAGGAAATCAGACACAGCTTGTAATACACCTGCGCGAAGACTCGAAAGTGCTTAATGACGTTGTAGTAATCGGCTACGGCTCTACCACAAAGAAAGAGCTTACAGGATCGGTTACCAGCATGAAGAAAGATGACCTCAATCCTGGAACATTCACCAATGCTATGGGAATGTTGCAAGGAAAAGTGGCAGGATTACAAATTATCAACCCGAACGGTGCTGATCCGACAGCCAAATACGAAGTATTACTTCGCGGAACAAACACGCTTTCCGCAGGCCAAGGTCCATTAATTATTATTGATGGGGTGGCAGGTGCAGATATCAGAAATATCAATTTTCAGGAAGTGGAATCAATTGACGTATTAAAAGATGGTTCGGCAGCTGCTATTTATGGAACAAGAGGTACGAATGGAGTAATCATCGTCACAACTAAACGTGCAAGAAGTGGCAAAACGGAAGTTTCTTATGATGGGCAACTCACCGTGGGAGTCGTTTCACGCAGAGCAAAACCTTTATCGGCAAGCGAATACAAATCTGTTATCAAGGAATATCGCCCAGAATTGGAAAGTTATATTTTTGACAGTGATACCGATTGGTTTAAAGAAATTACACAAACTCCGTTCAGCCATAAGCACAACTTGTCTATATCCGGAGGTTCCGAGAAGTTCTCACACCACACTTCTTTCAATTATGAAAAGAGCGATGGCTTGCAAAAGCATAATAGCTCCGAAAAGCTAATGGCACGTACCAATATTCGCCAGTCATTATTAGATAAATGGGTCGATTTGGATTATAACCTGAATATCATTCATCGCAAATACAGCCCTTCCTCTACAAGTGCTTTTATGCAGGCATTTACCCATAATCCAACAGAGCCTGTTTATGACGACAGCGATCCGGATGCCGGAGGATATAGCCGTATCAAAGCAATGGAATATTACAATCCGGTAGCGATCATTAACGAAAGGAACATGGAAAGTAAGAATGATAATTATGGTGCAAATATTCGTGCTACTCTAAACATATTGCCTATAAAAGGATTAAAATGGGAGAACTTTGTTTCATACGACAAGGAACAATATGAGACACGTGAATACTACACACATTATTATCCAAGTTTAATAGGAACAAACGGGCAAGCCTATATTGAAAACTATCAGGAAAACGATACACAATATGAGTCTACTTTAAATTACTCGAATATTTTCGGAAAACATTCCATTCAGGCATTACTCGGATATACATACCAGTATACTTACAGCACATCTGCATCCATGACAAATTCCGGTTTCGACTTCGATGACAACCAGACTCATAACATCGGAACAGGAACGAATCTAACTGAAGGCAAAGCCAGCATGTCGTCCAATAAAGAAGATAATACATATATCGGATTCTTCGGACGTTTTATGTACAACTACGATGATAAATATCTTTTGTCTGCTTCACTACGTCGTGATGGCTCCAGCCGTTTCGGTGACAATAATAAGTGGGGATGGTTCCCGGCTGTCAGCGTAGGTTGGCGTATAAATAAAGAGAAATTCCTCTCGAATGTCAAATGGATCGATGATTTAAAATTGAGAGCCGGATACGGAGTTACCGGTAACCAGGATTTCTCAAACTACAAATCTTTGATGATGATGACTACAGCCGGTAAATTCTATTACAATGGCCAATGGATCAATACTTATCAACCTGCAAGTAATGCAAATCCGGATCTAAAATGGGAGAAAAAAGCAGAGTTCAACGTTGGTGTCGATATGACAATGTTTGACAACCGCCTCTCGTTCACTTTTGATTATTACAAACGGACTACATCAAACTTGCTATATGACTACATCGTGCCAACACCTCCTTATGTATATAATACCTTGTTTACGAATGTTGGAAAAGTAACTAATGAAGGAGTTGAGCTGACGATATCCGGTACACCTTTTAACACTAGGGACTTTACATGGAATACCTCACTTACCGTTTCGCACAATAAAAACAAATTGGTGAAATTCACCAATGATGAATTCACTAACGGAACATACAAAGTGGGATGGTCTACAAGTGCTGCCTGCTACACTCAACGTCTGATAGAAGGACAGTCATTGGGTACTTTCTATGGTCCTATATGGTTAGGAACTGATACAGATGGAAAAGATGTATTGCTAGGACAAAATGCAGACGGTTCCGTACCGGAAGAACAATGGGAAAAAATTGGCTGTGCTTATCCGGATGCCACTCTTAGCTGGAGTAATACCTTCAGATATAAGAAATTCGACTTGAGTTTCTCACTGCGTGCATCTATCGGCGGAGAAATTCTGAACAACTATGCGATGGAATATGAAAATCTAAGCAACATCGGACTTAGAAATATCTCATCAAACTGGTTATCTCAAACGAATTTCACAAGTACGACCTATAAATATTCCTCCAAATATATAGAGGATGCTTCTTATTTAAAACTAGATAATGTTACCTTTGGATATACTTGGGATTTCACATCTAAAATGATAAAAAGACTAAGATTGTCTCTTACTGCACAGAATATATTCTGTATCACCGGTTATTCTGGTGTCGACCCAGAAGTTGCCCTTTCCGGACTGGAACCCGGTATGGAAAGTTTGAGCTATTATCCGCGTACAACAGAATTTACTTTTGGAGTTAATATAGTATTCTAAAAAATAAGATTACCATGAAAAAGACAAATATAATATTAAGTTTCGTTATCTGTATATTATTATACGGATGTACCGATCTTAGCGAAACTGTTTATACAGAAGTAGCTATGAATGACTTCTTTAAAAATGAGAAGGAACTGGTAGCCAATGCAGGTAGGGCATATACGAAATTACAAGGATACAATTCCGAACAAAGTTTATGGACGCTACTTTTACAAGCTTCTGATGAATGTGCTGTTCCCGCTTGTGGTGGTTCCTGGTACAGTAATGGACGTTATGAAGAAATCCAGACGAATAAAATTCCACCTGCAAATAAATTATTAACAAGGGGCTGGAACTGGATATTTAATGGTATTGCTGCATGTAATGAAATTATTTACGAAACGGAACTATCACCTATCCAGTTTGAAGGAAAAGAGAAGATTATAGCCGAAATGAAAATACTGCGTGCTTTCTACTATTACCAAGCCATTTCTTGTTGGGGAAACGTACCTTTCACAACTGACTACACGGAAACCGGATACCCGGAACAAAAAAGTCGTGAATATATTTTCAATTATCTGGAAAAAGAAATTAATGACAATATCGAGTTCCTAGACAGGGAGCCTTCAGATACTAATTATGGACGGGTCACACAAGCTGCCGCTTATTGTATTCTTGCGAAAATGTATCTGAATGCAGAAGCATGGTTCGGTACTCCAATGTATGACAAAGCAGAGAAAGCCTGTAAAGACATTATGGATATAGGTGCTTACAGCATTGAAGACTCCTATTCTACTAACTTTGACATTAAAAACGAAGATTCTAAAGAGAATATCTTTGTAATCCTTTATGATAGAGTATATACTAGTGGTAGCAGTAGTTCATTCTATCTGCATACGCTGACATTGGAAGCTGCATCACAAGCAACATTTAATATTCCGGCAGCTCCATGGTCGGGTTTTCTCTGCCAACCGGACTTTTTCCAAACATACGCAGAACAAGATCTTCGCAGAAGTCAGAGCTGGTTATACGGTCCTCAAGTAGACCTAAGCGGAAAGGATCTTGGTTTCGAATATACTCCTGTCTTCCTTGAAGAAAAATATTACAATAGCAACGGAGGACGTGGTACATACGACGGTGCACGCTGCTGGAAATGGCATTACCAGACTGATGGTTCTTTAAAAGAATATACAGTTAGTATGGACAACGACTTTGCCATCTTCCGTTATGCCGATGTTGTATTAATGTACGTAGAGGCCTTGGTACGACAAAACAGAACAAGCGAGGCTATCCAACTGGCAGACTTTAAGAAGATTCGTACAAGAGCTGGTCTTGATGCATATATTACAAGCCAATTGACGATTGATGAACTTTATGCAGAACGAGGCAGAGAACTGGCATGGGAAGGATGGCGCCATGAAGATATGATACGTTTCGGAAAATATCTGAAAAAATATTGGGCACACCCTGACCAAAGTTCAGAAACTTTTAGAAATGTATTTCCAATTCCTACGGATATTTTAAATGCAAATCCAAAATTATCTCAAAACAAAGATTATTAACCACAATTGGAAGGTTCACATAGAAAAGTGTACCTTCCAACAAATCAACCCTGATAAATATGAAAAAACCAATCATCTTTTTACTTGTTTTAATTACTAACATCTTATTTATCTCTGCACAGAAAATTTCAAAGACAGAGTTAAAAGACAAAATAGCCGGAGCTTGGATCGGGCAAATGGTAGGAAACATATATGGACTTCCTTTTGAGAACAAGTTTGTAGATGAACCTGCCCCGGAATCCAGATTTCCATTCGGTTACACTAAAAACATAGATAAATTGCAGAAGTATAATGGTGCATTCTCTGATGACGATACTGATGTTGAGTATATCTACTTACTATTAATGGAGAAATATGGTGTAGAACCTACTTATGCCAATATGCGCGAAGGATGGATGTATCATATCCGTGACCGTGTATGGTTGGCCAACAGGGCTGCACTTGGATTAATGCATCTTGGATTCACCCCTCCGTTCACCGGTGACGAAAATCTGAATCCCCACTGGTATCAGATCGACCCTCAATTGATTAACGAGATATGGGCGTATACAGCACCGGGAATGATTTCGTATGCTGCAGGAAAAAGTGATTGGGCAGCCCGTATCACAAGCGATTCGTGGGCGGTATCTCCCACTGTCCTATATGGTGCAATGTACGCTGACGCTTTTTTCTGCAAGGATATCCGCAAACTGATTACACGAGCCTTGAGAGAACTACCTGCTGATGACAGATATGCGATAGCTGTAAAAGAGATGATTGCTTTATATGACAAATATCCTAAAGATTGGGTAAAAGCACGTCAAATCATGGCTAAAAAATATTACATAGATGAACCGGCCATGACAAAAACAATCTGGAATGCTAATCTGAACGGATTATGCGGGATTTTGGCTATGTTGTATGGCGAAGGAGATTTCCAACGGACGCTGGATTTAAGTTGTGCAATGGGATTTGACTGCGATAATCAGGCAGCCACCATCTCCGGACTTCTAGGAGTAATGTACGGTGCAAAGTCTCTTCCCGAAAGTTTGACCAAACCTATCGAAGGATGGGAAAAACCCTTCAACGACCGGTATATCAATATCACCAGGTTTGATATTCCCGATGCTTCCATTGAAGACATGATTGAACGTACTTACAACAAAGCAATCGAACTGGTTTGCTCTAAAGGAGGAAAAGTGAAAGGTGATATGGTATATGTTAACCCCAAAGCACAATTCATTCCCCCGATGGAATTCTGTATCGGTCCGAATCCGGACTTGGAAATCGGACAGCCTACCGATTACTCATTTGCCTGCAGAACAAATGCTGATTTCAAATGGGAACTGGTAAAAGGTAAACTTCCAGCAGGAGTTACATTCCAAAACGGTAAACTGGCAGGAACTCCTACAGAAGCCGGCAAATATCCGATTACCCTTCAATTAAGCGCAAATAACAAGAACTCAATCACTAAAGACTTTGAGTTATTAGTTAAAACCAAGAATATAGCCTCCAAGGCTGATACTATTTACGCAAATATCCGTAAACTGAACGAAGAGGTGCTCGATTCTTGCTGGATTACCTTTGGAAAACCGATGTACGCAACAAATGTAGAAGTAATTAATGACGGAGTCAAAGATGGCGTAGGATCTGTATTTTATTCATTAGCGGCCAAAAGTAATCTGCCTAAAATAGACTATTTCGGATACGGTTGGAAAGAAGAGCATAACATCAATATGCTTGTTTTAGATATGGGCTGTCTGGAGGAATTCGGAGGATGGTTTACTTCTCTAAACATTCAATATCTTGGAAATGACGGACATTGGTATGACGTAGGTAAATTCAAATCAACTCCGGCACTTCCCGAAACCGATATTGTATTTTTCCAACCTCCGTTTGCACAATATGTTTTGGAATTTCCGGCAGTAAAAACCAAGGGAATACGCGTACTAATGGATGCAAAAGTGCAGGAACACTGGCATAAATACACAAAGAATGTATCATCATTCATATCTATTACCGAACTAGGAGTTTACGAGAAATAAAGGAAGAGAAAAATGAGGAAAATAATTACGATATGTATCATAGGGCTTTTTGCTCTCAACGTACAGGCCCAGCCTGTAAAAACTTTAAAGTTATCTGATAAAGAACTTTTAGATAAGATTAAAGGAGGATGGGCAGGACAAACCATTGGTGTCGTTTTCGGAGCACCTACAGAGTTTAAGTTCACGGGAACTTATATTCAAGATTACCAGCCGATCCCCTGGGCGGAAGGTTACGTAAAATATTGGTGGGAAAAGAAACCCGGATTATTCGATGATATTTATAACGATTGCACGTTTGTTGAGGCATTTGACGAACTTGGCCTGGATTGTTCACAAGAAGAACTTGCCAAAAGATTTGCATTCGCTGATTATCATTTGGCTCATGCTAACCAAGCAGGTAGATATAATATCCGCCAAGGTATCATGCCACCGGCTTCCGGTCATTGGTTGAATAACCCACATGCAGACGATCTGGATTTCCAGATCGAAGCAGACTTCATTGGTCTGATGGCTCCGGCAATGCTGCCGGAAGCATTGGATATCGCCTCCAGAGTAGGCCACATTATGAACAGTGGTGATGGTTTTTATGGTGGTGCTTTCGTAGCAGCTCTTTATAGCTCCGCTTTCTATGAAAAGAGTCCGGAAGCAATTCTAAAAACCGCAATCTCCGTTATACCTGAAGAGAGCACATTCCATCAATGTATTCAGGATGTAATCAATTTCCACTCTTTGCACCCGGACAACTGGAAAGATTGCTGGTACTTCCTGCAAGAAAAATGGAACTGTGATGTAGGATGTCCCAAAGGCGTATTTCTAAACTTTAATATTGACGCCAAGCTCAATTCCGCTTTCGTAGCATTGGCTATGCTCTACGGCAAAGGAGACTTTACTAATTCTGTCGATATTGCAGCACGCTGCGGACAAGACTCTGACTGTAATCCGTCTACAGTTGGCGGTGTGCTTGGAGTCATGTATGGATATAACAACATCCCTTCATTCTGGCTGAATCCCTTAAAAGAAGTAGAAAATTTCACATTTGAAGGAACTGACATGTCTCTGGCAAAAGCTTACAAAATGAGCTTTGAACAAGCCAAACAACTTATAGTCAAAACGGGCGGTACAGTATCCGATGGGAAAATTGAAATTCCAATCAAAAAGGCGGATGTACTTCCTTTAGAACAAAATTTTGAAAACACCTATCCACTTTACAGAGAACGCAAAGACTGCTTCCTGACAAATACGTTCGAATTTGATTTCAATGGTAATGGGTTTGTTATCTGGGGCAATATTTGCTGCACAAGAAGTATTACTCCCGATTACATCAATCGTGTATCTACACGCCACATCGGTTCCGAGGTGTTCGGATTGGCAGAGCCCAATGATCCATACGTTGCTAAAGTGGAAATATGGATTGACGGAGAGTTGGACCATGTAGCAACTTTACCCATGAGAAATACAGACCGCAAAGTAGAACCGGCTTGGAAATACCTCATGAAGGAAGGAAGACACCACGTTAAAATGAAATGGTTAAACCGCAAAAAAGACTACATTATTCGCATCAACGACATAATGTATTATTCAGAGAAAAAAGAACATGATAGATTTTACTTTAATAAATAAGTTAAGATGAAAAAAATCCTGATTAACATCATTCTACTATTTATCTTTTCCATATCGGGAACGGCACAAATAGAATATGGGAAAACAGTTGAAATAAGTAAAGATGTACTGCTCGACAAAATTAAAGGAGGATGGGCCGGACAAACCATTGGTGTTGTTTTCGGAGCACCTACAGAGTTTAAATACAGAGGAGCGATCATTCATGAAAAAATTCCCATAATCTGGTATGATGACTATTGTAAAGACATCTTTGCTGAGGATCCGGGATTGTATGATGATGTATATATGGATCTTACCTTTCTGGAAGTAATGCAAGAAGAAGGGATAAATGCCCCTGCTGAATCATTTGCCAAAGCCTTTGCAAACGCTGATTACAAATTATGGCATGCCAACCAGGCAGCCAGATATAACATATTGCATGGTATTATGCCGCCGGCATCCGGGCATTGGAAAAATAATCCGCACGCTGACGATATTGATTTCCAGATTGAAGCAGACTTCATTGGAATGATATGTCCGGGGATGGTAAATACCGCATCCGATTTTTCGGACAAGATAGGGCATATCATGAACTACGGCGACGGATGGTATGGAGGTGTATACATGGGAGCAATGTATGCATTGGCTTATGTAAATAATGACATTTATACAATTGTCACGGAAGCTCTTAAAACAATACCCGAACAAAGTAAATTTCACCGTTGCATCACAGACGTGATTAAATATTGGAAACAATATCCCAATGACTGGCGTAAATGCTGGTTGGAAATAGAAAACCGTCATGCTTTTGAGATTGGCTGCCCGGAAGGGGTATTCAATGCATTTAACATTGACGCCACTATCAACGCGGCTTACTGTGTTATGGGACTTTTATATGGCAACGGCGACTTTTTCAAAACAATGGATATAGCCACTCGTTGCGGACAAGATTCCGACTGTAACCCGGCAACTGCCGCAGGAATTCTTGGAGTCATACAAGGCTACAAGGCTATCCCCGAATACTGGAAACCGGCACTCGAAAGATGTGAAAATATTAAGTTCCCCTACACAGATATCTCTTTAAGTTCTGTATACGACATTAATCTCAAACTATTGAGTGATGTATTAAAAGCAAACGGAGGAAAAATAAAAGGAGATAAATACTATACCACGATTCAAAAGCCAAAAACCGTAGCATGGGAAGTTTCTTTTGAAGGCTTATATCCTTCTGAAAGAAGAGTTATCAAATATGATCTCGGTACAGAAAAAACATTTGAGTTCAATGGCAAGGGAGTTGTTTTAATGGGGATGATCAGACAAGATGTTAAAGATAGTAATGACAATTACATCGCCATTCTGGAGGCCTACATTGACGGCAAGAAAGTAGAAACCATAGAAATGCCTTATGACTACATAAAAAGAAAGTATGACATTTTCTATAATTATGATTTAGAGGAAGGACCTCACAAACTGGTTATTAAATGGATTAATCCGAATGAAAAATATGCCGTTCAATGTAAAGACATGGTGGTTTATTCATCCACACCGGCAGAGCCAATCAATCCTTATAAATAAAAGAGAGAAGCCATGAATAGAAAACTACTCCTATTATTAGCCTTATTATTATTTTCCTACGGATTGTTATCATGTTCGTCTGATGATAACAGTCCGTCCGAAGGCGAACAGACCGATACACCGGAACTGTTTACCAAACGCTATAATCCCGATCAAAGTTTTTACAGCAAAATATTAGGACAAGAAATCAAATATTCCGTATTACTGCCTCAAGAGTATCTATCGGAAAGTACGGGTAAATATGGAGTAGTTTTCCTTCTACATGGCTGGGGAGGGAACCAAAGTTCATGGGGACCTTCAGGTCTGAATATTCAAAGCATAGCTGATGCGCAAACCAGCAATGGTAGTATTCGCCCATTGATCTACATCATGCCGGAAGGTTTCAACTCTTATTTTT
>ENA-OPXQ01001570-OPXQ01001570.1-human-gut-metagenome-genome-assembly--contig:-NODE-1570-length-12056-cov-3.098325_pt1 | contig 12056 bp, 8 predicted proteins | sample MGYA00241769_ERZ502042 | MGnify/ENA primary metagenome ERZ502042 (study PRJEB25962, sample SAMEA2041934) | human gut metagenome | biome: human gut; feature: human-associated habitat; material: faeces...
ATGCCGCCATATATGCCGCTTTTTCAGCGGCTTTGATATTATAATATAAAGTGTGCCGGTTGTCAATAGTTTATTTATGACAAAATAAAAATTACATTGCAATGCGGCATACCGTTTTTCAAAAGCCGCATTGCAACAAAAAAGTCAAACTATTACTTCTCCATGAGCGTTACCATTACCGCCTTTTGAGCGTGGAGACGGTTTTCGGCCTCATCAAATATCTCATCCGCGTGAGACTCGAACACATCTGCGGTTATCTCTTCACCGCGGTGAGCAGGCAAGCAATGCTGAACCATACAGCCGCTGTTTGCAACCGCAAGCAGTTCCTTATTGACCTGATATTTGCCGCCGAATATTTTTTTGCGTTCTTCGGCTTCACCCTCCTGCCCCATTGACGCCCAAACGTCGGTAAAGATGACGTCGGCACCGCTTGCAGCCTCCATCGGCTCTGTAAACATCGAAAATCCCGCATAATTATTTGCAAAGTCAAGCACGCGGCTGTCGGGTCTGTACCCCTCGGGGCAAGCCACCGATACCTGCATACCTGTTTTAAGTCCGCCGACTATAAGAGAATTTGCCATATTGTTGCCGTCGCCTATGTAGCACATTTTAAGGCCGTCAAGGTGCCCCTTGTGCTCACGTACCGTCATAAGGTCGGCAAGCACCTGGCACGGATGGCAAAAATCGGTAAGGCCGTTAATTATCGGGATAGAACCGTACTTCGCGAGTGCCTCAACCTCGGACTGCTCAAAGGTTCTTATCATAATACCGTCGATATAGCGCGAGAGAACTCTTGCGGTATCCTGTATAGGCTCGCCGCGTCCTATCTGAAGGTCGCGGTTTGAAAGGAAGAGTGCCTGACCGCCGAGCTGATACATACCGGTTTCAAAAGAAACTCTTGTTCTTGTTGAGGATTTTTGGAAAATCATACCGAGGGTCTGACCCTTGAGCCTTTGATGCGCTATGCCGTGCTTGTTTTCATATTTAAGCTGATCGGCAAGATTTAAAAGGTCAGATATTTCACCAGGAGTTGTCGATAAAAGACTTAACAAATGCTTCATTTTAATTCACAGAGCCTTTCCGGCTACAAATATAGTCACGTTGCCCCTGCCGTAGCCGTGCAAGGCGTGAAAACTGCATAGGAGTTTATTCAGAAAGGGTCTTTTCGAGAATCTCAAGTCCCCTGTCTATTTCGTCATATGTTATGGTGAGCGGAGGAAGCATACGAAGCGACTGCTTGGCGGTTAAAATAAGAAGCCCGTTTTCAACACAGCGCGCCGCCACATCCGCCGCCTTTTGATTTTTAAGGTCTATACCTATCATAAGGCCCATACCGCGCACTTCGGAAACATCCTTAAACGAAGAAACCTTGTTTCTTATGTATTCGCCTTTTTCGCGGACGTCCTTTAAAAATTCTTCGTCAAGTCGATTTAATATCTCAACCGCGCCCGATAAGACCACGGGATTTCCGCCGAAGGTAGTCCCGTGAGTGCCGGGAGTCAAAACGCTGCCGAACTGCTCTTTTGCAAGGCACGCTCCTATCGGCAGTCCGCCGCCGAGGCCCTTTGCGGATGTCAAAACGTCCGGCTTTACGCCGATATTTTCCCAAGCATAGAGCTTACCTGTTCTGCCGACGCCTGTCTGCACTTCGTCGAATATGAGAACAATATCATTTTCATCGCAAAGCTCTCTTATGTATTCTATATAATCGCGCGGAGTTATTACGACGCCGCCCTCGCCCTGTATAACCTCAAGTATTACCGCGCAAACCGTTCCGTCGAGAAGCTCGGAAAACGCTTTTTTGTCGCCTGCCTCGGCATATTTAAAGCCGCCCATAAAAGGCATAAAATACTTGTGGTAGTGCTCCTGCCCCGTTGCGGTTATTGTAGCCATGGTTCTGCCGTGGAAAGAATTCACAAGCGATATTATCGTATTTCGGTTTTCACCGTAGCGGTCAAAGCTGTATTTTCTCGCAAGCTTTATGGCGCACTCATTTGCCTCCGCTCCGGAATTGCAAAAAAGCACCTTATCAAATCCGCTTTTTTCGCACAGAAGCTTTGCCGCCTTGGCAACAGGCTCGTTATAATAGAGATTTGATGTATGCTGAATTTTATCTATCTGCCCGATAACAGCCTTTTTCCAGCCATCATCGTTTACGCCGAAAATATTAACGCCTATACCCGAAGTAAAATCAATTACCACTCTGCCGTCGGAGGACGTCAGAGACGCATTTTTGCCGCCCGTCAAGGCTATCGGAAAATGACCGTAAGTCGGCATCAAATATTTGTCGGCAGTATTTTTAATTTCGTTAAAATCCATTTTATCAGTCCTTAATAAACTAATCTTATTATATATACAAAGTCCGAAAAATGCAATTGCCGTTTACCTCAAGCTGTTGTTGAAGAAGCTGTATGTATTTACCTCAAGCTGTTCAAAACAAAGTATTACGGAAATAGGCACAAATCTTGATTTCATGAAATTTTTTTCGTTAGACAAGGCGTGTAAAACGATGCTGTATGTATTTACCGCGAATCGCACAAAACGAAGTTTAGCAGAAAAAAGCGCAAAATCTTGATTTCGTGAAATTTTTTTCGTTAGACGAGGCGTGTGCGGCGATGCTGTATGTATATACTGCGAGCTGCACAGAACGAAGTATAACGGAAAAAAGACACGAAATCACCCGTGAAACATTGTGCCGAAGCCCTCATCCGTGAATAACTCCATAAGAATAGAATGCGGTATACGTCCGTCGATTATGTTGGTCTGAAGAACTCCGCGGCGGACGGCCTCTACGCAGCAGTCGATTTTCGGTATCATACCGCCGGAGATAACGCCCTGAGACTTGAGCGACGGTATTTCGGAAACCTGAACGTCGTGAATTAAAGTGGAATCATCGTCTTTATCCATCAAAAGTCCGCTGATGTCGGTCATAAGCAAAAGCTTTTCCGCGTGGAGACTTGCGGCTATTGCCGCCGCGGCGGTATCGGCGTTTATATTGAACACCTCGCCGTTCTCGCCCGTTGCAACGGATGAGATAACGGGGATATATTTATTTTCAAGAGTGTAATCTATAACGTCGGTATCGATTTCGGTTATCTCGCCTACAAATCCGACGTCCGATTTTGTGTATTTTACGGCCTTCATCATTTCGCCGTCGATACCGCAAAGGCCTATCGCCTTGCCGCCGTGCTTTGAAATGAGCTGTACCAAATGCTTATTCACCTTGCCTGCCAAAACCATTTGAACAATATCTATTGTTTCTTCGTCGGTATAGCGCAGTCCGTCTACAAAGCGGCTCTGCTTGCCGACACGTTTGAGCATATCGGATATTTCCGGTCCGCCGCCGTGAACAAGCACAATATTTACTCCGACGGAACGAAGAAGAACTATGTCGGTCATTACGGCATCCTGAAGCTCTTCGTTTACCATGGCATTGCCGCCGTACTTTATGACGACCGTTTTGTTTTGATATTTCTGAATATACGGTAAAGCCTGAACAAGAACCTCGGAACGGTCCGAATTTGTTATATTTGATATTTCCATATTTCTCCTCCGATAAATGTCTGTGAATACTGCGTTTATACGTTTTACGCTCAGGTGCGGTAATCGCCGTTTATCTTGACGTAATCGTATGTCAAATCACAGCCGTAAGCCGCGGCAGAGAAACTGCCTGATTTTAAATCGACAAGGATATACACCTCATCACAGACTAAGACTTTTTTCGCAAGTTCTTCGGAAAACGGAATTCCCGAGCCGTCCTTGCACACTTCTATTTCTCCGCCTGCCGAGCTGAATTTCACATCAACCTTATGAACGTCAATATCGGCTCCGCTGTAACCGAGAGCGCAGAGAATTCTGCCCCAGTTTGCATCCGCTCCGAACATAGCCGCCTTAACAAGCGACGAGCATATAACCGACTTTGCACATATTTTTGCCGTCTTTTGGTCTGCGGCACCCGAAACAATACATTCGACAAGCTTTGTTGCACCCTCGCCGTCTTTCGCCATAAGCTTTACAAGCTTTTCGCAAATTGCCGCAAGCGCACAAGTAAAGGCTTTATAATCTGCGTTTTCGGAGGTTATTTTCTCGTTTCCGCAAAGGCCCGACGCCAAAACAGCCACGGTATCGTTGGTGGATGTGTCGCCGTCTACGGAGAGCATATTAAAGCTGTCTTTAACCACCTCGAGAAGTGATTTTTTAAGCATTTCCGCCGAAATGTCGGCATCCGTTGTAATAAAAGCAAGCATCGTTGCCATATTGGGGTGAATCATACCGCTGCCCTTGGAAATGGCACCTATACGGCATTTTTTGCCACCGAGAGAAAACTCACAGGCAAATTCTTTTTTTACGGTGTCCGTTGTCATTATCGCATTTGCCGCAGAATCAGAGCCGTCCTTATTAAGACCCGAAACAAGCTTCGCCATACCGTTTTTGATGGGCTCAAGGTCTATCGGCTGACCTATAACTCCGGTGGAGGCTACCACAATATCGCTTTTTGAAATACCGAGTGCGTCCGCGGTTATTTTGCACATTTCCTCCGCTTTTTCAACTCCGTCGGCATTGCAGGTATTGGCTATGCCGCTGTTGCAGACAATTGCGCGCGCCTTGCCGTCGCTTATATTTTCACGTGTGACGGTTATCGGTGCTCCGCACACAAGATTTTGCGTATAAACAGCCGCCGCGTCACAGTCCTTTTCACAGTAAATAAGTGCGAGATCCTTTTTCTCCTTATTCTTACGGATTCCGCAATGAATTCCGTTTGCGGTAAATCCTTTCGGTGCGGCGACACCGCCGCCGATAAAACTTAATTCCATTATAATTTACCTTTCATTTATAATCTTACAGGTCAAGTCCGTATTCGGGAGGTAAACCCATAACAATATTCATACATTCCAAAGCCGCTCCCGACGCACCCTTGCCGAGATTGTCGTAAAGAGCCATAAGAAGAAGTCTGTCGTCATTTCCGGCTACGGTGACATCCATACTGTCAAGTTCAGCTTTAGAATTTGCCGCAACAAAGCCGCCGTTATCAAAAGCCTCTTTATATTTAACTATGTCCGAAGCGTATTTTGAGCGGTAAACCGCTTTAATGTCCTCTGCGGTTTTTCCGTCTTTGAGATCCGTTTTAAACACCGGAACCGTGACGAGCATACCGCTGAAATAATCACAGATATACGGACAAAATATCGGTGTAACTGACAGGCCCGAAATTTTTCGCATTTCTTTAAGGTGCTTATGCTCCTGATTTAAAGCGTATTCACGGGGAGCAAAAAGCTCCGGTGCTTTCTCGTCGCTTTCATACATAGCGATACCTTTTTTGCCGGCTCCGCTGTAACCCGAAACGGCGTGACAGATAAATCCGTGGTCCGGAGAAACAATACCCTCGTCCAAAAGAGGCTTTACAAGCGCTATAAATCCGCTTGCATAACAGCCCGGCGACGCTATACGCTTTGAAGAAGCCACGGTTTTAAATCCGTCTTTAAATATTTCGGGGAAACCGTAAGCCCACCCCTCGCTTGTACGGTGAGCGGTTGATGTATCTATAATAACCGTGTCGTCATTTGTAACAAGCTCTGCCGCTTCGATTGCCGTAGCGTCCGGAAGGCAGAGAAAAGCTATATCGGCACTGTTGAGAGCTTCCTTTCTTGATTTTATGTCCTTGCGAAGCTCATCGGGAAGAGTTAAAAGCTCAATATCATCTCTTTTTTTCAGACGGTCAAATATTTTAAGACCCGTAGTTCCCTGACTGCCGTCTATAAATACTTTTTTCATATTATTCACCATAGCCTTTCAGGCACCAAACAGTTTATTAAAAATCACCGTATATTCTTTGAAGCCTTAACGGGGCGCAACCGGTGATTTTCGCCGTCTCAAAATTACGCCGCAGGCAAATTTTGATGGCAATATAATTTAAGAAGTGTAACTTTTCACACTATTAGTCTTGTTCTTTCAATATTTTTTCTATTCTCTTTGCCTCTTTCAGCACGTTCTGCGGTGCCGGTCCGCCGAGCGAAGTCCTGCCGTTTACGCACTTGTCGAGATTTATGGCGTCATAAACGCCGTCATCAAACAAATCGCATATCTTTTTGTATTCTTCAAGAGGCAACGTTTCAAGCGTAAGTCCTTTTTTAATGCAGAGAGCCACTATTTCACCTGTGGCCTTATATGCGTCACGGAACGGCAATCCCTTGCCGACGAGATAATCGGCGCAGTCGGTAGCGTTGATAAATCCGCCTGCCGCGGCTTTACGCATATTTTCGGGAAGAGCCGTCATTGTGTCAAGCATGGGGATAAATGTGGTAAGGCAGATTTTAACGGTGTCAAAGGCGTCAAATATAGCTTCCTTATCCTCCTGCATATCCTTATTATAAGCGAGCGGCAATCCCTTCATCATTGTCAGAAGTGTCATAAGATCTCCGAAAACACGACCGGTTTTGCCGCGGATAAGCTCGGTTATGTCGGGGTTTTTCTTTTGCGGCATTATTGACGAGCCTGTTGAAAAAGCATCGTCAAGCTCAACAAATTTAAATTCCCACGAGCACCAGAGGATTATCTCCTCCGAAAAACGCGAGAGATGAACCATAAGTATTGACAAAGCGGACGCAAGCTCCATACAAAAGTCCCTGTCCGATACGCCGTCAAGCGAATTGAGCATAGGTCCCGTAAAGCCGAGTGCCTCGGCTGTCATTTCGCGGTCGGTATTATATGTTGTACCGGCAAGTGCACATGAACCGAGCGGGCAGTAATTCATTCTTCTCTGCGCGTCGGCAATACGTTCGCGATCACGCAGAAGCATTTCGGCATACGCCAAAAGATGATGGCCGAATGTTATGGGCTGAGCGCGCTGCATATGAGTGTAACCCGGCATAACGGCGTCTGCATACTTTTCAGCCTTTTTACACAGAACACCTATAAGCTCCGTGACAAGCGAATAAACGCTGTTGCACTCGCGGCGCAAATACAGTCTCACGTCAAGAGCTACCTGGTCGTTTCTGCTGCGCGCGGTATGAAGTCTTTTGCCGGCCGCGCCTACGCGCTTTGTGAGCTCGCCCTCAACAAAGGTATGTATATCCTCTGCATTCGGGTCTATCTCCAACGTACCGTTTTCGATTTCCGCCTTAATGGCTTTTAATCCGTCAACAATTTTTGAAAGGTCATCCGCCGATATGATATTTTGCGCACAAAGCATAGTGGCGTGTGCAATACTGCCGTCTATATCATCCTTATACATTCTGCTGTCAAACGCTATTGACGAATTAAAATCGTTGGTTTTGGGGTCTAAAGCCTTTTGAAATCTGCCCTGCCAAAGCTGCATTTTTTTACTCCTATCAAATACCACACAGCGACAAGAGACAGAAACATCTCTTGTCGCACGTGGTAGTGCTAAGCACTGTTGTTTATTTTTTCAAGCGGTTTACAATAATTATTTGTTATCTCTCTTTGCGTCAAGTAAAGCTTTTACCTTTGTGGGGAGTCCGAAGAGATTGATAAATCCGGTAGCGTCGGTCTGATCGTATGCGCCGCCGTCATCGCCGAACGAAGCAACATTTTCATCATAAAGAGTATACACAGAGGTGACGCCTGCGTTTATAACATTGCCCTTATAGAGCTTAAGCTTAACGTCGCCGGTTACGGTCTGCTGAGTGTTGTCGACAAAAGCCGCAAGAGCTTCGCGAAGAGGTGAGAACCATTTGCCGTTGTATACGAGCTCGCCGTATTTCTCGGCAACGAGTTTTTTGTAATGAGATGTGTCACGGTCGAGAGTTATCATTTCAAGAAGCTCATGAGCCTTGTAGAGGATTGTTCCGCCGGGAGTCTCATAAACACCGCGTGATTTCATACCTACAAGACGGTTCTCGACTATGTCAAGAAGGCCTATACCGTTTTCTCCGCCGAGCTTATTGAGCTTTTCGACAAGGGAAACAGCGTCAAGCTCTTCGCCGTCAACAGCTGTGGGAACACCCTTTTCAAAATGGATTGTAACATATGTAGGCTCATCGGGAGCTTTTTCGGGAGAAACTCCGAGCTCAAGGAAGCCGTCTTTATTGTACTGCGGTTCATTTGCCGGATTTTCAAGGTCAAGTCCCTCATGAGAGAGATGCCATACGTTTTTATCTTTTGAGTAATTTGTTTCACGATTGATTTTAAGCGGAATCTGATGAGCCTCGGCGTAATCTATTTCTTCATCACGCGATTTTATGTCCCACTCACGCCAGGGAGCGATGATGGCCATATCGGGGCACAGGGCCTTGAGGGTCAGCTCAAAACGCACCTGATCGTTGCCCTTGCCGGTGCAGCCGTGGCAGATGGCATCTGCACCCTCCTTGATGGCGATATCAGCCAGTGCCTTGGCGATGCACGGACGTGCAAAGCTGGTGCCCAGCAGGTAGTCCTCGTACTTAGCGCCGAACTTCAGGGTGGGGAAGATGTAGTTCTCCACAAAGTCCTTCTTCAGGTCCAGCACATACAGCTTGGATGCGCCGGTAGCCTTGGCCTTTTCTTCCAGACCGTCCAGCTCGGTGCCCTGACCCACGTCACCGGAAACAGCAACGACCTCGCAGTTGTTGTAGTTTTCCTTCAGCCAGGGAATGATGATGGAGGTATCCAGACCGCCGGAGTAAGCCAGCACGACCTTTTTGATGTTTTCCTTTTTCATGATAAACGCGCTCCTTTAATAAAAATACACTTTTGTTCTCTGATGCGCATTTCCCTTCGCATCCTCTGTCTTTCGTTTGCGGTTGATGCTTTTATTATACGCAGCGCGGGTTTTCCGTCAATGCTAAAAACTGCCAAACATAGCGCCTGTTTCGCTTTTCTTTTGGTTCAATCTGTATCTTTATGCAGATATTTTTAAATATATTCGCATTTTATGCAATTTGAGTGTATTTTTTCATGGGGTTTTGCGGGTCTCCCTCAGGCAAAGCCCCCCCCTCGGGGGAGCTGTCGAGCGTATGCGAGACTGAGAGGGCGTCCCCCGCAAAACAAAATCACCGGAGCATCCGCAGACGCTCCGGTGGTTTAACTATAACGATTTAGTTCAGCTTCAAATCGCCCTCTTTGATCCAACCCAGCTTGCGCTCCACCTCGCAGAACACTACGCTGAGCACGGCGGGCAGCACAAAGCACAGCAGCACCATGGCAGCCCAGTCCATGGGGGTGATGGCAGCCTTGGTACCGGCGGCAATATCGCTGACCCAGCCGGTGTAAACGCCGATCTGACCCACCAGACCACAGGTGCCCATGCCGGAGGAGACCGCCGCGCCGTTCATCTCAAAGTGGAACAGGCAGGTAGCCAGCGGGCCGGTGATGGCACTGGCCAGCGTGGGGGCGATCCAGATGCGGGGATTCTTGATGATGTTGCCCATCTGCAGCATACTGGTGCCCAGCCCCTGACTGACAAGGCCGCCCACACCGTTCTCCTTGTAACTCATCACGGCAAAGCCCACCATCTGGGCGCAGCAGCCCGCCACGGCAGCGCCGCCTGCAAGGCCGGTCAGACCCAGTGCGGCGCAGATAGCAGCGGAGGAGATGGGCAGGGTCAGTGCCACACCCACGATGACCGACACCAGAATGCCCATGACCAGCGGAGCCTGCTCGGTAGCCCACATAATAAGAGTGCCCACCTGACTTGCGGCTGCACCGATAGGGGCGGCGATGAGCATGGAAAGCCCGACGCCCGCAAAGATGGTCACCAGCGGGGTGACAAGGATATCCACCTTGGTCTCCTTGCTCACGGCCTTGCCCAGCTCTGCCGCCGCGATGGCAATGATGAGCACAGCCAGCGGGCCGCCTGCACCGCCCAGCGCATTGGCCGAGTAGCCCACGGTGATCAGGCTGAACAGCACCAGCGGCGGGCAATGCAGTGCCCAGCCGATAGCACAGGCCATGGCGGGGCCGCTCATGGCCGTAGCGTAGCCGCCCAGATCCACCAGCAGTGCAAGACCGGTCTGCTGACCCACCGTCTTGATGATGGTGCCGATGAGCAGACTGGCGAACAGGCCCTGTGCCATTGCGCCCAGTGCGTCAATGAGGTAACGCTGCGGAGAGATGACGATATCCTTCCGCGTCAAAAATTCTTTCAGCTTCGACATAAAACTTGCCTTTCTATCCAAAACAGATCGTTAAGGTTACGAACGTATGTCCTGTATCATACCATACACCTGTCAAGACAGCAAGAGGTTGCTGGAAAAATTGTGAAATTTCGGCTTTGTGCAATGTTCTGCCCTGCCGGAACGTATTCCATTTAGAACTTTTTCCGACACACTGCCCCGGTGGAGAATTTGTGTAGAAGCCCGCTGTGCCGTTGACGGCTCCCCGCGTGCGGGTGTATACTAGAGGAAGCGTAAAGTTATCATCCGCCGTCCTTTTTATTATAAGCGCATGGGCGGCGTGGAATAAAAGCGGGCCCGCCCCGGGCAAGGGGCAAAGACCCGGTGCAGCACAGCGCTGCATCACCGGGAGATTCGGAGGCAGAGACGATAGATGAAAAAACGATTTGACCGATCCGGCACAGCCCGCCGCAAGGCGGTGACAGCCATTGCAGCGCTGACCATGGCGCTGGTTCTGGCTGTGGGCGGCGCAGGGGCAGCGACCCTGCTGTCTGCACGGCCGGAAACTTTGACCGTGGGCGCGGTCGTGCCCCACATCACCGCCGAAGCACCGCAGCAGACTGCTCCGGCTGACCCTGCCCCGGCAGCGGAGAGCACGGCGACTGCCCCGGAGCAGACAGCGGAAAGCACCGCGCAGCCGCAGCAGGCCGAGTCTGTCCCGGAACAAGCAGAAAAACCGGAAACCGCCGAAGCGGAACCGGCTGAGCCGGAAGAAGCTGCTGCAGCACCGGAAACGCCGGAAACACCGGCACAGCCCGCCGGGGACGCCGCGCTGGAGGAGGAGAACTCCCCTGCCATGCTGCTGGAGGAGACCCCGGAGCTGGCCGCGCAGGACCCGCAGGCTCCCGCAGCGGACGGCACCGCCCAGAACGACACCACCAGCCAGCACACCCCGGAGGGCAGCGTACTGCTGACCCCGGAACAGATCCAGCAGGCGCTGGATTCCGGCGCGCTGGAAGATGCCGAGGCGCAGTGCATCGACCTGACTGACGAAAACGGCTTTTTCCGGTGGCTGTTCAACTGGCTGTTCGGCAGCAAGGATAAGGAAGAGGAACCGGCTCCGGCCTACTCCGGCTGGCGCACCGAGAACGGCAAGACCTACTACTATGCGCAGGACACCAACAAAAAGGTCACCGGTCTGCGCTCCATTGACGGCAAGCTGTATTATTTCGATGCCAACGGCGTTAAACAGGACAACGTGACCTTTGGCATCGACGTGTCCAAGTATCAGTCCGGGCTGGACTGGAACAAGATCAAAAAGTCCGGCGTGAGCTTCGTCATCATCCGCATCGGCTACCGGGGCTACGGCGCTGCGGGAAATCTGGTCAAGGATCCCATGTTCGAGGAGCACTTTACCAACGCCCGCAACGCGGGGTTGAAGGTGGGCGTGTATTTCTTTACGCAGGCCGTGAACGAGGCCGAGGCACAGGAGGAGGCCGAGGCCTGCAACTGGGCACTGAACGGCCGGATGCTGGACTACCCCATCTTCTATGACACCGAGGCTTCCACCGCCCCGGGCGGCACCGGCCGCGCCGACGGTCTGGGCGCTGAGGACCGTACCAAGTGCGCCATTGCCTTCTGCGAGCGGGTGAAGGAGCTGGGCTACAAGCCCGGCGTGTACGCCTCCACCACATGGTACCGCAAGCGGGTAAATTACAACACCCTGCGCAGCCGCTACACCATCTGGAACGCCCACTACGGCGTCTCCTCCAGCCCCATCGGCTGTGACCTGTGGCAGGGCACCGAGAAGGCCCGCATCAATGGCTACAGCGGTGAGCTGGATGCCAACATCAGCTACATGGGATGACAGGAGGAGCGCGATGGACCGCATTCGTCTGATCGCGTCGGACATGGACGCGACCCTGCTGGACGGGCACAGTCAGCTGCCGCCGGACTTTCTGCATCTTGTACAGGAGCTGGCCGGACAGGATATCCTGTTCGCGGCTG
>ENA-OPXQ01001574-OPXQ01001574.1-human-gut-metagenome-genome-assembly--contig:-NODE-1574-length-12044-cov-1.693803_pt1 | contig 12044 bp, 6 predicted proteins | sample MGYA00241769_ERZ502042 | MGnify/ENA primary metagenome ERZ502042 (study PRJEB25962, sample SAMEA2041934) | human gut metagenome | biome: human gut; feature: human-associated habitat; material: faeces...
AAAAGTGAGTTTTTATCAGAACTCGATCTTGCTCTCGATGTAGCTCTTCAGCTCGCTGATGGGCATACGCACCTGCTCCATGGTGTCGCGGTCACGGACGGTGACGCAGTTGTCGGCAGCAATGCCCTTGGCCTCGTCGCCCACAGTGTCAAAGTCCACAGTGATGCAGAACGGGGTGCCGATCTCGTCCTCACGGCGGTAACGCTTGCCGATGGAACCGGTATCGTCGTAGTCCACCATGAAGTACTTGCTCAGCTCGTTGCGGATCTCCATAGCCTTCTCGCCCAGCTTCTTGCTCAGGGGCAGCACAGCGCACTTGTAGGGAGCCAGAGCCGGATGCAGATGCAGCACGGTGCGGATATCCTCCTTGCCCTTGCTGTCGGTCAGGTGCTCCTCGTCGTAGGCCTCGCACAGGAAGGCCAGCGCCACACGGTCGCAGCCCAGAGAGGGCTCGATGACGTAGGGGATGTAGTGCTCGTTGGTCTCGCTGTCGAAGTACTCCAGGCTCTTGCCGGAAGCTTCCTGATTCGTTTTATCCCCATAGTCCAGATCAGGAATCAGCCCGATAGCAAAATCACGTGTCCCGGTCACCCAGTTCTTCTTGTCATTATACATTTCCCATACGAGCATGGCACCGATATTATGCTTTTTAGCAAACGTATTGTTGTAGTTCATAGAGAACTGATAGGTCGGTTTGTCATAGTTTTCCAGCTTCGATTCCAGATGCGCGGTGTTAACCACTTTCTCTATATACTCTTCATTCGCATAATCATACGTATATTCCGAGAGGTCTTTCCGCCACGTTTTCCATTCCTTGTTCGTATAGTCGTAGGCAACCAATGCTTTCGCCATCAGTCCTTTCACCCAGGGAAGTTGCCAGGTGATAGCCAACGAGCTGTTAAATTCACGACGCAGGCGGTCTTCATAACCACTGTCGTCCGAATCGGAAACATGCACGGGGTTCGCCATATCTCCTACGGCTCCCCAATAATCCGGGTTGTCATTGGCATACATGGAATAAGTCGGGATGGCCATTTGTGCCGAACGGAACAGGTTGTCACCATTGTAAGGCTTTTTGCGGTTGTCGAAGCGTCCGCTCAAACGCAGTTCCACGTTCAGTCCCTTAGCCACTTCCACGCTCAGGTTGGAACGGACGTTGTAACGTTGGTAATTCCAGTCGCCCGAACGGATGATACCGCCCTGGTCCATATATCCGATAGACATGTAATATTTCACTTTCTCCGTACCGCCTGTCAGGCTCAAGTTGTGTGAAGTCTGGGGAGCGGTGCTACGCATCGTCTCACTCCACCAGTCCGTACCTGCCGTACCGTTCCGGTAGGCTTCCAGTTGTTCTTGTGAATAAGCGGAAGCTCCGCGCCACGGGTTGGCATTGTGAATCGCTTCATTGTAAAGAGAAGCGTACTCATAAGCATTCATCATCTCCGGATAGCGGGTCACTTTCTGAAAACCTACATAGCCGTTATATTCTATCTTTACCTTCTGTTCCGTCCCTTTCTTGGTAGTAACCAGCAGAACACCGTTTGAACCTTTAAAACCGTAAACAGCTGCGGCGGCATCTTTCAGGATAGAGATGGATTCGATATCATTCGGGTCGAGCTGCGTATAATCACGCTCGATACCGTCTACAATCACCAGCATGCTTCCATATCCGCGAATATCGACGGAAGCTCCATCATCACCGGGGCTTCCGCTACGCTGTACGGCACGCAAACCCGGCAAACGTCCGGCGAGCATATTCGTCACACTGGGAGCTTTTACTTCCATCAACTTATCCGAAGAGATGGCAGCTACCGAACCGGTCACGGAAGCCTTTTTCTGAATACCGTAACCTACCACCACTACCTCGTCCAGCGTCTCGGTATCTTCCTGCAAAGTTACTTTCAGTCCAGCTTGCCCGTTCACCCGCACTTCTGTTGTTTTATATCCTATATAGGAAATCTGTAACACTCCATTAGCGGGAACCGGCAAGGTAAACTTACCGTCCACATCGGTAATCGTCCCCACACCGGCAGCACCTTTCAGTTGCACCGAAGCTCCGATAACCGGTTCTCCGCCGGCATCAACAACCACACCTTTCACCGTGATATTCCGAACAGTCTGTTCGATACCCGATACCGAAGGGCTTTCCGCATATACCGTAAACGGCACGCACAGGAAAGTCCCTGCCATTAAAGCTGAAACAGTAGCTATCTTCAGCCGGTCGTTGAACGACTTTAAGACAACCGTGTTCATTTTACAAACATGTTTCATAGATTAAATTAATTATGTGTTTTAAGTTTCGAATCTATATTATCATCACATATCGCTACTGCAACCTGCGAATCGGCACAGCCATAATAGAGATATAATTTGTTTTTAAAGTAAGCCAATCCTTCGATAAACACTGTTCCGTCCTTGTACTGACCGCTCTTCTCGAAAGCGGCTTCGGGCACAAAGAAAGGTTTATCCAAGCGGTCGAGTACTTTATAAGGGTCGTTGGCGTCAAACAGGAACTGCCCTGCACAATAAGCGCCTGCGGGGTATGCCGGGTCCCTTTCTTCCTTGTATCCGTTCTTGCCATTGTATAATAATACAATACCGTTCACGGTTTTGATAGCCGGTGGCCCGCACTCAGTCAGGCGGCTGTCGAAATACCCGCTGCGGGGTTTGGCTATCTCCCTTAGTTCGTTGTTTTCGTTCAGTACCGGAGCCCAGTCGGTCAGGTTATCGGAAGTTGCGGCACATACCGCATTCTCCCCCCAATACATAAAGTATTTGCCAGCCACTTTCTCAATGACCAGTCTGCCGTCTTTCACTCCGGTGACAATAGAAGCCGATTTGCTTGCTATATTGGCAAAACGCCCGTTGTATGCTTTCGCAAAAGCGAGTCCGTGTTTCGTCCAGTTTTTCAAGTCTCTGGAAGTAGCCACCGCCAAGCGGGGAAGATTGCGGTTCCAGGCTGTATAAAGCATGACGTACAATCCGTCTTCCGTCATTGCCACACGCGGGTCTTCGCAACCACCTTCCCATTCTATTTCTTTAAAATCGTCTTCGGAAGGAAAGAGTACCGGTGCGTCCGCTTGGCTCATCGTCACTCCGTCCGTACTTTCCGCATAGCCGATGCGGGATGTCCTCTTTCCGATGCCTTGCGCCGAGTTGTCTTCCGCACGGTAGAGTACCACAATCTTCCCGTCCTTGACGGTTGCCGCCGGATTGAAAGTGTCACTCTCTTCCCATCTTACCGGCTGCTTGCGCATCGGGCATTGGAAAGTAGTCGGTTGCGGGGAAATCACCGGGTTCACCCCTTCCGGGCGGACAAAAGGGCCGAGTATCCATTGTCCGCTCTGTTCTTCGACAGCTACGGATGCCTGTTTTTGTCCGGAGCATCCGGCTAGTGTCATCATACTGATTAAATAGATTACAGATTTTAGTTTTATCATACGTCGTTTTTTTAGTTTTCCCAATCGGTCGTTCATCGTTTTTCTGCCAGCAAAACTATCGTACCCCGCAAAAAATAGAGTGTACTATATTCTCAAAAGGGTATATAGGTGCTGTACAACATAATAATTCATCCGTTTGCAATGGCAGCTTAATGGTTTTGAAATATTAACGAACCGTTTGGTTCTGTTTGATGATGTTCCGGGCCAACGGGTAGGCTATCAACTGCAAGGCTCCTACCAGTATCAATGCGTACTTCAATGCAAAATCCTGTGATATGGCAAAGGCAAGCGCCATAAAAAGGATGAGCCCGAAAGCACGCCCCAGGAATAGTCCGAATTCGTGGCTTAAAATATAAGTGTATTCATTTCTTTTCTCGATTTTAACTACTGCGTCGATGGTTTGCATCATAATGGGATAGTAAGGCAAGTCAAACAAGGGCTGAAAGATTACCTTACAGAGGACAAAGATAATCACTCCGGTGGCTGAAAACAAGACCCCGTTGAACAGAGTACCGATAAAAAAGACGAGTAACCCGGCAATAAATATCTTCGGGCGGTCTTCGGGTTTGGCAATACGCCCCAGTACATAGACCAGTATAGCCGTCAGCGTACCGCTGATTCCCTGTATCAAGCCTAATGTCCCTTCATCACCGACCAGTTTCAGAATCAGGATGGCGGGGGCAGTCACCAGGAATCCCTGTACCATTCCTTTCAGGGAAGCCAGCAACAGCATTTTCTTCCACAGTGTACAGAACCGGAAGTACAGAAAGTTCTTCTGTATCGGATTGGCAAACTTACCACGCCACAAGACAGCTACGGCAAACAGGGTCACGACTATGACTCCGACTGTGACCAAACGATAGGCACCATTTATATCAATCAGGCATCCCATGATTTCTTTGCCGTCTATCTGGCTGATGAATGCGCCAATCAATAAAGGAACAGTTATCGAAGTGATGGAGAAAAAGAAAGATTCCAGTCCGAAAAAGTAGTTCCGGCTATTATCGGTCGTGTTGTTGAGAGTCAATAGATAGCGGTTGGTCCAAAAGAAACCCGATGCGGCTCCGAGAACAAAACCTGCTATGCCTAACTCTACAAAGCCCAATGACTTCACCAGCATCATGGCAAACATCGACAGCCCGCTAACTAATATCCCGCCTGCATACAGTACTTTCACGCTGACATGCCGCAACAGGAAGCCGTTGACAAAAGAGGTCGCAATGATGCCGATATACATAAAAAGTTGATAGAAAGCTACGGAAACAGGCTCGCTCGTGTGACGCATCACATAAGCACCTACAAATATCTCCACCACAGGAAGCACGAACGCATAGAGCAGGTTAGTCATCAACAGTACACGTACATTGGAAGTCTGCTGCTTGAAGAATTGATATTCTCTTTTCAATTTATTCATTTCTTACCTTAATATATGTCATGACTTTAATGAACGAAGGATTTCCCCGATGGAGAACTCCGCTCCGCAGATTACTTCATCACTCGCACCGTAGTAAACAGTCACCTTATCCCCTTCTACCAGATGCCCGTTCGTGAAGACCACATTCCCGAAAAATCCGGTCTGCTCGTAGGGAGCAGTCGGTTCCATTATAGGAGCTTTGCTTCGGGCAATTACCTTTGAGGGGTCGTTCAAATCAAGCAGAAGGGCTCCCAGGCAATAGCGGTTCTGATAGTCTGCACCATGATAAATCTCCAGCCAGCCTTCCTCTGTACGGATAGGCGCGGCGCCCGCACCCACACGGGCACAGTCCCAGCTATCGGGACGAGTGGTCGCAACGCAACGGTGGTTACCCCAGTGCAACCGGTCGGGTGATTCGGCAAGCCAGATATAGTTGCCGCCCAGTTCGGGACTGCTCGGGCGATGCAAGGCGAAATATTTGCCGTTTATCTTCTCTTCAAACAAGGCACAGTCTTTATTATGAGGGGGAAAAATCATGCCGTGACGAGTGTAATTCTTCCAGTCACGGGTATGAATCAGCCCTACACCGACGGCAACGGAAGAGACTTCGGTAAACGTCAGGTAATAGCCGTCGGCTGTAGTCGCCACCCGGCAGTCCTCGATGCCGAAAGCCTCTAATGCCCCTTTGCCGAAAATAGGCGGATAATCCGGTTCTTCCTTAAAATGGATGCCGTCCTCGCTCGATACCAACCGGAGATAAGACATGGTAGTCAGATAATTCTGTCCCGCATATCCTATCACACGAGGGTCGGAAGCGTCCAGTTCCGGGTCATTTTCGTCGAAAGAAAGCACTTCTATCTTCCCTTCCTTATTATATACGGGGAAACTAATCACTCCCTGTTTCTGTACGGGGCGTTCGGCTACCCGCAGTAATAACCAGGTTTTTCCGTCGAAGCGGAATACGCCGGGATTCAGGAAACAGGTGATTTCCATACCTTCTATTCCCGGTTGTAAATCAGATGGTTTCAATAATGGGTTCTGATGAAATCGTTTTGCAATATCCATTTTCTAATCATTAAATAGGTGTTGTTTTTATTTCTCGTGGCAAAGCTACCCCACGCAGCGACGGGAAGAGTGTACTATATTCTCAAAAGGGTATACACGTGTTGTACAGCATATTTTTATCTTTGTTTTCTTATTTTTCCTCTCTATCTTTGCGACATGATTCTACGAAAACACTCATATTTCCGTTACATCTGCATCCTTATTTATTCATGCCTGATGCCTGTTTTATTACATTCGCAGAATGTAGTAAAACAGATTTCCAATGCGGATGGATTATCCAATAATTCGGTGAATTGTTTCCTCGAAGATTCGGAACATACGCTTTGGGTAGGGACATGGGACGGATTAAATGCATATAACGGTCGTAGCTTCAAAACCTATTCTTATAATAAAAAGGATGCAGGGTCTATCAGTAATAATGTCATCTGGCAGATTATCGAGCAGAGCGACTCTATCCTGTGGGTATCTACGGACTATGGGGTGAACCGGTGGAAACGTTCTACCCAACAGTTTACTCCTTATTATTTAGGTACACAGAATAATCCGCCGAAACAGGAGAAGTCATTTCTGCTGGATATCACTTCCGGCAAGCATATTATCTGTTATGTGAAAGAGCAGGGTCTATTCTGTTTCGATGACCGGAAACAGGAGTTTGTTTCCTTGAAGAATGACCTGCCCGATGACATCAGGAACTTCGTCATTGATTCCAAAGACCGGATATTCTTTCTCACAGGACATGGACAATTATTGCATTATCAACTGACTGTCCGCAACTCCTGTCCCGAACTCTCGTTCAAAGAAGAAATCAGGCACTGTGCCCCCGTTTCCAATATTTATCTTTCCCAGGACTGCCTCATCATTAACGATGACAGGACGCTGACTGTTTCACAAGATAACCGTATATTGGACAGTATAAATATTCCGGAGAACAAAACCGTATCACAAGCTATCTGCCACGGTGAATATCTCCTTATCAGCTTTATCGAGGGGGGATGCATCAGATATAATCTTGAAAATGGGACTTCAACGGAATTACTCCAATTGCCGGAGAAAGCTTCCATTTTCACTATTTATATCGGCTCGCAGAATATCCTTTGGGTAGGTACGGACGGACAAGGGATATTGGAAGTCTATGAACACAGTTCGCCTTTCCATACCGTAAAAACGAATTATCCTGTCCGCTGTTTTTGTGAGGAAGACAATGGCAATATACTCGTAGGAACAAAAGGAGAAGGTATCCTGCTGCTCGACAAGCAGGAACGGGGAGTCAACCCCTATCTTTCAACAGGCAACGGGTTAATCTCCAACTCCGTTTATACTATCCGCAAAAATATGTCCGGGGATATATTCATCGGAACCGAAGGGGCGGGTATCAATTATATTCCACTCAATGGCAACCAGGTGAAAAAACTGGGTATTCCCGCTGAATTTCCAGCTTTCAGGGCAGTTTACAGTATCCTTTTCACCCATAATGATTCACTTTTATGGTTGGGAACTTCCGGCTACGGACTTATCAAGCTGAGCCTGCAAAGGGAAGGAAAAAGTTATAGAGTAACGGACATGAAACAATATAAATCTCCCGGCCCTTCTTCGCCAAGCAATAATATTATTTATTCGGTTATTGCCGGATACGATGAGAATGAACTTTGGCTAGGCACGCGAGGGGGCGGAATTAATAAGTTCGATATCGCGTCCGAACGTTTCCGGCAGATGAATGAGATAGACCCCGGTTTGTCCCTGACTAACAATGACGTGATTTATCTGACTAAAGGAGATTCTGCCAGTATCTGGATAGGTACCAGTTATGGTCTTAACCGGTTGTTCCCGACAGCCACACCGCCTTCCATCACCGAATATACGGACAATAACGGATTGCCCAATAATACGATTCACGGCATCCTGAAAGATGAGAACGGGAATATTTGGGCAAGCACCAATCAAGGTATCTCCTTTATCGACTTGCCCTCGGGAAAAATTACCAATTATTCCTCAAGAAACGGGCTGCAAAACGACGAATTTTCTGATGGGGCTATTTTTAAGGACAAAGCCGGATGGCTGTATTTCGGCGGAGTCAGCGGGTTGAACTATTTCGACGAGAACAAGATACGCTTACGGGAACATATCGCATCATTAAGCCTGAACAGCCTGAAGATAAACAATACAAGCCAGAATATCTACGAACGTATCCGTAACCATACACTCCGATTGGACTATGACGAGCCTTATATTACTTTGGGATTTGCCGCACATGATTTTATCAACAATGAGAATTGTGAGTTCAGCTACCGCATTATCGACTTTGCCGACGAATGGATTTACAATGAGAATAACCCGAATATCGTTATCACCAAACTGCCGCCGGGAAAATATAAACTGGAAGTAAAATGCACCAATGGCGACCGGGTATGGAGCAACGAAATCTATTCCCTCAATTTGGACATCGCTTACCCCTGGTGGCTCAGTACTACAGCTTTTATTATTTATTTTATCCTGATTGCCATTGCTATCTATATCACGCAATCCGTCATCAAGAATCGAATCCGGCTGAACCGTCAGATTCTACTGGAACATATCGAGAAACAGAATCAGCAACGTATCCATGAATCGAAGTTGAACTTCTTCACGAATGTGGCACACGAGTTTTTCACTCCGTTGACACTGATATACGGCCCGGCACAGCACTTGTTGGAAAAGGCAGACCTCGACAGTTATACAAAAAGATATATCTACATCATCAAGAACAATGCCGACCGGATGCAGAAGCTTATCAACGAACTGATGGAGTTCCGGAAAGCAGAAGCGGGACATACAGCTATCTATGCTGAAAAAGTGGATATTCAGTTGCTCGTCGACTATGTATCGGACAACTATACCGAAATTGCCGAAGAAAACAAGATAGACTTCAGCTTCAAAAGCAAAGAGGTATCATCCTTTACAACAGACCGGAATGCACTGGAAAAAATAATATTCAATTTGCTTTCCAACGCCTTCAAATATACGCCGTCCGGCGGATATATCCGTGCTGAAATACGGGGGAATGTCGCTGACGGGACATTGCATTTCCGAATCCGCAACTCGGGCAAGGGACTGACAGAGAAACAAATGAGTGAGATATTCAGCCGGTTCAAGATTTTCGAAAGCAGTAACCTGAAACATGCGGGAAGCACCGGAGTCGGCCTGAATCTGACCAAGAGCTTGACGGAGTTATTGGGCGGAGAAATCACAGTAGGAAGTGTATTGGGAGAGTATGTAGAATTCAATGTGTCTCTACCGTCCATGCACGTGAATTCCGGAAAAGAAAGTCAGCCGGCAGAAGAAGAGGCAGAAGCCGGTGAAATGCTTTTTGTCCCAAAACAAAAGGAAATTAGTATATTGATTGTAGAAGATGAAAAGAATATCCGCGAACTTCTGAAAGATATCCTGCTTCCTTACTACCAGGTTCGGGAAGCAGCCGATGGGGAAGAGGCGCTGAAAGAAATCGAACAGAAACAGCCGGATATTATTATCAGCGATGTATTGATGCCCAGGCTGGACGGCATCACTCTGACGGATATATTGAAAGCCAACGAGCGGACTGCCCACATTCCGATTATCCATATCTCCGCCAAGAACTCCATCGAAGACCAGATTAACGCTTACAAACATGGAACAGACTTATATATCCCCAAACCTTTCCACCCGAGGCATGTATTGAGCGCGGTAGAGAATATGATTAATAAATACTCTCTGATGAAAGAGTATTTCAAATCCAGCCGTTCCTCTCTCATCGTAAGGGATGGAATCACCATGCATAAAGAGGATGAGCTGTTACTGGACAAGATTATCAAATTCATCGAAGATAATATTGACGACGAATCCATGAATCCGGATTCTCTCGCAGACTTTATAGGAGTAAGCAAAGCGGGATTGTACCGTAAACTCAAAGAATTGACGGAAAAGACACCAAGCGAATTTGTCCGTACCATCCGCCTGGAATATGCAGCAGGCCTATTAAAGACTACCAAGCTTACCGTTACCGAGATTATGTATAAATCGGGCTTCTCAAACAAGTCTTATTTCTACCGGGAGTTTGCCAAGTTATACAACACTTCTCCCAAAGAATACAGGAGCGGACAGACAGAAGAAAAGGATACTTAATAACCATCTAACAATAAAGAAACAATGAGAAAACTTTTTATTGTATTGGCGCTCTGCGGTGTGTCAATACTGAATGCGCAGCAACTGAATGTCGCTTCTTACAATGTACGAAACAGTAACCCGAACGATGCCAAAGCCGGAAACGGCTGGGAACAGCGTTGCCCGGTACTCACCCAGTTAATCACCTTTCATGACTTCGATATATTCGGAGCGCAGGAAGTGAAACATAACCAACTGGAAGATATGTTGAATGCCTTGCCGCAATACAGTTATATAGGCGTAGGACGGGATGACGGGAAAACGAAAGGGGAATATGCGCCTATCTTCTACCGGAAGGATAAATTCAAGTTACTCAAATCCGGGAATTTTTGGTTATCGGAAGATACCTCGAAGCCGAATAAAGGATGGGATGCAGCCTATACCCGCATCTGTACATGGGGAGAATTCAAGGATATTACAGGCAAGTTCAGATTCTGGTTCTTTAACCTGCACATGGACCATATCGGAGTAGTGGCACGTCGCGAAAGTGCCAAGCTGGTTATCAGCAAGATTAAAGAGATGTGTGGCAAAGACCCCGTCATACTCACCGGAGATTTCAATGTAGACCAGACCAGCGAAAGTTATCAAGTACTTCATGAATCCGGAATATTATCAGACTCTTATGAGGTCGCGCAACTGAGATATGCAACTAATGGAACATGTGCAGGATGGAATCCGAACACATATACTCCCAACCGTATCGACCATATCTTCGTTACCAAAAACTTTATTGTTGAAAAGTACGGAGTGCTGACAGATACTTACCGGATTAAAAATGAAGCCACCGGAATGTATGAAGCACGCATTCCTTCAGACCATTTTCCCGTGAAGGCAGTATTGAAATATACCAAGTGAGCAAACTGAATTCGAAATGATAATATAAGCCTGTTAATGTTCTATTTTTAATATTCTACAAGGAAATAGCCGGTTAAAAAGTAACGAACCGGAAAATAAACTGCATAAATAAATGCATGAGCATACAAAAAATATTCTCGAAACGGTTATACCTGAAAAAAGAAAATCAAGCAATTAAATGAAAAAAAGAACTGGACGGTTATTGATTCAATAATCTCTTATCTTTACATGGTCGTAGCGCGATATGTATTTACATTTTAGATAAAAAAGCGAGCTGGTTTATATGCCAAAGAAAAGCGAAAATGTAATAGCACAATAACAGAAAAAATAGCAGCAAGTTACTCATGTTTGTAAGAGTAGCTTGCTGCTATTTTTATAGTGTTTATATCTTTATCAGAGAAGCATAATATATTAATCAATGTATTGTTTGATTAACTCCACTGGCATTGACAATTGTTTGGATATCTCTTCAATCGATGTCCCATTTTTACAGAGCATCTTAATCATTGAACGAATCACTTGTTCTTTCTGTTCAATCACTTGTTCTTTCTGCTCAATCACTTGTTCTTTCTGTTCAATCACTTGTTCTTTCTGCTCAATCAACTGCTCTTTCTGCTCAATTTCCTTATTCTTCATCATAATTGTCGTATCCCTGTCCTCTATTTCAGAAAGAATTTCGTCTTCTATCTCCATGGCACGCCGCACGTTGGGTGCAGCGGCAGCCTTCAGCAGCCGATGAACAACACACTTCACTTCATCGTCAAGATGCTCATCGTTAATTTCCAGATAGTGTTCGCTATCAGCCTGCCGATATTCTTGGTCAAATACACTCAGCAGACGTTCAAGACGGTTACGAGTTCGTCCGGTGAGGAAAGGAATCTGCACGATGATGCTGTCATGAGTCAGACTCTCTATGAAGGGGTCGGGAGAAGGAAGAGGATTGTCGTCATAATCCAGATAGCGGCGGTGCACGTAAACCACCGGCTCGGTCAGGTTACCCAAGGGGTGTCCCAGAATGTAGATAGAAATGATGGGCAAACCATATGTACGCCTTTGTCCATGCTCATTCTTTTCTTCGATAAGTGGGTGGAAAA
>ENA-OPXQ01001584-OPXQ01001584.1-human-gut-metagenome-genome-assembly--contig:-NODE-1584-length-11972-cov-4.773685_pt1 | contig 11972 bp, 6 predicted proteins | sample MGYA00241769_ERZ502042 | MGnify/ENA primary metagenome ERZ502042 (study PRJEB25962, sample SAMEA2041934) | human gut metagenome | biome: human gut; feature: human-associated habitat; material: faeces...
TCTGAAGCCGAGATGTATTATCTGGGACTGGGCGAAAAATACGGCTTTACGCTGGATACGCCCATCAAAGAAATGAGCACCGAGGCCGTCAACGCTCTGCTCTACGGCACCAACGAAGAAAAAATCGAGATGCACCGCACGAATGAGTTCGGCAGCGGCGTCTATTATAATACCTTTGAGGGCATCGTCGAGAACCTCGAGCGCCGCTTCCGCGAGACGAACAGCGAGTGGATGAAGGAGGAGATCGGCAGCTTCATGTCGGGCGTCGAGTGTCCCGACTGCCATGGTAAGCGCCTGAAACCGGTGGTGCTGGCTGTGACCATCGGCGGCAAAAACATCAGCGATTTCTGCGAAATGTCGATTCGGGACGAGCTGAAATTCATCGCTGACAATGAGCCGAACCTGACCGAAAAGCAGAAGCAGATCGGCGGCCAGATCATGAAGGAGATCAAGAACCGCCTGCAGTTTTTGCAGAGCGTGGGCCTCGATTACCTCACACTGGCCCGGTCGGCAGGCACCCTGTCCGGCGGCGAGAGCCAGCGCATCCGCCTGACCACCCAAATCGGAAGCGCGCTGTCGGGTGTGTTGTACGTGCTGGATGAGCCGTCCATCGGCCTGCACCAGCGCGACAACGATAAACTCATCGCAACGCTGAAAAATCTCCGCGACCTCGGCAATACGGTCATCGTGGTCGAGCACGACGAGGATACCATGCGCAGCGCCGATTATATCGTGGACGTCGGCCCGGGCGCGGGCGTCCATGGCGGCGAGATCGTGGCCGCAGGCTCCGTCAAGGACATCTGCAAGGCCAAGCGCAGCATCACCGGCGACTATCTGTCGGGCCGCAAGCGCATCGAGGTGCCGCAGACCCGCCGCCCTGGAAACGGCAATTTCCTCACGGTGAAGGGTGCGCGCGAAAACAATCTGCGCAACATCGACGTGAAATTTCCGCTGGGCGAGTTCGTCTGTGTGACGGGCATCTCCGGCTCGGGCAAGTCGAGCCTCATCAACGAGATTTTGTATAAGACCCTCGCCTGTGAGCTGAACGGCGCCCGCTCCCGCGCTGGCAAGTGCGATGGGGTAGAGGGCCTCGAGTTCGTGGATAAGGTCATCGGCATCGACCAGCAGCCCATCGGCCGCACGCCCCGCTCCAACCCCGCCACCTATACCGGCGTGTTCAACGACATCCGCACGGTCTTTTCCCAGACGCAGGACGCCAAAATGCGGGGCTACGGCCCGGGACGGTTCAGCTTCAACGTCCGGGGCGGCCGCTGCGAGGCCTGCGAGGGCAACGGCATCCTCCAAATCGAGATGCACTTCCTGCCGGACGTCTACGTTCCCTGCGAGGTCTGCAAGGGCGCACGCTACAACCGCGAAACGCTGGAAGTCAAGTATAAGGAAAGGACCATCTCTGACGTGCTGAACATGACCGTGGAAGAGGCGGTCGTCTTCTTCGCCAACCAGCCGAAAATCGCCCGCAAGCTGCAGACGCTGTTGGACGTGGGCCTTGGGTATGTCACGCTGGGGCAGAGCGCCACGACCCTTTCGGGCGGCGAGGCGCAGCGTGTCAAGCTGGCCAACGAGCTGGCCCGCCGCAGCACGGGTAAGACCGTGTATATCCTCGACGAGCCGACTACCGGCCTCCACATGGCTGATGTCCACCGCCTCATCGAGGTGCTGCAGAAGCTGGTGGATGCAGGCAACACCGTCATCGTCATCGAACACAACCTCGACCTCATCAAGTGCGCCGACTACATCATCGACCTCGGCCCCGAGGGCGGCAGTGCCGGCGGCCTCATCGTCGCCGAGGGCACGCCGGAGCAGGTGGCCAAGGTGCCGGGCAGCTTTACCGGCCAATACCTCAAGCCCTTGCTGGAAAAGGACGCGAAACTCCGCGCAGAGGGCAAATAAAGCAGTAAACAACAGAGCCGCAGTCTCCCAAAAGACTGCGGCTCTGTTGTTTACAAAAGTTCCAGATATAACAAAAAGCTCTTCAGTCTCTCGACTGAAGAGCTCTGGTCCAGCAGAGCTGAACAAATCCGAACTTTTTCCTTCTATCCCATCAACCGTCAAAGCGTCCTCAAATCGGACGGTTTGGGTGCCATCCTTGTAGTTGAACGTGATTAGCATCCGGTCATCGTACAGGAAAATGGCATTTATAAAAATTTCAATCAGCGCTTTCCGCTGCTTTTTCTGCGAAATATCGAACTTTCTGAATTTCATCAGCCAGAATCGGATGAAATCCTCATTGAAGCTGGGCTTCTTCAATTTTTCATCTGCGATTTTTACAGTCAGCTCATCTTTCTGGATTTCCAGCGCTTCCAGACGCTCTTTCGTTGTCCGGGTGTACAAGCCGTCCTCGATCGCCTTCATCAGGTTGTCCAGCTTTTTGTTGACCTCTCGCAGTTGCTTTTCCAGCAGCGGGATCGTGGTGTTCTCCTGATTCTGGACATCCATGACCAGTTGAACGATCTTGTCGATCATCGCATCGTCCTGAATCAGCTTCATGGTCTCCCGGACGACCAGATCTTCCAGCCAGTCCTTCTGCACGGTCTTTTTATTGCAGCCCTTGCGGCGCTTGACGTTGGCGCATTTATAATAATAGTAGGTGCGTCCGGTGGCACTGGTTCCGCTTTCGCCGAACATCAGCGCACCACACTTGCCGCAGAGCAGCTTGGTGGTCAGCAGATATTCCTCGTCTGCCTTGCCACAGGCAGGGGCACGCTTATTCTTATCCAAACGTTTCTGCACCCGGTCAAACAGGTCTTTCGGAACAATAACCGGAATTGCATCCGGCACAACGATGTCCCGAAAAGACAATTCGCCAATGTACCGACGGTTCTTCAACATGGTATTCACGCTGCTATGGGTCATTTTGCCGCCCAGCATATTGCGGACGCCCTTATCGTTGAGGAAGCTTACGATTTCCACCATCTTATCACCGTTGTCATACCGCTGAAAGGCTTCCAGCACCAGCGGAGCAGTCAACGGGTCAAGATGATAGAACTTGGCATCGTCGATTTTATAGCCAATGGTTCCCGTACCGCCAGTGCACTTACCCTTCAAGGCGTTCTCGGTCTGACCACGAATCACTTTTTCGGACAGCTCTGCCGAATAGTATTCCGCCATACCTTCCAGAAGGGTTTCCACCAGAATGCCCTGTGAACCCTCAGCAATGGGTTCCATAACGGAAATCAGGTGGACACCGTTCTTTTTCAGGATCATCTTATAGTTTGCGCTATCAAAACGATTCCGGGCAAAGCGGTCAAATTTCCAGACGAGAACAACATCAAACAGCTTCTTGCCGCTGTCTTTGATCATCTGCTGGAACTCCGGGCGATTGTCCGTTTTTGCAGAGAATGCACGGTCAATGTAGTGCTTGATGACCGTGATGCCGTTCTTTTCCGCATAAGCCGTACATTCCCGAATCTGCCCTTCGATGGATTCTTCGCGCTGGTTATCGCTGGAATAGCGGGCGTAAATTACGGCGGTCATAGACTCACTTCCTTTTTCTTATCGAACAGACGGGTAGCTTTTTGCATACTTGTAGATCTGCCGTGCACAGTCAAGGCTCATTTTGCTGGAATCGTTGTGTTTGAGCCATGCATTCACGTTGCCCGGATTCAGCTTTAAGTCTGTGTAGAGACGATAATTCGTCAGTTTCTTTTTCTGCTGAAGTTCCAACACTCGGCGATGAATCAACTCTTTTGTATCATTGTCTGCAAGGACGGCATCCCGCACCGAACAATAACTGCGCCAAACCTTCAAATAGCCTTCCGGCAATTCTGGTGATTGCTTTTCCAGAATCAGTCGCATTTGCGCCAGCGAATAGCGATTGGAAAGCTGCTCATATTCTGCAGCAACAGCACTATTTGCGGTATAGCGGAGCAACAAATCCACTTTATCAAAGGTCAGCGCATAGAGGAACAGCGGTTCTTTCAGGCGGGGATTTTCTGCCATGCAATCTGCCAGCTTATGAACACTTGCCGTCTGCACCCCGGAAAGCTCTGCCACATACTGCTTCAAGAAACCCTCAAATGTCAGCTTTCGCATGGTCTCCACCTCTCCACATACTCCTGATAACGGATATAAAAATCTCGATACCGCCAGTCGTTCAAAATGCTGGCTTTCAGCTCATCCTCATCGGTTGCAAGGTGTTCCAGCAAATTCCAGTCCAAAGAGTTCCGCACAGCCTCGCTCTCTACGTCTGCCTTGTCAGTATCCCGGAACGAGCAGAGCTTTGCAATCACCAAATCCTCCAGACTGGGTGTGTAGAACTGTACCTTTGTTCCACCAAAGGGCAGCGGCTGGAGCCGGTCTTGGAAGTTATACGGGAAATTGTCGATGTAAGCTTCCACATCGGTGTTGATGTCGTACTTGCCGAGCAAGCTATACAGTTCTTTCGGAACACTCAAGGCATCAATGTCATGAGTAGCGCGGGTCAGCTTGCCCAGCAAAATAAACGCACTGCCGCCTACGATCACCATCTGATAGCGGTCGTTATTGTCGATCATCAGATCTGCGTCTTCGTCCAGACGTTCCAGACGCTTGCGGAGGTCATCTAAGATCATCTTGCCCATAAAACAGCCTTTCGTATTTTCAATAATAGTATTTTCTAAAATCATTTTACAGAAAAGGAATCCGATTGTCAAGCACAAATCAACGACATTTCATACAATTCATACTACCATGTTGTCAGTTCACATCTCACACTGGCTAATGACCGTGCTGATTGCCGTATCATATGCCACCGGTGGATACTTAAATTTTTTCAGTAAGTGTTTCACCATCTTACGCATACTCGCACGGGCAGTTTCTTTTTTTGCAGGTCTATTACGCTCGCATTACTGAATTTCTGCGTTTCCAGCCATCTCCATTGCAGCGTTCGATTGACACAGGTTGAGTTATCGGCAGATACAGCAAACACAACGGGCGGCTCTGGTAACAGAGCTGCCCGTTGTGTTCGTTTATGAAAAGGAGAACTTAGATCTCATACCACTTGATCTCGTTGGCATCCAGATGCAGAGCAAAGCTGCTGCCGTCTGTGGTGTAAACGGTGGTATCCTGCGGCTCGTAGGTGTTGTTCACCACGCAGTACTTGCCGTTTTTGACGTAGGCGTGCACCTCCACGTTGTAGTTGGAGCTGAACCATGTATGCAGCTCTTCCTCACTGTGGGCGCTCCACAGGATAGCACGGTAAAGGGTGCGGCTGTTGGCAAAACTGTAAGGCACACCGCTGATGTACACGGCACGACCCTTGCCAAAGTCGTGTGCCGCCATCTGCACTTCTTTGTTTCGCTGCACCAGCACTTCGGTGCCCTCAAGGGCGTAGATGTTCTTTTTGCCCTCGCCAAAGTCCACGGGTTGGTCGGCGTCCTGCAAGATAAAGTGGTCGGGGTGCTCCTCCCAGTTGTATTTGTCGTAGTTGAGGGTGAAGCCGTTTTCTTCCTCCACGCCCAGCACGCTGGCAAGCTGGAGAATGTGCCCCTGATACGGGTGACCGGAGGGCTCGCCCACGCCGATAAAGCCGCCGCCGTTCCAGACGAACTTGCGGATAGCGGAGGAGATCTCCGGGTCTTCCCACCAGATGCCGCCGGTGTGTGCGGTGTCGGCATCGCCGACATTGATAATGACATCCAACGAATCCAGCAGATGCGGGTCGTTCTTGATATCCTCAAAGCTGATAAACTTCACATCAAAGGGCGCACCGGACAGCATCTCAATGACACCGGCATAGCTATAGTTCTGCTTGTAATAGAGGGCGTGATGCACCATGTGACAGCCCCAAGCCCGCATTTTACCCCAACAGTTCAGCACGGCCACTCGCTTGACACAGTAGGGTGTGGTGCCCTTGATGTTCTCGTACAGTTCGCGGAACTCGTTGCAGACGCTCTCCACGTAGTCCACGAACTCCGGGAACTGCAAGGCCAGTTTCAGATAGCCGCCATAGCCGATGCGGTCGATGGGCTTGCGCAGGATGGCGCGGCGGGCTGTAACCCAGTTCTCCTTGGCTTCCCGCACCGGGTCGCCGCCCTCGTGGAAGGTGTCGGGGAAGAAGTACGGCAGGAAACGGCCCTCGGTGTACTTCACGCCCTCAATGTCAGAGATCAGGCGCAGGGTGGAGCCGTTGCCCACGCTGCCCACTACGGCATCCAGTCCGATGGTCTTGAACTCCGGCATGAAAGGTTCGGTGCCGATCCAGTGATCGCCGAGGAACATCATGGCTTCGCACCCGCACGCGTGGGTGATGTCCACCATCTCCTTGGCAAGCTTTGCCACCTCGCGGCGCTGGAAGGCCTGAAAATCCCGAAATTCCTTGCTGGGCACCCGGTACTGGTTGTTATAGTAGCCCTGATCGATGATGTACTCCGGGCGGAACTTGTAGCCCACTTCCTGCTCAAACTGGTTGAGGATATAAGGGCTGACCGAAGCAGAGTAGCCATACCAGTCCACGAACTTCTCCCGCTTCAGCTCGTCGAAGATCAGGGTGAACTGGTGGAAGAAGGTGGTGTAGCGGATGACGTTCACATACGGATGCTCCTGGATGAACTTGCGCAGGCGCTCCATGGAATACTTGTGGGTCTTGGGCTGACGCACGTCAAAGGTGATCTGGTGCTCAAAATTCGTCCAGCCGTTGGTGGTAGCGTTGTACATATGCACCGGGTCCCAGATGAGGTAAGCCAGAAAACTGACGGTATACTCATGGAACGGTACAGCCTGTACGGTCACACTGCCGTCGGCGTAGCTCCACTGCTCCGGCGGCACGGGCTGGCCGGTGGTTCGGTCCATGACCTCCCACCAGCGGGTGATGTCATCGTTGGTGTTCACCTGCATCAGCTCCGGGCTGATGCCCTTCATCAGCGGGATGGTCACGGTGTCGCCGGGGGCGGTGTAGAAGCCGGTCATGATGTAGCACTGCTGTACCTCATCCGGGTTTGCCTTTGCCCATGCGTTGTCCTTGCGGGTGGTATAGTAGGTGGAGTAGATCTTGGCGTCCGCATCCTTGAGCTGCTGCGGGAAGTCGGTGCCGTCGCAGTCGCGGATGGCATCAGCACCCCACTTTTTCAGAATTTCCAGCGTTTCGGGCACCACGTCCAAGTCGGTGGGGATGGTCACGCGCCCGGACTTTCTTGTTTCATCCATAGGGATTCTCCTTTACCTCTCTCTTATCCTCAATCCTGATAGGTCGCATTGTAGATGGCCAGCACAGCCAGCAGCAGCGCTACGCCCACCAGCATGATGCCAAGCCCTGCCAGCTGTCCGGTCATTTTCCAGCCTGCCACCACCAATGCAATGGACAGCACAAACAGTACGATCATCAGCATGATGCGCAGGGCAGGATGCGTTTTCCAGAATGTTTTCATGTTTTGTCACCTTATCCTTTCAAGCCGCCCACCGTCATGCCCTGTGTCAGCTGCTTCTGCACACAGATGTACAAAATCAGAGTGGGCAGCATCACCAGCACAAGACCTGCGTACATGGTGCCGTACTGCGCAGCACTCTGCTGGGCCTGCATCAGATTCAGCAGACCCACCGGCAGAGTACGGGGTGCGTTGGTGGAACTCATCAGGGTCATGGAGATGATGTACTCATTCCAGAAAGACAGGAAGTTGAACAGAATAATGGTGATGATAGACGGCTTCGCCATTGGGAAAATGATACGGGTCATTGCAGAAAAATAGCTGGCACCGTCGATGTAGGCTGCTTCTTCAAAGTCGTGGGGCAAAGTGGCAAAATAGCCCGACAGCAGATAGATGGTAAAGGGCAGTGCCGTAGCTGCATACACGACCGCCAGAACGAACAGGTTGTTCAGCAAAAAGCCGCTGCCAATATGGTTTTTCAGCCACACATCACCGTCACGCAGCATCAGGAAGATGGGAACTACGATATAGTTGACATTGATGAACAGACCTGCCATAAACAGCGTGTTCAGCAGCTTGCGCCCCTTGAACCGGAAACGGGACAGGCAGTAAGCCGCCGGCAGCGCAATCACCAGCAGCAGCACCAGAGCCAGTGCTGTGACCAGAACGGAGTTGAGCATATATTCGCCCATCTTGGCTCCATTCCACGCATTGACGAAGTTCTGCCAGTAGAATCCGGCAGGCAGTGCCCACGGATTGCCGTAGAACTCCGAGTTCTGCTTGATGGATGCCATAAACACCCATGCCACCGGCACAATGATCGTCACAGCCAGCAGGATCAGCACAAAATAGATAAAAAATTTGTACAGGCCCTCCGCCGAACGGGAGGATTTTTCTTCCGTTTTCTTCATGTTTTTCCTCCTTAAAACTCCAGCGGTTCACGGCTGGTGGCACGATTGACACAGGCGGACAAGGCGAACGAGAACAGGAAGATCACCACACCGATTGCCATGCTGTAACCGTACAGACCTGCATCTTTCTGGCTGTACATATAGTTCAGAGCCACATCCGAGGCACCGTTCGGCCCGCCGCTGGTCATCGCCTTGACGAACAGGAACGCCATATTGATGGTGGAAATGATAAAGAAGGTCAGGGTGGTACGGATGTTCGTCCAGACCAGCGGAATCGTGATCTGGAAGAACTGGGTCAGACGGCCCGCTCCATCCAGATTGGCACTCTCGTATAAGCTGGCAGGCACCGAGGACATGGAAGCCATATACATCACCATATAGTAGCCCACAGCCTGCCAGACCATTGCAATGATGATGGACGGAATGACCAGCTTTTCGCCTTTCCAGAGGATAGGGTCAGTCATATCCCGGAACAGCCCGATGATGCTGTTCAGCATACCATTCTCCGGCTTATAGATGGCAGAGAAGATACCGGAGATGACGACCACAGACAGGATGTTCGGGATGTAGAAAATGATGCGGAAGAAATTCTGCCCCTTGATTTTTTCGCGGGTCAGGATGGCTGCAAACACCAGCGCAAACGCAAAGGTGACGATGGTGACCACCACCACGAGCAGGATCATATTCTGCATGGAGCGGATGAACTGGGTATCTTTCAGCAGATGCTGGAAGTTTTTGAGCCCCACAAAGGTCTCGTTGGGAGAATAGGCACCCCGCTCATACAAACTCATGCGGAACACGTTGAGGGTGGGCAGGATCATAAAGAGGAAAAACAGGATGGTAGCCGGTGCCACACAGAGGAATACGAACCGTTTGCGGCTTTTATCCGTTCTCATAGGGGATTGACCGCTCCTTTCTTGATGGTACTGTACAGCCCAAAAAAGCGGAGGCGGTAAAAACCGCCCCCGCTGGGCAGGGCTTAATTACTCGATGATGTTGGCGCGCATCTGGTCGCTGGCGGACTTGATGCCGTCGATCCACTGCTGCTCGGTCATGCTGCCGGAGACCAGCGAGTTGACGGGATCAAAGAACACGGTGCGGACTTCCACGCCGGGGATGGCGCTGAAGGCTGCAAAGTTGCCCATAGCTGCCTTTGCGCCGTTATCATAGATGGAGTAGAACATCTTGTTGTCGCCGTCCAGATCATCGGCAATGCCCAGCACAGGCTGGATCGCACCGCTCTCGGCGAACAGCTTGCAGGCTTCGTCACTATACAGGTACGCCACGAACTGCTTGGCTGCATCCAGATGCTCAGCACCTGCCGGGATCCATGCCTGCTCGAACCAGGTGTAGCTGTAGCTGTCGCCGCCGGCCTTGACAGCGGGCAGAGCGGTCATGCCCCACTCAAAGCCGTCTGCACGGGGTGCTTCGGCCATCTCGCCCACGATCCAGGTGCCGTTGGGCATAAACAGGGCCTTGTTGTCCAGCACCAGCTGCTGGTTCTGGGTAAAGTCCTGATCGTTGGCCTGTGCGGGGGTGATGGGGTTGGTGTAGGAAGCCAGCTTTGCCACGATATCAAAGCAGGTCTTTGCCTCGGGGGTGTCCCAGATGCCTTCTTCGTAGTGGGTAGCCTTGTTGAAGAAGTCGGGGCCACCTGCGGCGTACATCAGCGCATAGAAGAAGGCGTCGAAGTAGCCGGTGGTGGGGTAGGTGAACAGGTAGGTGCCCTCAGCGGCAGCCTTGTCGCCCAGTGCCCACATCTCGTCCCAGGTCTTGGGCACGTCCCAGCCCTTTTCCTTCAGGAAACCGGCGTTGTAGAACAGGCCGCAGGGGCTGTAGAACATGGGAGCCAGATAGGTTTTGCCGTCGCCGTAGGGGTTGGTCAGAGAGGTATCGGTAAAGCCGCCGGCGATCTTCTCGCTCACCTTCTTGCTCTCGCCGGGCACGGTCATACTCAGCACATCGGTGATGTCCGCGATCAGGTTGCCCTTGATGAACTGCTCGGTCAGGGCAGCCTCACGGCCGGTGGCCAGATGGATCACATCGGGGTAATCGCCGCCCTGCATGGAGGGGCCGATGACGTCCTCCAGCTTCTTGTCGGTGGTCAGCTCCACCTTGATGCCGGTCTCAGCAGTAAAGGCCTCGGTGACCTTCTTCCACATCTCAGCGCCATAGCCGGTCTCGATGGCGGCAACCTTGATGGTGACGTCCGCAGCCACTGCGGAAGAAGTAGCGGCAGAAGATGCCGTGCTGGACGCGGTGGAGCTGGCAGCACCACCACAGGCAGCCAGGCTCAGTGCAGCGGCACCCACGCCAGCCACCTTCAGGAAATTGCGACGATTGATCTTACGCATAGGGATGTCCTCCTTCTTTAATGTGGAACCTTTTTCCGGGTTGCGAAAGCTTTTGTTAACTTGGTTTAGCTAACTGTTTCTTTCGCTTTTTGTGATTTAAGTATAGTCTTTTCACGATGCACTGTCAATGTCACCAAAAAGATTCGGTATTTTGGTGGCAATTCGGCGATTTTCTTGTGAAAACTGACCTGCAAATCCGGGATACAACACGAAAATTAAACTTAAAATGTTTTGTTAGCTAACAAAGATAGAGAAAATTAGCCTAAATGGCGGTTAGCTTAAAGGCTTTCAAGGTTTTTGTTGACGAAACTACCGAAAACTGTTATGCTAGTTATAAAGTTAATCGGAATTTTATTTACCTCATAACCAAATCAAGAAGAAAGCTGGTCAGGAACATGGCAAAAGCAGTACGCATGGCGGACATTGCACAGCGGCTGGGCATCAGCACCGTTTCCGTTTCCAAGGGTCTGGCAGGGAAGGAGGGCGTAAGCGCCGAGATGCGTGCCAAGATCGTTGCCACCGCTGAGGAGATGGGCTACCAGCCCCCCGCCCGGACCAACGCCCACCCCGGCGGCGAGAGCATCGGCATTCTGGTGGCAGACCGCTTTTTCAACGAGAATGCCTTTTATTCCAATCTGTACCGTTCCGTGTTGAAAGCTGCCGCCGAGCAGGACATCTCGGTTCTGATGGAAATCGTTCTGCCGCAGGCAGAAAAAAGCTGCAATATGCCTACCTTCCTTGTAAACCGGAAGGTGGACGGCCTGATTTTTATGGGCGAGATCAGCCGCCGCTACCTTGCTACGGCGGTGCAGACCGGCGTGCCCTTTATGCTGCTGGACTTCTACGATGATGCCATTGCCGCCGACTGCGTGCTCAGCGACAACACCAGCGGCAGCTACACGATGACCGAGCACCTTATCTCCACCGGGCGGCGGAACATCGGTTTTGTTGGCAGCGTGCTGTCCACCAGTTCCATCATGGACCGGTATCTGGGCTACGTCAAGGCGATGCTCCGCGCCGGTCTGCCCATCCGGGACGACTGGCGGCTGGAGGACCGGGACGATCAGGGCAAGTTCATGCCGTTCTCTCTGCCCCACGAGATGCCGGACGCCTTTGTCTGCAACTGCGATGCGGTGGCCTATAATCTGGTGGAGACCCTCAAGCGCAACGGCTACCGGGTGCCGCAGGATGTGGCAGTGACCGGCTACGACGACTACCGTTATTCCACTCTTTGCAGCCCCCAGCTCACCAGCTACCGGGTGGACTTGGACGGCATGGCAAAAACGGCGGTGGCGCAGCTGCGCCGCAAAATACAAAACAGCGCGGCGACCTATTTTGGTCGCAGC
>ENA-OPXQ01001585-OPXQ01001585.1-human-gut-metagenome-genome-assembly--contig:-NODE-1585-length-11969-cov-3.563287_pt1 | contig 11969 bp, 9 predicted proteins | sample MGYA00241769_ERZ502042 | MGnify/ENA primary metagenome ERZ502042 (study PRJEB25962, sample SAMEA2041934) | human gut metagenome | biome: human gut; feature: human-associated habitat; material: faeces...
GAGACTGCCCCCGGCGGGGCGCGGCCCGGCTGCGTTACTATCATGACCATCCACCGCTCCAAGGGCTTGCAGTTCCCGGTGGTGTTCGTGGCTGACACGGCCCGGCAGTTCAACGCCGCCGACACCCGCCAGCCTGTCCTGCTCCACCGCGTCTGCGGCGCGGGCCTTCGTCTCCGTCCCGAGGGCGGCGAGGGGGCCTATAAGACGGCGGCCTACACCGCCCTCTCCACCGTCCATGCCGCCGAGATGCGGAGCGAGCAGATGCGGCTTTTGTATGTGGCCCTTACCCGGGCGCAGGATAAGCTGATCTTGACGGTCCCACTGGGCATTGGCCGGACGTCCAACCCCTTCGCCAAAGCGGCTGCCTTCCTCGCCGCCGGGGCGGGGGAGACCCTGAACGCTCAGGCGGGCAGCTTCGCCGACTGGCTGCGGGCGGCGCTCCTCGTCCACCCCAACGGCGGGCCTCTCCGCCGTCTGGCGGGGAACCTCGAGCTGCCCTTTGCGGACACCAGAAGCACCATCGCCCTCACAGTGCAGGCCGATGTCCTCCCGCCCGAAGAAGCCCCCGCCGAGGCGGAAGAGCCGCCCCGGCCCGAGGCCGACCCGGCCCTTGTGGAGACGCTGCGGCAGGGCTTCGGCTGGCGGTATCCGGCGGCAGCGCTGGCAGACATCCCGGCCAAGGTCAGCGTGACCAGCCTCGTCCACGCTGCTGAGCAGACCACCCTTGAGCGCCCGGGCTTCCTCTCGAAGGACGGCCTCACCGCCGCCGAGATGGGTACGGCTCTCCATGCCTTCCTCGAGCACGCCGACTTCGGGGCGCTGGCCGCTGTGCGGGACGCAGAGGACGACGCCGTTCTGGATGCCGTCCGCGCCGAGCGGGAGCGTCAGGCGGCGGCGCAGCTCACGCCCCCCGCCATTGCCGGGAAGCTGGATGTCTATAAGATACTCCGCTTTGTGCGCAGCGAGGCGTTCCGCCGCATCTGCGGGGCAGAGGATGTGCTGCGGGAGCTGGCTTTTATCACGTCGCTGCCTGCCGCCGAGGTCATGGCTGCCCAGGGTCGCGCCCTGCCTGACGGCCCTGCCGCCGACGCCGGGGTGCTGGTGCAGGGCATCGCGGACATCGTCCTCATCTACCCCGACCACCTCGAGCTTCTGGACTACAAGACGGACCGCCGCAAGACTCCTGCCGACTTCGTCCGCGCCTACCGCGCTCAGCTGGAGCTCTATGCCAAGGCCATTGAGAAGCGCTTCGCCCCCCGGCGGGTGACTTATAAAGGGATATATTCGCTGGAGCTGGGGGAGCTGATTGAAGTATAAAATGACAGGAGCACAGAAAAATGGGAACACTGCTTTTAGGCGAAATTGAATCGGCGCTCCTGCAAGGATACTTCGGTGAACTGCGGACGAAAGAAGTTGTGGTCACAGAAGAACGGATGGAGCACATCCGGGAGCGCCACCCGCAGGATGTGGAGCTGTTCATACTTTATGGAAAAGAGACCGTCGTGAAGCCGGATATTCTGCTGGTCGATGAAAAACATACCGGAACAGTCTTTGCAATAAAGCGCCTGCCCGAAACGAATCTGAATGTAGTCGTCCGGCTCGTGATGGAAACAGACCGGGAAGACCGCAAAAATTCTGTGATGACGTTTTACCGTATCCGGGAACGCAATCTGAAAAAACTGATGGAGAAAAACCGGCTGCTTTACAGCCGGGAATAATCGTGGTATAATAAGCATAGGATAAGAGTGCATTTGAAGTAGAGAATGTGCTGCTACACACCCACTGGGTCAAAAGAAATGCGGGAACGGGCACACCCGCCAGATGCAATCAACGGGGGAACGGCAGAAATGCTGTTCCCCCATTCCCTTGTCCGGGCATCTTTTTTTGAAAAAGCGCATAAAAATGCTTGACAGCCTCCCCGGGGTGTGGTAGAATATCCGAGTAAAGAAAGCAGCTACGGCCTGTGCCGCGCTCGCCTTGAGGGGTAAGGATCCCCGGGCTATACCCTGAACCGATTCGTCTTGAAGACCGAATCGCGCTTTTGAGTGAATTTTGCGCGGCTGTCCCGAAACTGGGGCGGCCGCGTTTTCTATGCCAAATATTGCAACACTATGGATTTTGTTTGGAGGTGCATTCATTATCGCTACCGCTGGAAAGTCGAAGGAACTGGAGATCAACGGTCAGATCCGTGACCGTGAGGTTCGCCTGATCGGTGCAGACGGCGAGCAGAAGGGCGTTGTGTCCATTCAGGTGGCCATGCGCGCTGCAGAAGAAGCCGGGCTCGATCTGGTAAAGATCGCACCGCAGGCTGTGCCGCCTGTGTGCAAGGTGCTGGACTACGGCAAATACCGTTTTGAACAGCAGAAGAAGGAGAAGGAAGCCAAGAAGAACCAGAAGGTGGTCGAGGTCAAGGAGACCCGCCTTTCGCTCAATATTGACACCAACGACTTCAACACCAAGCTCAACCAGACTGCCAAGTTCCTGGCAGCCGGACACAAGGTAAAGGTTTCGATCCGTTTCCGCGGCCGTGAGATGGCGCACAGCGCACTCGGTGCTGACGTGCTGAAGCGCTTTGCTGAGGCCCTGCCTCAGGCAAGCATGGATAAGCCGCCGGTCCTCGAGGGGCGCACGATGTCCATTCTGCTGATCCCGAAACCCAATAAGGACTAATTTTAGGAGGAAACTAAAATGGCTAAGATGAAACTGAAGACGCACTCCGGCGCTAAGAAGCGCTTTAAGCTGACCAAGAACGGCAAGATCAAGCGCGGCCATGCATTCCGCAGCCACATCCTGACCAAGAAGACCACCAAGCTGACCCGTGGTTACCGTCAGCCCAGCTACGTTGATAAGACCAACGCAGCTACCATCAAGAGCATGCTGCCCTACGCCTAAGAGCGAGCCGCAGGCAAACACATTCTACTGAGATAACTAAAGGAGATATAAAAAATGGCACGTATTAAGGGCGCAACCATGACTCACAAACGTCGCAAGAAGATGCTGAAGCTGGCCAAGGGCTTCTACGGCTGCAAGAGCAAGCACTTTAAGATGGCCAAGCAGCAGGTCATGAAGAGCGGCAACTACGCTCTGGCTGGCCGCCGCATGAAGAAGCGCCAGTTCCGCAACCTGTGGATCTGCCGCATCAACAACGCAGTTCGTCCTCTGGGCATGAACTACTCCACCTTTATGGCTGGCCTGAAGAAGGCAGGCATCGAGCTGAACCGCAAGATGCTGTCCGAGATGGCTATCAACGATCCCAAGAGCTTTGCCGCTCTGGTCGAGACCGTGAAGAACGCCTGATAAAGACCTTGCATCGTGACGCCCGCGCGTATACGCGGGCGTCCGTTTTGTATCTGGGGCTTTTTGCGGCGGGAAGAAACATGTTCGGGGCTGCGCCCTGCCGCGAAGCGATTTTTGTGGCAGACGCGGCCCTTTTTTGCATTTTGCCCCCTGCGCCGCACGAAAAACAGGGCGGCAGACGAGTTTTGAACGCATCAGAAGCGAAAGGTTGAGAACACAGATGGACGAAAAAATCACCAGCCGGGAAAACGCAAAGATCAAATACGCCTGCCGCCTTTCTTCCAGCGCGGCATTCCGCCGCAGCGAGGGCCGCTTTCTGGCCGAGGGCCGCAAGCTCTGCCCGGAGCTCTGCCGCGGCGCGGCGCTGGAGACCCTGTTCTGCACCGAGGCAGCGCTGGAAAAGTGCCCGGAGCTGGCCGGGCTGCCCGGGGAACACTATCTGGTGGAGGACCATGTGGCCGATAAGCTGGCCGATGTGGGCACCCATCAGGGGGTGTTCGGGGTGTTCCGCACCCCGGTGCATACCTTGGAGGAGGTGCGCCCCGGCGGGCGGTATCTGGCACTGGAGCGGGTGCAGGACCCCGGCAATGTGGGCACTTTGCTGCGCAGTGCGGCCGCCTTTGGTTTTGACGGTGTCATCCTCAGCGAAGGCTGCGCCAGTGTCTACGCCCCCAAGACCCTGCGCGCCTCCATGGGCGCGGCGGTGCGCATCCCGGTCATCGAGACCGGTGCCATGCCGCAGGCCATCGCCCTGCTGCGGGAAAAAGGCATCACCTGCCTTGCGGCGGCGCTGTACCAGTCCCAGCCCCTCAGCGCGGCAAAGGCAGGGTATCCCGGCGGCGTCTGCGTGGTCATCGGCAGCGAGGGACAGGGCCTGACCGACGAGACCATCGCCGCCTGCAACAGCACGGTGCGCATCCCCATGACCGACCGGGTGGAAAGCCTGAACGCCGGTATCGCGGGCAGCATCCTGCTGTGGCATTTCCGGGAGGAGAGCTTGTGACCGGGCAGACCAGCCTGTTCCCGCCGGAGCCTGCACCTGACCCGCTGCTGTGCTGGCTGTGGCTGTCGCAGGTGCTGGGGCCTGCCAGCCTCCACGCCGGAAAGGTGCTGGACGCCTTTGGCGGCGCACAGGAGGCGTGGGAAGCGCGGGAGACCGAGGAATTCCGGCAGGCGGCAGGGGATACAGCCTTTAAGCGTGCAGCACAGCTGGACGCAGAAAGTTTCCACACGCTGGTGATGCAGTGCGATGCTCTGCGGGTGCGCATCCTGCCCTTTGACGACCCGGACTACCCGCTGGCCTTTTCCCGCATTCCGGATATGCCGCTGGTGCTTTACTGCACCGGCGACCCCCGCTGGCTCAACGAGTCCGGGGCGGTGGGCATCGTGGGCAGCCGCAAGCCCACGGAATACGGCCTGAACGCGGCGGCAGATATTGGCGGTGAACTGGCAAAAAACGGAGCCATCATCGTCAGCGGTCTGGCCGATGGGCTGGACAGCGCCGGGCACCGGGCGGCGGTGAAGAACGACTGTCCCACCATTGCAGTGATGGGCGTACCCATCGACCGCACCTACCCGGCAGCCAATGCCGCTCTGCGGCAGAAGATCGAGCGCAAGGGCTGCGTCATCAGCGAGTACCCGCCCTGCGGCGAGGGCGTAGGCCCTAACGGCTTTTTGCAGCGCAACCGGCTCATTGCGGCGCTGTCCTCGGCGCTGGTGGTGGTGGAAGCGCAGGAAAAAAGCGGCACCATGTCCACAGTCAACCATGCCGAGCGGTATGGCAAGCCGGTGTTCGTGGTGCCGGGCAGCATCTACTCGCCCAACTCAGCAGGCACCAACGCCCTGCTGCGGGAGGGCCGTGCCAAAGCCGTCTGTAAGCCCGGCGACCTGTCCGGGGTGCTGGGCCTGCGGGGCGCGGCGGCTCCGGCGGCGGTGCGCTCTGCGCCTGACCCCATGAGCGAGACCGAGCGCAGGGTGCTGGCCTGTATCGGCCCCAAGGCAAAGGGCGTGGAGGAGCTGGGCGCGGCAAGCGGCCTGCCCACCGGCCTGCTGCTGGGCACCCTGATGAAGCTGGAACTCACCGGCCGGGTGTACAAGCAGCCGGGGCAGCGGTATGTGCTGCGGTAAAATTGTGGAATATTTCCGCTGGTAAAGCACACAACAGCTGTGGTACAATAATATGAGCGAATGACCGTGCATCCCTTTGGGGGCACGTTGCAGATAGAGGAGAAAAGAAGAAATGGCGAAACTGGTTATCGTGGAGTCGCCTGCAAAGGCGAAAACCATCGGCAAATATCTGGGCGATGACTACGAGGTCACTGCCAGCATGGGCCATATCCGCGATCTGCCCGCATCTCAGCTGGGCATTGATGTGGAGCATGGCTATACCCCGCAATACATCAGCATCAAGGGCAAGGAAAAGCTCATCAAGGAACTGAAGAGCAAGGCCAAACACGCCGACGGCGTGCTGCTGGCGACCGACCCGGACCGCGAGGGCGAGGCCATCAGCTGGCATCTGGCCAATATTCTGGGGCTGGACCCCCACGAGCCCAACCGTGTCACCTTTGACGAGATCACCAAAAAGGGCGTGAAGGAGGGCATGGCCCACCCCCGCGCCATTGACGAAGATCTGTTCAACGCCCAGCAGGCGCGCCGCGTGCTGGACCGTCTGGTGGGCTATAAGCTCAGCCCGTTCCTGTGGCGCAAGGTGCGCCGCGGCCTGTCCGCAGGCCGTGTGCAGAGCGTGGCGGTGCGGCTGATCGACGACCGGGAAAAGGAGATCGAAAACTTCAAACCCGATGAATACTGGAACGTGGACGCCACCTTGGGTGCCGGGCACAAAAGCTTTGTGGCACGCCTTGCCACGGACGCCAACGGCAAAAAGCTGCTGCCCAAAAGCGAGGCGGAGGCACGCGCCATTGAAAAGGGGTTGGAGGGCGCAAGCTATGTGGTGAGCGAGCTCAAGCGCGGCAAGCGCGCAAAGCAGCCCACCCCGGCCTTTATCACCAGTACCCTGCAGCAGGAGGCCTCCCGCCGGTTGGGCTTTACGGCCACCCGCACCATGCGCGCCGCCCAGACGTTGTACGAAGGCGTGGACATTGCCGGACACGGCATGATGGGTCTGATCACCTATATGCGTACCGACAGCCTGCGCATCTCGGACGAAGCCGTTGCCGCTGCCAAGGAGTATATCGCCGGGGCCTACGGCGAGAGCTATATCTGCCCCTACAAGCGCACCTGGAAGACCAAGAGCGCCACGGCAGCGCAGGACGCCCATGAGGCCATCCGTCCCTCTGTGCCGGGCCTGACCCCCGACGAGGTGGACAAGAGCATCAGCGGCGATACCGCCAAGCTCTACCGGATGATCTGGAGCCGCTTTATGGCCAGCCAGATGGCAGACTGCCAGCAGGACACCGTGTCGGTCACCGTCAGCGCGGCGGATTACCACTTCAAGGCCAGCGGCTACACCGTGACCTTTGATGGCTTTACCGCCCTGTACGAGGAAGCGACCGACGAAAAGGAAAAGAAGGAAACGAACCTTCCCCCGCTGGAGCAGGGACAGGTGCTCAAGCTGCGGGAGCTGAAGAGCGAGCAGAAGTTCACCCAGCCGCCCGCCCGCTACACCGAAGCTACCCTCATCAAGGCGCTGGAAGAAAACGGCATCGGCCGTCCCTCCACCTATGCGCCCATCATCACCACCATCATCGACCGCGGCTATGTGGAGCGGGAGCAGAAAAAGCTCAAGCCCACCCTGCTGGGCCGGGCCGTGGACGGCCTGATGCTGGAACAGTTCCCCCACATCGTGGACGTGGATTTCTCCGCGCAGATGGAGAAGAATCTGGATAAGGTGGAAAGCGGCAAGGCCGACTGGCGCAAGACCGTGGATGACTTCTATCAGGGCTTTGAGGCCAGTCTGGAGCAGGCCGAAAAGAACATGGAGGGCAAAAAGGTCAAGGTGCCGGACGAGCCTTCCAGCGAGGTGTGCGACCTGTGCGGCCGCCCCATGGTCATCAAGGTGGGCAAGTACGGCAAGTTTTTGGCTTGCAGTGGCTTCCCAGAGTGCCGGGGCACAAAGCGCCTTGTCAAGGATACCGGCGGCATCTGCCCCAAGTGCGGCAAGGGACGTCTGCTGGAACGCAAGAGCTCCAAGGGACGCATCTACTACGGCTGCGAGTGCTACCCGGACTGCGATTTTATGACTTGGGATATGCCGGTTGCCACCAAGTGCGAAAAGTGCGGCAGCACCCTGTTCCGCAAGGGCGGCAAGCTGTACTGCGCCAAGGAGGGCTGCGGCTTTGAGATGCCGGTGCCCAAAAAGGATTAAAGGAAAGACTAAATGAACGAATACAAAGTAACCATTCTGGGCGCGGGTCTGGCGGGCTGCGAAGCGGCTCTCTGGCTGGCGGGCAAGGGCGTGCAGGTAGAACTGTACGAGCAGAAGCCCGTCCACTTTTCCCCCGCCCACAAAAGCGAGGGCTTTGCGGAGTTGATCTGCTCCAACAGCCTGAAGGCTGAGCGGCTGGACTCTGCCTCCGGTCTGCTGAAGGAAGAGATGCGCCGCATGGGCAGCCGGCTGCTGACCGCCGCCGAGGAGACCCGCGTGGCCGCCGGCGGCGCGCTGGCGGTGGACCGCGATGCCTTCAGTGCTGCTGTCACCCGCATGGTGGAGCAGTGTGAGAATATCACCGTCCACCGGGAGCAGGTGGAAACCATCGATGAGAGCGCTCCCATTCTGGTAGCTACCGGCCCCCTGACCGACGGCGCGCTGGCCGATGAGATCGGACGCCTGACCGGGGACGAGCGGCTGCACTTCTACGATGCCGTTGCCCCCATCGTCACCGCCGAAAGTCTGGACTACGGTAAGGTGTTTGCCGCCTCCCGCTACGACCGTGGCGAGGCCGACTACCTGAACTGCCCCTTCAACAAGGCAGAATATGAGGCCTTCCACGCCGCACTTGCCAGTGCGGAGCGTGCCCCCCTGCATGACTTTGACACCGGAGCCGAGCAGAGCACGAAGCCCGACCCGGACGCCCACGGCAAAAAGGCCGATACCGTCACCGTGTACGAGGGCTGTATGCCCATTGAGATCATGGCTGCCCGGGGTGCCGATACCATGCGGTTCGGCCCGCTGCGCCCGGTGGGTCTGGTAGACCCCAACACCGGCCACCGTCCTTGGGCAAATGTGCAGCTGCGCGCAGAAAATAAGGAGCGCACCCTGTATAACATCGTGGGCTTCCAGACAAACCTCAAATGGGGTGAGCAGAAGCGGGTGTTCAGCATGATCCCCGGGCTGGAAAATGCCGAGTTTGTGCGCTACGGTGTGATGCACCGCAACACCTTTCTGGATGCGCCCCGGGTGCTCAGCGCCCAGCTGTGCCTGAAAACACATCCCAACGTGTTTTTTGCGGGGCAGATCACCGGCTTTGAGGGCTATATGGAAAGCGCCGCCTGCGGTCTGCTGGCAGCACGCAATCTCTACGCCCGCTTGGAGGGCAGGCAGCTGCCCCCCCCGCCGGCGGACACCATGTGCGGCGCGCTGGTGCAGTACCTGACCACCGAGAACAAGAACTTCCAGCCCATGGGCGCAAACATGGGCATCCTGCCGCCGCTGCCCGCCGAGACCCGTCCCCGGGACAAGCGGCTGCGTTACATGGCACAGGCCGAGCGCGCTGTTGCCAGCTTCCAGCACTGGCTGGAGGAAACTGCTCTGTAAGGCAAACCACCTGAAAGGAGAAAACAGGTATGAAGATCATTGTGGACATGATGGGCGGCGACAACGCCCCGCTGGCTGTTCTGGAAGGCGCTGCACAGGCCGTCAAGGAGTACGGCGTGCAGCTGATCGGTGTGGGCAACGAGGCGCTGGTGCGCAAGACCGCCGCCGAGCACAACATTCCGCTGGACGGCATTGAGCTGGTGAACTGCACCGAGACCATCGAGATGTGCGACGAGCCCGCCCGCGCCGTCCGTCAGAAGAAGGATTCCTCCATCGTGGTGGGTCTGAATATGCTCAAGGAGGGCAAAGGCGATGCCTTTGTCTCTGCCGGCAGCACCGGTGCGCTGCACGTTGGCGCAAGCCTCATCGTGCGCACCCTGCGGGGCGTCAAGCGCCCGGCACTGGCTACCATGGTGCCCGCAAAGCAGCAGGCTTATCTGCTGCTGGACTGCGGTGCCAATGTGGAGTGCCGCCCGGAGATGCTGGCCGCCTTTGCGGTCATGGGTAGCTGCTATGTAAACAAAGTAGAGGGACGCAAAAATCCCAGCGTAGCACTGGCCAACAACGGTGCCGAGGAGAGCAAGGGCACTCCCGTGCTGCGGGACGCACACCAGCTGCTCAAGACCACCCCGGGCATCCGCTTTGTGGGCAATATCGAGCCGCGTGATGTGCCCAACGGCGAGGTGGACGTGGTGGTCTGCGACGGCTTTACCGGCAACGTCATCCTCAAGCTGACCGAGGGCGTGGCAAAGATGCTGCTGGGTATGCTCAAGCAGATGTTCCTTGCAAACCTTGGAGGCAAGCTGGCATATCTGCTGCTCAAGGGCGGCGTTACCGACCTGAAGCACCAGATGGACAGCGAGGAGTATGGCGGCGCGCCCTTCCTTGGCGCAAAGCAGCCGGTCATCAAGGCACACGGCTCCTCCAAGGCAAAGGGTATCAAAAACGCCATCCGGCAGGCAAAGATCTGTGTGGAGAACGATTTGTGCGGCACCATGCAGTCCGCACTGGACGAGCTGGCCGCAGCACAGAAAACTGAGGAATAAAAGGGAGTAAAAACGACCATGAGCCATCAGTTGGAAACTATCATCGGTTACAAATTCAAAAACCCGGAACTGCTGGAAATCGCGCTTACCCACACCAGCTACGCCAACGAGAGCCGTACCCCGGTCAAGCACAACGAGCGGCTGGAATTTCTGGGTGACAGCGTGTTGCAGATCGTGTCCGCAGACTACCTGTTCCACGCCTACGCCGACCGCCCGGAGGGCGACCTGACCCGCATCCGCGCCAGCCTTGTCAGCGAGAGTGCACTGTTCCAGTTTGCACAGGAGATCGACCTTGGTGAGTATCTGCGCCTTGGCCGCGGCGAGGAGCGCTGCGGCGGCCGCACCCGTCCCAGCGTGGTGTCGGACGCCTTTGAGGCCGTTATTGCCGCCTTGTATCTGGACGGCGGCATGGAGGTGGCGCGCAAGTTCATCCTGCCCTTCATTACCGAGGGCAAGCACGCCGAGGCGGACTACAAGACCCGTTTGCAGGAGATCGTGCAGCAGAACCCGGAAGAGCGCCTGAGTTATGTGGTGGAAAGCGAGTCCGGCCCGGATCACGACAAGCATTTCGTGGTGGCAGTGCGCTTTAACTCCGACCGCGTGGCGCGGGGCGAGGGACGCAGCAAAAAGGCCGCCGAGCAGTGTGCCGCCAAGGAAGCACTCAAGCTGCTGGGCGTGATAAAGGAAAAGTAAATGGTATTCAAGGAACTGGAGATCCAGGGCTTTAAAAGTTTTCCCGATAAGGTAAAGATCAGTTTTGATACCGGCGTTACCGGCGTGGTGGGCCCCAACGGCTCCGGCAAGTCCAACCTTTCGGACGCAGTGCGCTGGGTGCTGGGCGAGACCAGTTCCCGCCAGCTGCGTGCCGCCGGCAAGATGGAGGACGTCATCTTTGGCGGCACCCGCAAGCGCAGCCCTATGGGATTTGCGCAGGTGCGGCTGACGCTGGACAACGCCGCCCACACGCTGGACGTGGACGCGGACGAGGTGACCATCGGCCGCAAATACTACCGCTCCGGCGACAGCGAGTACACCATCAACGGGCAGGTATGCCGTCTGCGGGACGTGTACGAGCTGCTGCTGGATACCGGCATCGGCCGCGACGGCTATTCGGTCATCGGGCAGGGACGTATTGCGGAGATCGTGGCAGCCAAAAGCAGCGAGCGCCGCGAGATCTTTGAAGAAGCCTGCGGCATTGCCAAGTACCGCTACCGCAAGACCGAAGCCGAGCGCCGTCTGGCCGCAGCGGGCGAGAACTTGGAGCGTCTGCGGGATATTCTTGGCGAGCTGGAAAGCCGAGTGGGCCCGCTGGAAAAAGAAAGCGCCAAGGCGCAGAAGTTTCTGGAACTGAGCGCCCAGCGCAAAACGCTGGAAGTGACCCTGTGGACCGATGGGGTGCACCGTGCCCGGGAGGCCGTGCGCCAGCAGGTGCGGGACTACGAGACTGCCCAGACCGACTACGAGCGTTTTGACCGGGAGACCAAAGCCGCCGAGCAGGAGGCTGAGGAGATCCGTATGCAGGCACAGCAGCTGACGGTTGCTGTCGAGCGCCTGAATGGGGATATCCGCAGCATCACCCAGCAGATCAGCGGTTCCGAAAGCCGCATCGCTGTGCTGGAAAACGATATTCTGCGCAATGACGAGAGCGCGGCTTCCCTGCAGCAGGAGATCGCCGCCGGGCAGCAGGATACCGCCGAGGCGGATGCCGCCTTGCAGCGCCACCGCGCCGTGGCAAAGACCATGGAGGCGGCAGGCGAAAAGCTTGCGGCAGAGATCGAAGCGCTGAACGACGAACTTGCCCGGCTGGCAGATGCCAGCACCGCCAGCGGTGCCCGCAAGGACAGCCTGCGGGCAGAGCTTGCCGACCACACCGCAAAGTGTACTGAGGCACAGGTGGCACAGGCTGCCGCCGA
>ENA-OPXQ01001591-OPXQ01001591.1-human-gut-metagenome-genome-assembly--contig:-NODE-1591-length-11947-cov-1.982846_pt1 | contig 11947 bp, 9 predicted proteins | sample MGYA00241769_ERZ502042 | MGnify/ENA primary metagenome ERZ502042 (study PRJEB25962, sample SAMEA2041934) | human gut metagenome | biome: human gut; feature: human-associated habitat; material: faeces...
ACAAAAGCAGAAGAATATTGTTGTAACTGGAAGTTTTTCCGTCAGAGGTCAGGCAGAAGCGAGCGGACAGATGATGCCTGTTGAGATACCAGACGGGACAGTGATTACTGGAAATAATACAGGAAGTATTACGTTCAGCGGACCAATCCAGATCATGGGAGACGGTGTTGTGATCCGGGATATCCAGATTGGTTTTATCTCTACCAATAGTATGAATTCTGTGCCGCATCGTGAGATTTTTCTTGCAGGGCACAGCCTTACACTGGATAATGTAAAAACATATTTGCCGGGAGGAGGGGACGCCAGCCTGGGTGGTTTTGGCGGCACAGAAAAAGAACTTCTTCCAACCATCTATGCAGGAGGATATCACAGTAATACAGCGGTGGGGACGAAAGCGTCACTCACAGTTGTAAATGCAAACAGTGATACAATGTTCCAGAATATCTATATGGGACATAAAGCGTCAGCAGGTGAGAGGACTGCCTATACGGGGAGTGTGGAGTTAAATCTGGACGCAGATGCAAAAGTGCGGGATATTATTTCGGCAGAGGACACAACATCTGCATCACTTGTTTTTTCAGGTGGACAAAATGGAATGGATGAGATCAGCATTTCAGGGATCAAAGGAAATGCCAACACGGTGTTGACTGTAAAAAATTGTGCTGTGTCAGGTGTCGTTACAACAGGGATTAAAGATATTGTTTTAGAGGCAGGAGGAAGACTGCAGCCGAAAGATGAAACAGCGCAGTTAAACAATATTACACTGAAAAACGGTGGTTGTCTGGATCTTACAAAAATAATAGATGCTCAGGTAAAGGGCAATTTCACAAGTGGTGGCAGTGCGGCAAAGGGAAAGCTTGTTCTTGATCAAAATGGATACGTTCAGATCAATGGACAGGTAAGCGGTGTTACACAGTTTCAGGTGGGAAGTCATGCTATATCTGGTAATCTTTTAAATGAGCATACCTATATCATAGCAGAGAATGGAACAGCAGGAAATTTTGTGTTATCAGATAAAGATATCAATAACAACTATAGCCTGGTCTGCAAAAATGGGATATGGACAGCGTATCGCAATTATGTACCGGAGAAACGTGAACTTGAAAGTATCGAGATAAAATCCTGCCCGAAAAATGTTTACACCGGTAATATTCCGGCAGACATTACAGATAAAACTGATGATGCGCCATATCTGGATGTGATATGGAAGGATCAGTATGGAGAAGATTACACGTTTGATGAAGTTGCAAATGAATATGATGGCTATGGATTTTATAATCATATGATACTAATCCGCTCTGATGACTGGAATAGTGATGATGAAGAAATTCAACAGAAAATGGACTGGGGAAACCCAATCTATCTGGATGTGGATAAAAATGAGTCAGACCGCTATTATCTGATTGCATATGGTGAAGTGAAAACAGGAAAATACACCTTATTATTATGTTCGGAGCCGTTTGATGATCTTGATACTGTGGCAGATGTAAAAGCACTGAAAGATACCGTGTTGGCGGAAAAGGAAATAATATTCACAGATGAACCAGGTGTATCACATCAGCATGTGGAGGGCGAGCCGGTAAAAGAAAACGAGATAGCTGCGACCTGTACCCAAAAAGGAAGCTATGATAAGGTAGTTTATTGTAAGGATAAAGATTGCGGGGAAGAGCTTTCCCGTGAGAACATAACGGTTCCGGCATCAGGACACAAAAAAGGAGAGCCGGTCACTGAAAATCGCGTGGAAGCGAAAGTGGGTGTGGAAGGAAGCTATGAAAAAGTAATGTATTGCACCACATGTCATGAGGAGTTAAGCAGAGAAAAAATAGTGATTCCAGCCCTGAAAGAGCCGGACACAGAAGAGCCGGGAACAGAGACACCGGCACCGGAACCGGATACAGAAGAGCCGGGAACAGAGACACCGGAGCCGGACACAGAGAAACCGGTGCACAAACACAGTTATGTGTTGAAAAAAACGACAGAGGCAACCTGCATGAAAGAGGGAGAAAAAATTTATTCCTGTGCATGTGGGGACAGTTATACAGAAAAAATTGCAAAGAAGTCCCATACACCGGAGAAAAAACTGACACCTGCAAAACCGGGCAGCAATGGAAAGAATGTGACCATGTGCAGCTTGTGCAAAACAGTATTGAAACAGGTGAAAATCAATGCACCAAAGACGGTAAAATTGTCGAAAGATCATTATAGTTATGATGGAAAAGCGAAAAAACCTGCCATCAAAGTGACGGATAATAAGGGAAAAGTGATTTCAGGCAGCTTTTATAAAGTCTCGTATCAGAATAATAAAAAAGTCGGAAAAGCAACAGTGACCGTGAAGTTTCAGGGAAATTATTCGGGAATACTGAAAAAGACATTTGAAATCTGTCCAAAGGGAACTTCTATTTCAAGTGTAAAATCCGGGAAAAAATTCATGACTGTGAAATGGAAGAAACAGGCATCACAGACGAGCGGCTATGAGATAGTATATACAGCAGATGCATCGTTTGGCAAAAAAAATACGAAGACGGCTGTGATCAAAAGTAATAAGACGACAGTGAAAGAAATCAAAGGATTAAAACCGGGAAAGAAATATTATGTAAAAGTACGTACATATAAAGAAGTAAAGTCCGGTACAAAAAAAGTGAGGATCTACTCAGACTGGTCAAAGAAAAAAGCAGTTCAGATAAAAAAATAGTTCAGATAAAGAAACCGGATGAAAGAAAAACAATGGTCAGATGAATGATAAGTAACATCTGACCGTTGTTTTTTTACAGGGTTTGATGTTTTTTGATACGTCTTTTTATGCTTTCCACATCAATCGGTTCAAAAATGAGATCATTGATCAGATCAGATAATATGGCATTTCGAATCTGAGTCAGATTACCCTCTTTGCAGATTGCGATAATGGGAGTTGACGAAGCCCAGGACTCATGACTTAATTCATCCCACAATTGCCTGCCATCATCTCCGGTTTCGGATACATCTATGAAAACGGCAGGAACATGGTTATTTTTATCCATAATGGCATAGCGTATTTCCGTAACGGAAGATACTTTTATGAGTCTGTCCGGGTAAGAATATGCAAATTTTAAAGTGGAAGCAACATTTCTGGAATGTGTATATAATAAAATATTTTTCATGGCAGTGTCTGGTTTCTGTGCAGAAACACCATACTCGGAAAAACATTGTTTCCCGGATTTTTTTGAATTCCCAAGTGCAGTGTCTGCTTTCTGAAAAAGTGTTGTGTAGGAAGTTTCATAAGGCTCTGTGAATGCAATACCGATACTGATCGTAACGTTTTCAGGAATGGATAAAGCTTCTTTATCTAAAATTGCATCTAAAAGTTCCTGTGCTTTTTCATAGACAGCCTGTCTGGAGGCTATATCCCGCATAAAAGCAACAAATTCGTCTCCGCCGATGCGTCCGATAATGTCGGAACCGGAAAAATGAGATGCAAGAATACCGGCTACGACAGAGATTGTATGATCGCCCATTTTATGCCCAAAGATGTCATTGACAGCTTTGAAATTGTCGATATCTATGGCAAACAATGCATGTAATTCTTCCGGAGTGGATAAAAGTATGTGGGAAATGGCGTGCTCTGCTGTGGCCTTATTCAGCAGATGCGTCATCTCATCCACTTCTGATTTAATCCGCAGAGCTTCCTGTTTTTGTAAAATATGATTCAGTCTGCGGTTCGTCTTTAAAATATTGTCAATACGGTGACGTGCAATGGCAGGTTCAGTGGGTTTACTGATAAAGTCGCTTGCGCCTAATTCGAAAGCTTTCGTCTGTACTTCCGGAGTGTCGGTGGTTGTCAGAACCACGACTGGAATTTGTTTAAACTCCGGCATTTCCTGGCGGTGTTTTAAAACATCGAAACCATCCATTCCCTGCATGACAAGATCTAAAAGGACAAGGTCAATCATATTTTTTTTATCTTTGATCATCTGCAGACATTCCTCACCGGAAGATACTTCAAGAATATTGAAGGCCGGAGAGAATATTTCATTTAAAACGGCATGCTGTAAGCGTGAATCATCTACGATTAGCAAAGTTTCTTTTGACTGTTCCATATTAAAAAATCCTTCGTATCAGTTATAAATTATCCCCCTGGAAACCACAGGATACTATCTATAATGTAACATGGAAAATGGTTGTGTGCAATGAGAAAAAGACTGAGAAAAAATAAAACCGTTGACAAATCGGGGGTAAGTGCATAAACTAGAGTAAGCGAATCAACTTACCAGTAAAAATATGATAAGGGCGTTGAGCGGGAAGAGTAAGAAATCAGAGTGCTGACAGAGAGAAACTGCCATCGGCTGCAAGCAGTTTTCAGAAAGAGATTTCCGAAGTGCCTCCGTGAGCCTGTCCGGGGAAACGGTTTGTCTGCCAGTACAGTATCCGGATACGAGTAACACGCGTTAAGTGTATTGAGTGAGGATCAAAAGATCCTTAAGTTAGAGTGGAACCACGGATCATTTCGTCTCTTAGAGATGAAATGATCCGTTTTTCATGATAATAGAATGTTCGCGGAGCGTACATTTTATTGTCTACAAACACGGGGGATTGTTTCTTACCAGAATAAAGTAAAAGAAAACGCTTCCTTACGCCGGTATTATCCGGGTCAAGTAATAAGGGTCGATGAAATCATCTCTCAGCACGTTGTCAATACCATATGGTATAAACAGCACCCCTAGCATTTGTATGGAACGTTTCCCACTATAGCAATTAATGATGAAAAAGTCAAATTTATGCCTTGAAATTTTAATCCCTCTGCGAGACCTGTATAGTTGACAAAAAAAGCAACAAAAAATATAATGTCAAAAATGTAGAAACAACTTACGGAGGATGAAAAACATGAAAAAAATTTATCAGAAACTGGCACTGACAGGCGTGCTTGCAGCGCTGCTTCTTTCTGCCGGCTGCGGGGGAGCAAAGGAGACTTCCGCAGATGAAACAGCAGGGAATGTGCCGGCTGTGGCTGAGCAGAAAACAGACAGTAAAGCAGATATGGAACTGTCTGAGACACTGGAAGTAGACGCTGGATCATCAGAAGCCGGGACTGAGACATTGGAAACAAATACCGAAACACAGACACAGGGTTATACTTTTACCGATGATCTCGGACGTGAGGTGACAGTGAAATCTGCTGATCGTGTGGCAACGCTGATCGGAAGTTTTACGGATGTATGGATGTTAGCAGGCGGAAATGTTGTTGCAGCAGCAAATGATTCCTGGGAGAGCCTTGGTTTAGACCTTGATGAGAGTGTGGTAAATCTTGGCAGCATTTTGGAGCCGGATGTCGAGCAGCTCATTGCAGCGGAGCCTGATTTTGTGATCGCGAGTGCAAATACGGATGCAGACGTTGCAATGGAGGAAACACTGACACAGGCAGGAATTACCGTTGCCTATTTTGACGTTGCAAATTTTGATGATTATTTAAATATGCTTTCCATCTGTACACAGATCACCGGCAGAGATGATCTCTATCAGAAAAATGGTCTTGATGTGCAGAAAGAAGTAGAGGCAATGAAGCAGAGAGCGGACTGCAGTAATCCGACTGTATTATTCCTTCGGGCAGCATCAAGCAATGTAAAGGCCAAGGGCAGTGACGGAAATGTCTGTGGGGAAATGTTGGCAGACCTTGGATGTGTGAATATCGCAGACAGCGACGAGAGCCTGTTAGATGACCTCAGCATGGAGGCGATTATTGCGGCTGATCCACAGTATATTTTTGTGACGATTCAGGGAAATGACAGCGATGCCGCTATGAAAAATGTCGAAGATCTTCTGACCTCAAACCCGGCATGGGCATCCCTGACCGCTGTGAAAAATGATCATTATTATATCCTTGATAAGCGCTTATTCAACTTAAAACCGAATGCAAAATGGGGAGAGGCTTATAAGCAGCTGGCAGATATTCTGTACCCGGAGGCGGAGTGAGAAAGGTTTGGTTTGAAAATGGCATATTTTCCGTTTTTTATTGATATAGAAAATAAAAAAGGCCTGATCGTGGGTGGCGGCAGGATTGCAGCACACAAGGCAGAAAAGGTGAAGCCGTTCGGTGTAAAGATTACCATAATAGCACCGGATATTATGGACAAATTAAAACAGGATCCGGCATTTATGTGTGAGGAGCGTCCCTTTGTGCCGGAGGATATCGAGGGCTGTGCATTTGTCATTGCGGCAACCGATGATAGGGAATTAAACCACAGGATCAGCGCACTGTGTCAGGAAAAAGGAATTTTAGTCAATGTGGTAGATGACAAAGATTACTGCGGTTTTCTATTTCCGTCTCTTGTGAAAGAAGGAAAACTGACCGCGGGAATCTCCACCGCAGGAGCCAGTCCGCAGATCGCGGCAGAATTAAGAAGCCGCATGGCGAGGGAACTTCCAAATCAGATGGAAGAGATCCTTGATTATTTAGAATCAATCCGGGAACCTGCAAAAAAAATGATTGCAGATGACAGGATCAGAGCCAGATTTTTGAAAGAGACAGCACAGCTTTGCATGGATGAAAACCGCGTGCCGGATGAGGAAGAGACGAGGCAGCGGATCAGAGATTATTGCCAGAGTGCGGAACAGACTGGATTAGGGAAAATCGTCAGTACAGGCATGGTAACGCTCGTCGGTGCGGGCTGCGGTGCATATGACCTGATCACACTGCGCGGTTTAAATGCAATACGGAGAGCCGAGGTGCTTGTCTATGACGATCTGATCGATGCGCGTCTGTTAGATCACGCTTCGGAGAGCTGTGAAAAAATTTATGTCGGGAAACGGATCGGTGTACATAGCAGGGAACAGGAAGAAATCAATGCGATCCTGATCGAACATGCGAAGAAAGGCAAACGCGTGGTGCGCTTAAAAGGCGGAGATCCGTTTGTTTTTGGCAGAGGCAGTGAGGAAATGGAAGCGTTAAAGGCGAAAGGAATCCCGGTGACAGAAGTGCCGGGAATCACATCTGCCATTGCGGTTCCGGCGGCAGCAGGAATCCCGGTAACACACCGTGGAAAAAGCCGCAGTTTTCATGTGGTGACGGCACATACGAAAGGCACTGCGGACAGTCTGCCGGAAGGACTAAAAGAACTTGTGGCAGTGGAGGGCACGCTTGTATTTCTGATGGGAATGCACCAGCTTTCAAAACTAGCCAGACGGCTGATGGAGTATGGAAAATCTCCGGAAACACCGGCAGCAGTGGTGCAGGGAAATTTTGATGGAAAAACGGTAAGTGTGCGAGGAACACTTTTTGATATTGCAGAAAAAGTAAAAGAATCCGGAATGCAGTCCCCGGCGGTCATTGTGATCGGGGAGACGGCAGAGATGGAGTTGTAGTTAAAAAAAAGAGGAAGCATACTGCAGTGAATGGATCACATTTAAAGCAGAGTGTGCTTCCTTTTTGTATATTATCTGATTAGATGGAAACAACATCAACGGCGTTTCCGTATTCTTTTATGATCTGTAATAAATCTTCTGTTTTTAACAATACGGTAGCCGTATTTTCATTTGGATGCACACTGATCAGACCTGTTTCATTCAGAAAATAACTGTCAATAAAGACCTGTACGCTCCGTTCTGCTGGCGAAAAATCTTTAAGTGTTCATATTAAAACATAAATACACGTCAAAGGCAATCGCTGCTATTGCCGGCAACGTCTGCTAAAATGATTTCAATATGTGAAAAAGGCAGGTAGTATTTGTGAGGGCAGAAGAAGTGATACAGGCGGTTGCAGAACTTTGCAGACATTTTTCGGCGGTGGAGGTGATCTTATTTGGCTCCAGGGCGAAAGGAACAGCACTGGAGAGAAGTGACATTGATGTTGCCGTGTCCGGTGTGAAGGATTTTGATGCACTTGCAGAAGCAAAACAGCGGGATCTTTCGGATTCTTTTGTATTGAGTGGAACCAGTGCAAAATTTAGCATCACATTTGATCTGGCATGGAAAGTTATGAAGGATATACTGGTAGAATATTATGCAATGACGGGTTTTATTGCGGGTTCGCCGCGTGAAGTGCTCAAAACATCCTATAAAGCAGAATTGATTTCAGATGATACATGGATAGAAATGCTAAAAGGTGGTAGGCTCAAACCGTTCTACCACATTTCCATCCCGGTCGATCAGAAACTTCGTAAAGTTCCACTTGATATCAGGGGTGTTACGGAAATCCGGCTGGGTGCGGTATAATCCGCTTTCGAGCAGCGGGGTGAGAGGGTGGTTTGGATCAAATCCTCCGAAACCTTTTTGTTCTTTCAGATATTTGTACAGCGGATGCGTATTTTCTCCATTTACCTCAATTTTGGAAAAAAGTTTAAAGGTAATTCCAAATTTTGCGTCGCAGAAAGATGCGATCTCCTCGGTTGTTCCAGGTGCCTGGTTCCCAAACTGATTACATGGGAAATCAAGAATCTCAAATCCTGCATCCTCTGCTTCATAATCATAAAAATTCATAGTAAAAGTTTCCTTTCAAAATAAAAGATTTAAAACAATTAAATTGCACACAATCAAAATAAAAATACATCATTTTAATCCATATGTCAAGAAAAATTCATACAAAAAAGAGTATTACTCAAAAAAGTAATACTCCCCATCTTCATCCGTAAACCTTTTCCAGCTTGTCTGAAACACATCCTCGATCACATGTGACTGCAGACACTCCTGGGGCGTGCCAACCATGGCGATGCTGCCGGGAAAATCAGTTGCTTTAACATCAGAGTCTGTACCGGCATGCGCTGCTTTATCAAGAGATCTGGAACCGGCGCGGTTCATGACAACCAGCGTATCTGAGATGCGCACCGCCTGACTCAGATCATGTAAGATCAGAATAATCGTTTTTCCCTGTTTTTTTAATTCCTTTATCATGGCGTAAAATTCGCGCTGCCCGGTCAGGTCGAGATAGGTGGTCGGCTCGTCCAACACGATGTAATCACAATCCTGCGCTAACACCATGGCAAAAAACACGCGCTGTCTGATACCGCCGGAGAGCGTGTCGACATACTGGTCGGCATACTGGCTGATGTGGGTAAATTCCATGGCACGGTTTACAATTTCAGTGTCCTCCTTTGATTTCCGGCGGGAAAATCCAAGGTAAGGAAAGCGCCCGTGTTCCACAAGCATTTTAACCGGAATAGCAGGAATGATCGTGCGGACCTGTGGGAGCAGGGAAATTTCCCGGGCACGTTCTTTCGGGGAAATTTTAAGAAAATCCTGTCCGTCTAAGAATATCTGTCCGGCGGTCACCGTGGAAGCACCGTTTAAGCACTGGACCAGGGTAGTCTTGCCGCAGCCGTTCGGGCCAAGGATCGTGGTGATCTCCCCGTCACGGAAAGTTAATGAGATGTCGTTTAAGATCGGCATGTGCTGACAGGAAACGGAAACATTGCGAAATTCAAGCATGGACTCTGCGCCCTCCTTTCTTTTTCAGTAACAGATACAGGAAAAACGGTCCGCCGACGAACGACATGATAATCCCGGCGGGCAGCTCAAACGGAGAGAAGAGTATTCGTCCGAGCAGGTCACATAACAGTACAAAACTGCCGCCCAAAAGTGCGGAGCACGGCAAAAGAAAACGTGCATCATTGCCAAAAAGCCGCCTGCAGATATGCGGGATGATCAGTCCGATAAAGCCGAGCAGACCGGCGAAACTGACGACACATCCGGCAAGGATGCTTGCGAGGGACAGAAGCAAAAAGCGGGTGAGTGAAACGCGCAGTCCGAGGGAGCGCGCGATGTCATCCCCAAGCCCGAGCATATTTAACGGCTGTGCGAGAAACAAGGAAACAAAGAATGCAATAGCAATACAGAGGCACGGCAGGATCAGCCTGCTTAGGGTAAGCCCGGAGAGGGAACCGATCAGAAAAGACGTCAGATTCACCGTGATATCCGTATTTAAAAGTTTGATCGTATTGATGCCTGCACTTAAAAAACTTGAGACTGTAATTCCGGCAAGAATGATCGTAGTCCTTGAACTGTCTGAGAGCGCAGCCAGAAAAAAGATCAGCAGTGTGGTGATCAGGGCGCCGCAAAACGCAAAGACCGGAAGTGTAAATGAGTTTGCCGGGAAAAAGATCATGGCGAGCATGACCGCAAAACCGGAGCCGGAATTGACACCGATCGTGCTTGGGCTTGCCAGCGAATTGTTCATTACGCCCTGTAAGATCACACCCGAACAGGACAGCCCGATCCCGGCAAAAAGTCCGCCGAGCAAGCGCGGAATGCGCACGGTAGTGATTAAAATATAAGAAGTAGAACTGCGGTCTGCCCCGGTCAGACAATTTAAGATATCTTTGAATGCAATATTCACGCTTCCAAATAAAATGCCTGCGCAGACAGACGCGAGGAGTAACATACACATCAGAAGGATGGTAATGCTTTTGTGCTTTTTCATAGGGGATTCCTTCCTGCAAAAGTCTTTTGTATTGGTTAAAAAAATGATGGCAAATTTGCTCATTATGGTATCACAGGCAGGGGAAATGCGCAATGGGTTGGTTTTCATTTAACAACAACGGGAGCAGATAATAAAAAAGAAATTTAAAACCTGCTAATAAATTTCATAGTTACTTCAAAAAAGATTACTTTCAGGTTATAATATATGTAATTGGCTCAGAGATTTTGAGCAGTTACCAAAAACCTGAAGGTGATTAGTGTGAAAAATGGTGTTTTTTATGGCAGAATACAGAAAAAAATTAGAGGCTGATATCCGTTGCCCGCTTGAATACGGTCTTTGGTGGCAAATGGAAATCGCGTATTATATGCGTGCTTTCCGCCAGCAAAAAACTGCGTTACAGCGAGATACGGAAAGAAATGTATAACATCACAGACGCAGTTTTAGCAGCAACGTTAAAAGATCTCATAGCCGATGGTATTGTTGACCGGAAATCATATGATGAGATACCGCCGAGAGTTGAGTATTCACTTACAGGAAAAGGAAATTCGGTTGTTCCGATATTGCAGAGTATCTGCCGGTGGTCAGATATTTTCTATAAGGAAGATGTGGAAAATGAGATGAAACAGTGCCAGAAATGTGACTATCACAGATAGGATTGTGATATGTAACTATAATAACAAGCAGTAAAACAGAAATCATAAAGGAGACAGGATAAAATGAGAATAGCAGTGACATACGAAAACGGACAGATTTTTCAGCATTTCGGACACACAGAGCAGTTTAAAGTGTACGATCTTGAGGACAACAAAATTGTTAACACACAGGTTGTGGACACAAACGGACAGGGACATGGTGCACTTGCAGGATTTCTTAATTCAACAGATATAGATGTTCTGATCTGTGGTGGCATCGGTGGAGGAGCACAGGCTGCACTTGCTGCTGCGGGAATAAAACTGTTCGGTGGAGTATCAGGTGATGCAGACGAAGCTGTAAAAGCATATCTTGAAGGCAATCTGACATACAATCCGGATGTTCACTGTACACACCACGATCATGAGGATGGTCATTCATGCGGAGAGCATCATTGTGGCGAGGACAAGCATGGCTGTGCGGGAAATCACTAACAAACATTGGCGGTAAGCCATTATAGATGAACAGCATCTGAAACTTCGTACACTTGGACTTACAGAGGAAGTTATTATTCAGAATTTTTTAAATTAACAGGCATACTAAGATTTTCTAATTTTCTCCCAAAGTCACAAAAAAAGTCCGATCTTTGTGCAATTTTTCAAGGTACTATCAATGATAGAACGATAAAAAACTTTATTCGCCCCAGCATCATCTTATCTATAAAAAAATCTGTTCTACCTGTTAGATATGAATCTGGCAAACTGGAATTGAGATTTTATCTATTCCAAGGGATTTAATAACTATTATATTTTGTTATCAAATATCTCTCAAGCCCTTGAAAACACTAAGTTTATCGCATGTTAGCTTTCCCTTAGCCTTTCCCTTATGTTATATCTTCCCATATGGATTTACGAACTCTGATAAGGGTAAATACAA
>ENA-OPXQ01001600-OPXQ01001600.1-human-gut-metagenome-genome-assembly--contig:-NODE-1600-length-11894-cov-2.157868_pt1 | contig 11894 bp, 10 predicted proteins | sample MGYA00241769_ERZ502042 | MGnify/ENA primary metagenome ERZ502042 (study PRJEB25962, sample SAMEA2041934) | human gut metagenome | biome: human gut; feature: human-associated habitat; material: faeces...
GTAAATGAAAGAAAAACGGTATAAACATAATATTTCGTTTATACCGTTTTTCTTTTTCATTACATATAAAATCACGACTTGTGAAAGGACGCTTATAGCTGCCCTTCAGATCCTGAGAAAGCACCACAAAATCTGCAACACTGCGTCCTTTAAACTCTGGGTGTTATTTCACCAATAAAGATTTTCCAGTCATCTCAGCCGGCTGCTCCATACCCATTAATTCAATGAGTGTTGGAATGATATCAGCTAAGCATCCGTTCTCTCTCAATTTATAAGATGGATCAGCATTTACTAAAATGAACGGTACCGGATTAGTTGTATGAGCAGTAAATGGTGCTCCTGTCTCATAATCAACTAACTGCTCTGCATTACCGTGGTCAGCGCAAATGAATAACTGTCCGTTTACTTCTTTGATGGCATCGACTGCTTTTCCAACACAGGTATCTACCGTCTCAACTGCTTTGATGGCAGCTTCTAAGATTCCTGTATGACCGACCATATCCGGGTTTGCAAAGTTAATGACGATCACATCATATTTTTCAGAACGGATTGCTGCACATAACTTGTCACAAACTTCCGGTGCGCTCATCTCTGGCTGCAAATCATAAGTTGCAACCTTTGGAGATTTTACTAAAATTCTGTCCTCTCCTTCGTTTGGTTCTTCTACACCACCGTTAAAGAAGAATGTTACATGTGCATATTTCTCTGTCTCTGCGATTCTTGCCTGTTTCATACCGTGCGCTGCAAGGTATTCGCCAAATGTATTTTTCAGTTCTACTTTCTTGAATGCAACTTCTTTGTTTGGAATGGTTGCGTCATATTCTGTGAAGCAGATATAAGCAACATTCTTTCTTGCGCCTCTCTCGAAACCATCAAACTCATCCATGCAGAATGCTCTTGTGAGCTCACGTGCACGGTCCGGACGGAAATTAAAGAAAATAACTGTGTCCTTATCTTTGATCGTAGCAACCGGTTTTCCATTTTCTGTGATGGCTGTTGGAACGAAGAACTCATCTGTCACATCTTTTGCGTAGGAAGCATCCATTGCTGCAACTGCACTCTCTGCCTGTTCGCCCTCTCCTTTGGTGAGAACATTGTATGCTTTTTCTACACGATCCCATCTGTTATCACGATCCATAGCATAGTAACGTCCAGAGATAGAAGCAATCTTACCAACACCAAGCTCTGCCATCTTTGCTTCCAGTGCCTCGATAAATCCTTTTCCGGAAGTAGGTGCTGTATCACGTCCGTCTAAGAAACAGTGTACATAGACATTCTTGATTCCCTCTCTCTTGGCGAGTTCGAGTAAACCATAAACATGTGTGATATGGCTGTGGACACCACCATCAGAAAGAAGTCCATATAAATGAAGATCAGAATTATTTTTCTTCACGTTCTCCATTCCGTCTAATAAAGCCTGATTTTTGAAGAAATCACCATCGTTGATCTCTTTCGTGATTCTTGTGAGCTCCTGATATACAATTCTTCCTGCGCCCATGTTCATATGTCCAACTTCAGAGTTACCCATCTGTCCATCCGGAAGACCTACAGCGAGACCGCTGGCATTTCCTTTTACAAACGGATATTCTTTCATTAACTGATCCATGACAGGTGTTTTTGCCTGTGCAACAGCGTTTCCGTCTGTTCTGTCATTTAAACCGTATCCATCTAAAATCATTAATACAGTAGGTTTTTTACTCATGTTCTTATCCTCTCTTCTTCTTAAACTTTGAGGTGCCTGTACGACACATATCTCATTTATCTATAGGAAATCATAGATTTAGAATCTGCAGTCACTATTCCAAAATTAAATTACCGGTCTTCTCTCAGGTTACCGACAATATCAATCGCGTCCCCCTCATTATCAGCCATCCCGATAATATCTGTCCGGCTTGTATCAGAGTCATATAAAATCTCTCCTGCCGGATAGTCATCCGCATTTTTATGATAAACCACCCCGTCCACATCAATTCCGATATCTGCAGAAATAGAAGCCAGATATTCATAAAAATCTGATCGTTCTTCCGGTTCTGTAAGAATCCTTGTTGTAAGATTCTGCTGTATACAAGGGACAAAAGAAAGTTTTACTGTTCCATCCTCTGTAATAGTAACTTTTGACAGTGTTGTATACAATGTTCCGGTGGAAAACCAGAAATTTCCAAGACTATATGCAATCGGAACATCACCCACAAAGGCAGCGCCCTGAAGCCGGTGCGGATGTCCTCCTATGATCACATCTGCTCCTGCCTGTGCGATCTGTTCTGCCAGATGCCGCTGTGACTGATCCGGATAAAGCATTCCCTCTGTTCCCCAGTGCACTTCTGCGATCACATAGTCGCTGTTTTGTGCTGCCTCCTCTACTATTTTTAAAAATTTTTCCGGATGTAACGCTTTCAAAACACCCGGTTCCGTTTCGGTTGCAGCCTTTGTATACTGTTTGGAACGCTCAATCTGTGTTGCCGATACAAAGGCAACTTTACGTCCATTCATCACATAATAAATAATTTTCGATGCATCTTTGAGATTTCTTCCGGCACCCGAATAAGGAATGCCCTCCTGATCCAATACATCTAGCGTGGAAAGTAATCCTTTTTTCCCATAATCATAGACATGATTATTCGCCAGTGTCACTGTGTCGGTTCCAAATATTTCCAATAATTCTGCTTTCTGCGGGTCGGCACGAAATGTATACGCTTTGCCGTAAGCTGATGTTGCCCCTTTTTTATTTACGTAGGTAAATTCATTATTCATGATCATCACATCTACGCCCTGCATCTGCGCAAGTAAATCTTCTGAAAAGCAATCCCACAACCCATCCGGCTGTTCTTTCATATACTCGGTTGTATACCAGTTCTCTGCGAAATTAATATCACCGGCGAATCCAAATACCATTTCCGAGGCAGCCGCTGTCTGCATCCAATATACGTTTTCAAGTTCATGCTGTCCAAATCCACTGTCCCGGCAATATAGCAGCCACAACACATGGATAGAATTTCCGGTTTCCTCATACCAGACATCCGGGTCATTCCCGCCATCCAGCACATCAAATGCAATGTGTATCACTACATCCCTGCCATACTGCGCATAAAACCACATCAAAAATGATTCATCCACCGTACAGCCTGCAAGCATATCTTTCGAAGCATACTGTAAAATCACCGTAAATGCATCTGTCAGATCTTCGATTTCTATTTTCGGTATATCACTCTGTTCCAGTGAAACTGACTTTTCCCCAGAACGCATACTCTGTACTGTTGTCTCGCCGATAGCTTTATCGGACACTTTCCGGTCATTCTCACAGCAGATCATCCATAAAAAAGCAGCAAATACTGTCACTATAAGTGCATACATTATCTTTCTGCACTTTCCAGACATTCTATTTCTCCGTCGTAAAATATTAAAACATTGTTATTCCTATAGCTACTATCCGCGAAATTGAATCCGCTTTCTTGCGCCGATAGAATTATAACTTATTTGAAACGGGTTTTCTACCATTTCTGATAAAAAAGGCACGTTTACCACTGTATTTCTCCCTACATACCGTGATAAAACAATATTTCCACCGGACAGGGCGGTTGAATACGCCCATTCCGGAGAAAACTGAACCTCAAGTGTCTGTACCGCTGATGTATTGTTAATATTAAAAGATACACTTCCTTGACTGCTTCCATCAGAAGCGTATGTTTCCTTCAAGCTGCCTAACATGCTTTTTCCGTTATATATAACATCTTTCAGGAAATAATCTTCATCAGCCTTAAACTCTACTGTAATCCGGTCGTTATCTTTTACATATAATTCATCCAGTCCGGAAGCTCCATTGACTGTATATTCACCATGCAAAGAAGTATTCCCCGGATGTGCCTCTGTAAAATCCTGTGTCTTTTGTGTATCCTCGCCCATATTATCAATAACATTGATCTGGTTATAAGTATTTACACCGTCGTACTGTAAATCGCTTATTTTTAGCTGATATGGTTTCTTTTTAAAATTTGCTTTGTAAGTGTGGTTTCCATCAAATGTGACCTATGCGGCCAGAACAGAGGTTGAAGAAAACAGCAAAAATAAAGCACATAAACCACATATCCATTTTCTATTTTTCATATAATTCACGCTTTCTTACTATGTAAATTACACTTGCCATACATCCTACAATACCCATTGCTGCCATTGTTTTTCCCAGTTGACTTTCTCCGGTCTTTGGTGATAATGTATCTTCTGCCTGTATTTCTTCATTTACACTCTGATTTTCAACTGTATTATTTGTTTCTTCTTTTACTGAATTTTCATTGCCAACTTTTCTATATAAATTAATTATTGGTCTTCTTATTTCTTCCATTATTTCAGCAATTTCTATTTCTTCTTTACTTGGTTCTTCAATTCCTTTTAAGAGCTCACTAGTCCATCTATAACCCCTTATACCATTAAGTAGTATATGATTTTCTAACTTATCAATAAATTCTCTATCTAATTTGATTAGTCCACTCTTAACATACTTAAATACACTTTCATATGACCAATTAGATATTAATATTTCTAAAGTTGATAAAATTAACACCACTAAAGGATTACTTAATATTTCTCTTTTTTTATCTAAAAATACAGGAATGTTATATTCATTAAAAATAACGCTAGTTATCTTATCATAACTATCGATATCCCTACATACAACAGCTATATCCTTATATCTATAATTTTTATCTCTTACTAACCTTACTATATCCTGAGCAACCCATTCCATTTCACTATAGCTATTATTAGCTTTATATAACCTGATATCCTTAACTTTTCCCTTATATGTTTTAAATGGATAAGTAAATAAATGTTTTTCTATATGAGCAAGTTCCTCACTTTGTTTAAATCTATATGGAATGTCTTTATTTAAATTAATAGGTTTTTCATAAGGAATATTATTTTCCTCCATTAACTTTAAAATCTTATATTCTGTATTCTTAATGGCATCAAATATATCTGTTTCTTCATCATTTTTACCTTCAATACATAAAGTTATATTAACTCTCTTACATCTCTTAGCCAAAATCTTTATTATTTCCATCTGCTGAGGAGTAAAGGTTGTAAATTCATCAATCCATATTTCTGCGTCTCTATACATTTGGCTTTCTTTTAATTTTTCTGCTAAAAGTGATAATACATCTTCTGAATCTATATAATTCTTATGTAAATTATCATTAAATTTATTATAAATAAAAGACAAATCTTTGATTTTATCCTTTAACTCACCTTCATTTAATTCTTCTTTTTTATTTATTAAAATTTCCTCTGCAATATTGTACTTTTTAAACTCTGTTATTGTCTTTGATACCACTCCTACAAAGCCTTGCTTTCTACTTATCTTATTAAAGTAATGCAAATCATCCATATTTTCCTTTAATAATTTATAAATAAGCATGTTTTTTCCTGAATCTTCAATTATATTTTCTGTACGTCCACCAACTCTATCAAAAACTCTGTTTGCCATTCTCTTAAAGCTTAATACCTCTGCTCTAAGAAGTGATTTTTCACCAGTATGCTCTAATAGCTTCTTTTCGCTTTGAAATGTATACTGATCTGGTACTAATAATATAAGTTTATTATCCTTATCACATTCCCTTATTTTCTTATCTATGGATTTTAAGCAGAATTCACTTTTTCCTGAACCAGCTCTACCAAAAATAAATCTTATGCCCATTTCTTACTCCTTTTCTTTATATTCTTCTTCCAATATGCCCATTAAAACAGTATCTAAATATATTCCTTTAAAATAATATTTCTGTCTCCTTTTTCCCTCTTCAATAAATCCACATTTCTTATAGCAATTAATTGCTGCTATATTATCCTCAACTACTTCTAATTCTACCTTATGAGCTTTTTTATTTTTAAAGAGATATCTAAGCATGGCTTTAATGCTATTTTCGCCATACCCCATTCTCCAATATTTTCTTCCTATGCATATGCCTATATAATATACATCACTAACATAATTAGATTTTCTATATGATATTATTCCCACCATAATTCCTTTAGTATTTACTATGGCATAATTCTTCTTTGATCTCATTTGAAAATATTTATAATTTTCCTTTATATATTCTTTCGATGCAAAGGAAGTATATCCACCATCATATTTTAATACATCGTCATTTACACATAATTCATAAGCTCTATCTATATCTTCCTTAACTACTTCCCTTAAATATAACCCTTTACCATATATCATTTTAACATCCCCTCATAGCTCTCTTTTCCTCATTTAATAATACTCCTTATGATAATTATGTACAAAAAAATTGCTCTAAAACAGTTATTAATTGTCTTAAAGCAATTTTTTTATATAATTATATCTATTCCATTATAGCTAAAGCTGCAGCTCCTAAAACTCCTGCTTGTCCACCTAATTTGGCTTTTTCTATTGAGCATGAATCAACAAATACTTTCATACATCTTTTAGCTACTTCTTCTTTAATAGCTTCTAAAACAATGTCTCCACCATTTATTACGCCTCCACCAATAACAACTTTTTCTGGATCAAAGCTTGTAATAACATTAGCTACTGTAATTCCTAAATAAGTTAATGACGTATTTAAAATTTCCTTTGCTACCCTATCACCTTTAGCAGCTTCTATAAATACTTCTTTTGATGTTACATCATCATAATTTTTTAATGATGTTTCCGCATTTGAGTTAACAGCTTCTTTAGCTCTTTTTCCTATGGCAGTTCCTGATGCTAAGCTTTCTGCACACCCTAAATTTCCACATCCACATCTTGTTCTTTCTTGAGATATTGTAGTATGACCGATTTCTAAAGCATTTCCTGTACTTCCTCTAAATATTTTACCATTAAGTATAGCACCTCCACCAATACCAGTACTTACAGTCATATAAATCATATTTTCAGTACCTTTTCCAGCTCCAAATCTATACTCTCCTAATGTTGCAACATTTGCATCGTTATCTAAGTAAGTTGGTAAATCATATCTTGCTCTTATTTTTCCTACTAATTCGAAGTTTTCAAATGGAAGATTTGGCGATTCCATTACAATTCCTTCTTTTAAATCTAAAGCACCTGGAGCACCAATTCCTATAGCCTTTATTAATTCTTTATCAGTTCCCTCTATTACATAGTCAATTGTATCCATCATTCTATTAATAACAGCTTCTTCGCCTTCAAAAGCTAACGTTTCTACAACTTTTTCTTTTATTATAGTTCCATCTAAGTCTACTAAAGCTGTGTATATCTTAGTTCCACCTAAATCTAAACCTACAACATATTTTTTTGACATAATAAATCTCTCCTTTTCACCTGATAGCACCACATGAAAAGTATAACATTTACTGTTAATATTTACAATTACAAACTTGCGTATTCTTAAACAACAAAAAAGACATCTAAATAATATTAGATGTCTTATGGCGGAGAAACCGGGATTTGAACCCGGGCGCCAGTTGCCCGACCTACGCCCTTAGCAGGGGCGCCTCTTCAGCCACTTGAGTATTTCTCCATGTGCCTTCATACTTTAATTTTAAAGTTATGTGGCGGAGAGAGTGGGATTCGAACCCACGGTACGCCGGTTTTCAAGACCGGTGCCTTAAACCAACTCGACCATCTCTCCTTGACAATGATTATTATATCAGCCACTCCATATAAGTGTCAACACTTTTTTTTAAATTTTTTTCTTTTTTTTAAAATGTGATTTTTACTGAGCTTTTATCCCTTTTTTCATTCCTTAATTTACTATTAATAAAATTAAATTTCTTCTAATTATAAACTTTAATGTATTTTTCTCCGACTATTTAATATAAGACATTCAATATAATAATTTAAATAAATATTACTGGAGGTATATTATGTTATTTTCAAGGAAAAAAACAGCCCCTACAACAGATACTGTTAAAATTACTACGGAAACTCAAATAAAAGAAACTCCTTCAAAATCAGATACTGTTATTGAAGTTATAAAAGCAACAACAAAATCATTATCTGAAACTATTGATAAACATAATGAAATTAATAGAGAACACTTAGCATTACAAAATATAGTAAATACTGCTAATAAACAAATTAATGAAATAGAATCATTAGGTAATACTATGAGTAACCTAGCTGAAACTATCAATATTAATACAACTTCTCTTTTAGAAAGTACTAATATTGCTGTTGATAAATCAAAGGATAGCAAAAATGCTATTTCTGATATCGTAACAATAATTGAAACTCTTCAAAAACAAAATGAAGAAACATATAAAAGTATTAAAGAATTGGTGAATAGTTACAATGAAATAAGCAATATTACTAATATAATTAACAATATTGCCAACCAAACTAACCTTCTTGCTTTAAATGCTGCCATTGAAGCTGCTAGAGCTGGTGAACATGGAAAAGGATTTGCTGTTGTTGCTGATGAAATAAGAAAGCTTGCTGAAATTACTAAACAAAACACTACAGATATATCTAATTTAATTAGTGGAATTAAAACTGAAACAGATGCTGTTCTTAAAAATTCTGAAACAAGCAATGATGTAGTTGAAAAAGGTGTTAATATAACAATTAATGCTTCTAAAACTTTAGATGAATCTCTAGAAAATATTCTATTAACAGATTCTAATGTACATAGACTTATTTCAACACTTAATGAGCAATCTATTAATTTAAATAAATCTAATGAAATAGGTATTTCCGTAAGCTCTAAAATAAAGAATATCAATGAAAGCTTAGTTTCAAATATAAATAAATCAGAAATATTAGAGAAACAATTAAACAAAATTATTAAAGATGTAAACTCTTCTTTAAAATAAATATAATATTAAAAGATAAAAGCAGCTATAATAGCTACTTTTATCTTTTTTGTAATTATTTGAATATAAATAGTATGTTATATTAATTTTCCTATTCTAAAGGCTTACACTGAAAAAATTAACATAACTACTAGCATTAATGTATAGACCCTAGCTTCTCATACATTAAAAAAAGCAATTAACTTCAGTTAATTGCTTTGGCGGAGAGAGTGGGATTCGAACCCACGGTACGCTCACACGCACGCCGGTTTTCAAGACCGGTGCCTTAAACCAACTCGACCATCTCTCCTCGGAACGTTTTTTATTATATCAGCATGTAATATATTATGTCAACACTTTTTCAAAAAAATTTTTTTAATTAATTTTATACATAAAAAATGATGAATTTAGAATAAAAACATTATTCTAAATTCATCATATTGTCTAAAGATATTTTAATATTTTATTATTCAGAAAGTTGTCCATGTTTTTCATAATTAGTAATTCTACTAATTTTATTTTCTTCATTTACAAAGACAACCTTTGGTTTATGATTCTTTACCTCTTCTGTATCTAAATCACAATAAGCCATTAATATTATTTTATCTCCAACTTGTACACATCTTGCAGCTGCTCCATTTAAACAAATCATTCCTGTTCCTCTTTCACCTGCTATAGTGTATGTCTCAAATCTAGCCCCATTATCTATATCTACAATATGCACCTTTTCATACTCATATATTCCAGCTGCATCTAATAAATCCTTATCAACTGTAATACTTCCCACGTAGTTTAATTCAGCTTGTACTACTGTTGCTCTGTGTATCTTACCCTTTAACATATTCACTTTCATTGTTTTTTCTCCCCTTGCTATAATTCATATATGAAATTATCTATTAATCTTGTTTTACCTATAAATACTGCTATTGCAACTAATATAGATTTGCTTATTTCTTTAACTTCTTCTAATGAATTACTGTCTACTATTTCTATATAATCAATTTTAGCTAATTTTTCAGATTTAATATTATTTTCTATAACTTCAATTATATTAACTGCATTTCTTTCCCCACTTTGAATTTTTTCCTTAGCTAACTTTAATGACTTATTTAAAATAGTAGCTGCTTTTCTTTCCTCTAATGATAAATAAGTATTTCTTGAACTTTTAGCTAGGCCATCCTCTTCCCTTATAATAGGACATCCTATTATTTCAATATCAATATTTAAATCTCTAACCATCCTTTTAATTACAGCTAATTGTTGTGCATCCTTTTCTCCAAAATATGCTCTATTTGGAGCAACTATATTAAATAACTTAGTTACAACAGTGCATACTCCCCTAAAATGTATAGGCCTGCTTTTACCACATAACCCTTTTGTTAATCCATTCATATCTACAAATGTAGAAAAATCATTAAAATACATTTCCTCATTTTCAGGATGGAATATAAGATCAGCACCAGCCTTTTCACATACTTCACTATCTCCTTTTAAATCCCTTGGATAGCTTGCTAAATCTTCTTTTGGTCCAAATTGCATAGGATTTACAAATATACTTACAACTACTTTATCATTTTCTTCATAAGCCCTTTTTATAAGGCTTTCATGACCTTCATGTAAATATCCCATAGTTGGAACAAAGCCCACTGTTAACCCTTGCTTCTTCCATTCCTTTACTTGGTTTCTTACATCATTTATTTTTCCTACAATTCTCATTTTTTCTTCCCCTTTTAATATAACTTTTCAATTACTTCATCACTTATTTTAAAAGAATGTTCTTCTGCTGGGAAAACTCCATCTTTAACCTCTTCAATATATTTTCTAAATGCTATATTCATTTTTTCACCTAAATTTTCATATTTTTTAACAAACTTAGGTGTAAAATCGCTAAATAATCCTAACATATCTTGATAAACAAGGATTTGACCATCACAATTTACTCCTGCTCCTATTCCTATTGTTGGAATGGATAATTTTTCACTTATTATTGCTGCTAATTTAGCTGGAACACATTCTAATACAACTGCAAAAGCTCCTGCCTTTTCTATTGCTAAAGCTTCCTCAATAAGTTTTTTAGCTGCTTCTTCATCCTTTCCTTGAACTTTAAATCCACCAAATGCATTAACTGATTGTGGCGTTAATCCAATATGCCCCATAACAGGTATTGATGCTTTTACTATTGCTTCTATTTTGTCACAAACTTCAATTCCACCTTCTAATTTAACTGCTTGTGCCCGTCCTTCTTTAATTAGTCTTCCTGCATTAACTACAGCATCATAAACGCATGTCTGATAAGACATAAAAGGCATATCTGCAACCACTAAAGTATTTTTAGCACCTCTAGTTACTGCACTAGTATGATGTATCATATCTTCCATTGTAACTGATAAGGTATCTTCATACCCTAAACAAACCATTCCTAAAGAATCCCCTACTAAAATTCCATTTATCCCTGCTTCATCAATTATTTTTGCTGTTGAATAATCATATGCCGTAAGCATAGAAAGTTTCTCATTTTTTTGTTTAGCTTCTTTAAAAGTAACTACTGTATTTTTCATAATCATTCTCCCAAATATTCTTCTAAATTTTTATAATCCCTATTTAAGTTTTTTACTTTTGCTATTTTTAATATATTTCTTGATAATAATTTATATAATTCCTTATCCTCTTCTCTCAAAACATTTAAATGATTAATAACAGTAACTAAATCACCTCTTTCTACTGGTCCTGTTAAGCTATCAATAACCCCTTTCTCCTTAACGTTCTTTAAATTAAATTCTATTAATGGATAAAGTGCTTTCATAGCTGTTTCTTTTGTAAATCCACAATCTTCAAGATAATTAATTGCATTGTTAATTAACCCTAATATAAGATTGCTAACTGTTACTGATGCAGCATGATAAAGTGATTTATTTTCCTTTGAAATAATCGCTACATCATTTCCTAAACTAGAAAAAAGATGCTTAAAATATTCAATATGTTTATTGTGTCCTTCAATTGTAATAAATGCTTGAGATAAATTTTTGTAAGAATTATATTTGTCTGAAATAGCAAACATTGGGTGAATAGAATAACCATAGGCACCATGATTATTTATATTTGAAAAGATTTCTGAAGAAATAGAG
>ENA-OPXQ01001614-OPXQ01001614.1-human-gut-metagenome-genome-assembly--contig:-NODE-1614-length-11796-cov-2.768333_pt1 | contig 11796 bp, 10 predicted proteins | sample MGYA00241769_ERZ502042 | MGnify/ENA primary metagenome ERZ502042 (study PRJEB25962, sample SAMEA2041934) | human gut metagenome | biome: human gut; feature: human-associated habitat; material: faeces...
GAGCGTCGTGTGTGCGGTCTGGTCCTGCGATGCTACGATGCGAAAGCCCTGTTCATCGGCGGCATCCCAACCGTTGGCTGCCAGGTCCACAACCTCGACATACTCTACGCGAGCCGCCGCGGGCGCATGCTCAGAAAGCGCGGCAACAAAAGCATCGAGCGCATCGGCCGGAGCGTGCGCCTCGATATGCACGCCGTCGCCCGCATTGAGCACCCATCCGCAAATGCCATGCGCCATGGCCTCGCGATACACAAACGGTCGCATACCAACGCCCTGCACAATGCCCGTCACATGAATATGCACATGCCGCATGCGACACCCCTCATCAAAACCGACCAAAAAAGGACAGGTTTATTTTGGTAGGTAAAACTTCTAAACCTGCCAAAACAAACCTGTCCCAATTTGGCAGGTGCGCTGCGGGAAATCCCGTTACAGCCCCAGGCTCTGCTTGGTGGCGGCGCACGTGAGCTCGCCGTGCTTAACGCCGCGCAGGCCCAGCAGGCGGTCGGCTAGTTCGTAGACGCGCTCGCCGCGACCCTTGAGCGCCAGAATCTCCAAGCAGTTGTGGTGATCCAGATGCACGTGCATGGTCGATACGATCTCGTCGGTGTAGTCGTGCTGCACTTCGTCCAGACGGCGCGTCAGGTCGCCGGTATGGTGGTCGTAAATCATGGTGAGCGATCCGATAACATGCTCATCGGGCGTGCGCATCTGCTCCTTGGCGATCGAGGCGCGAATCAGGTCGCGCACGGCCTCGGAGCGGTTGGCCACGTCGCCGCGGCGCGCGATCTGCTCGTCAAAACGGCGCAGCAGGTCGTCGGGTGCGGTAACCGAAAAACGGACCAGCTCGGAGCCGGAGCCACTACAGTGGCAGCCCGCGTCACCGTCCGCCCCGTGCGGATGCTCGTGCTCGTACCCGCAGCCGTGCTCGTGTTCGGCCACTTTACACCAGCTTCACGGAGCCGACGGAGTTGTGGTCGGCCTCGATGGCCTCTTCGTAGCCCTCGAGTGCGTCGTGGGCCTCGTGCAGCGCGGCCATGGCGGCCTCGAGCTTGGCGCCGATGCGCTCCATGTCAAAATTCTCGGTCGCATGCAGCAACTGATGGCTCCACTCATGAGCGAGCTCGATGGTGTCGTCGACCTGTTTGACGCTCATGGCAAGCTGGCTCATGTTCATTCCAACATCATGCATGGGAAATCTCCTTTTGTATGGGGCAGTTCAGTGGTTCAGATTTTACTACGCCCGCTCTGCGCGCAGCTGCATAAGAAAACGGGTACGAGTCTGTGCGACCCGCACCCGTTCACTGGGGGCTGTTTGTGACTACCATACTATCCGTGGTTGCACTCGGTGCACCCAGAAGTCCGGCGAGCGGTGCAAAAGCGCTCATGGACGGCAGGCAGACGGCAACATGTAACAAGCGTATTACAGATGCTTCTCCAGCAGCGCCTGCAGCCTCGCCTTGGGTAGAGCGCCAACCGAGCGGTCAATCTCCTCGCCGTTCTTAAACACAATCAGCGTGGGGATGCTCATGACGCTATACTTCATGGCCAGGTCCTGGTTGTCGTCGACGTTGCATTTGGCAACGGCAAGCTTGCCCGCCAGCTCATCGGCAACCTCGTCAACGATGGGCGAGAGGGATCGACAGGGCCCGCACCACGGTGCCCAAAAATCGACCAGCACGGGTAGACTGTCGTTAACGATGGAATCGAAATTCTCGGGGGTAATCTGCTTAATGTCAGCCATGGTGACCTCCATAATGTGACGCGGCTCAGCCGCGTAAAACTCAGTACGACCGTGCTTATACCCAGCCGCCCGCAAAGCAACCACTCGCGGGCAGCTCTTTTATATAATGGTGGGCACGCAAACGATTGGAGAGCGCATGTCCACGTCACAAAGCCAGAAAAAAGAAGCCATCGCCCAGGCGGCCGAGCAAGAGCTCACATCGCTTGCGGTCCGTGGCGTGCGTATCGCGGGCAACGCGTGCTCGCCGATCGTGCTGGTCAAAGGCGATTTGGACGAGGCCGAGCGTTCGGGTGGCGAGCTTGCCGCCGGCCCGGATGGCGCGGCGTTGCGCAAGGCGCTTGGGGCCATCGGTTACGCGCCCGAGGATTTTTGCGTGCTGGCAAGCGTCGCCGGCGTGGGCGACGGAGCGGTCGCGGTGGGCGAGACTCTGCCGTGCGAGCTGTTCCGCGAGGCGCTTGAGGCCTTGGACCCCGAGGCGGTGCTACTGCTCGACAACAACGCGGCTGACGCCATGCGCGAGACCTACGCCGATATGCTTGTGGCGATCGATGACTTCGACACCGCCATGCTCAAGCCCGGCCTGGTCGCCCATGTGCAGGGCCGCCGCGTGCTCGCACTCGACGGCTTTGAGGCAGCACTCACCGACAAGGCCGCTAAGCAGCGCATGTGGGCCTACATCAAGCAGCTGACTCCGGCGGCCGCCCCGCTGTAGCGAGCCCGCGTCGACAAATGACCCCGAGCGGGCGAGCCGTACCCGCGGAACGCAAATCCGTCGCGCCCGCGCCCTTACATCACAGCACGCAGCTCAAACCGATCGCCGTTAATGCGGAACTGACAGTTGCCGTTCATGCGCTCCACGGCAAGTTTGATGCTCCTGGTGCCAAAGCCATGGCCCGCATGCCGGGTCACGGGCATGCCGTCGACCATGCGCGGCGCGCGGTCAAACGTGTTGGAAACTAACAGCAGCAGCTGGCCGTCCTCTAATCGCAGGTCAAAGTCGACGAATCGCTTTCCTTGGGGTGCGGCGCTTGCGGCGGTGATAGCGTTTTCCAAGGCATTTGAGAGCACGCTAAACAGGTCGGCGTCATCTACGTGGATGGTTTCGGGTACGGCGGCGCGCAGGTTGGCGGTAATGCCGTTTCTATTGATATCCGAGCTAAATGACGAAAGCGCGATGTTTACGGTCTCGTTGGCGCAGAAGCGGCGTACGGCGGTGCGATCGCCGGCTTCGCAGAGTTCATCGATGCGTTTGAGCGCCTCGTCGGTGTGGCCCTCCTCAATTAAAGCGGCCAGGCCGCGTAGGAAGTGGCGCATATCGTGGCGAAGAATCGACAGCTCGCGCCCAGATTGACGCCAAGCCTCGAGCTCTTTGATGGCGGCGCTGTCGCGGGTTTCGAGCATCCAGCGCTCTCGCTCGGCGGTTTCCTTTTCTTCGTATTCGCGTAGGTAAACGGCAAGAAACATAAGGTAGAACGCACAGAGCGCAAATGCCAAAAACTCAACCGTTACCACCGAGCCCGAGTGGAACAGCGTGGTGTAGACGTTGGTGGCATAGTCAAAGACGTAATAGACGAGCGGCAGGATTAAAAGGATGCCCAGCTCGGTGGTGCTTTTAATCGCCAAGCGCGGACCGATGTCGCCGGCCCAATGCAACAGGACGGCAAAGACGGCGAGTGTGGTCGCGATGCGCGCCAGATAGTACGCGATCTGAGAATCGGTTGCGGCAAAGGCGGCGATGCCCGTCCAATTGCTGAACTGGCAGCTCAGATAGGCACTCGTAATGCCGAGCACGGCAAGCAGCGGGCTCAGGCGGTAGCGCGCGCACAAATAGATGACGAGCGGCAGATGCACGACGAGCGGATATACCTGGCGGGCGAAAAGCTCGCCGCCGACGGCATTGGCGAGGCCAAATGCGCATCCAGTTACGGCACCGACCAGCACCAGTTCAAGCGCATGACGCCGGTTGATCTCGATACCGCACAGCGCCGCCGAGGCAAAGACGCCAAAGAGCAGCGTCGTGGCGTGGTGGATTGCCCAAAGGACCATTTCGACCGAGGAGACCATCAGTGTCTCCCACCCTCAAAGCGAACCGCAAAGTAGGCGTCTTGGAATCCCTGCTTGCAGCTGCGCGAAAGCGGGATGCACGCACCCGAGCGCATGACGATGTCCGTGCGGTCAAAGTGATCGATATTGCGCAAGTTGACCTGGTAGCTACGGTGGCATTTAAAGAAGGTGGCATTTTGCGCCAAACGGTCCTCGACGCTGCGGAACGACTCGAGTGCCTCGATATCGCGTCCGTCGCGCAGGTGGAAGACCACGTGCTTGTTGCGCGCCTCGGCATATTCGATGTCGGACAGGCGCAGGGCGTGGTAGCCAAAGGACGTTTTGATGACGAGTTCGTCGGTCGCTGACGGGCGCATGCTCGAAAGCTCGTCGAGCAACTGCGCCAGGCGTTCGTAGGCCACGGGCTTGAGCAGATAGTCGAAGGCGCGGACCTCGTAGGATTCAAGCGCGAACTCGGGCGACGAGGTGAGGAACACCAGGCGCACGGCGGTGTCGGCCTGGCGCAGTTCGCGTGCGGTGTCCATGCCGTTGACGAGCGGCATGATCATGTCGAGCAGAATGATGTCGGCGCGCGATGCGGCATGGCGGGCCAGCAGGTCCTCGCCGCGCGTGACGAGCGCAACATCGACCGTCGTGCCCGTCTCGGTCGACCAACGGTCGATCATCCGGTGCAGTCTATCTAGAAAAGCGACATCATCGTCGCAGGCGATAATCTTGAGCATTCGGCCCCCTTAAGTAGTTCGATTTTGCCACATCGGGCACGCGCCGCTTGTGGGGGTGCGGACCGTTTGCGCCCCACGGCGTGCAACTCGCGCCAAGCGGTATTGCGGTGGCGAAAGATGCCTCCTGCGCCATCGAGAGCTCAGCTATCCTCAGCTTGCCAGTTCGAATATGGACCTGCCACATGATTGAATCTTTATTTCAACTTTACACCTAGGTTTACAGCTGTCTTGTCAGCTGTAAACCTAGGTGTCATACTAAAGCCCCAAGATTCGCCAAAAGAGAGGGGCCTTGATGGCACAGAGCGCGAACATGGATGCGTCGGAGCTTGCACGCGATATCGCGGCCGGCCTGGCATCGGCAACGACGGCAACGGAGCGTGCGGCACTGGTGCCCGCAGAGCTCGTCGAGGCCATTCAGCAACTAAAAACCCAACGTGACGCGGTGATCCTGGCGCACTATTACGTGGCGCCCGAGGTCCAAGCCGTTGCCGATTACGTCGGCGACAGCTTCTACCTGGCCAAGCTCGCCAAGAGCCTGCCGCAGCAGACCATCGTGTTGTGCGGCGTGGAGTTTATGGGCGAGAGCGCCAAGCTGCTCAACCCCACCAAGACCGTGCTGCTGCCCGAGCCGGGCGCGGACTGTCCCATGGCGCACATGGTCAAGCACGAGACGGTCGACGCGGCGCGCGCCGAGTACGGCGACGACCTGGCTGTCGTCTGCTACGTCAACTCCACGGTCGAGATCAAGAGCTGGAGCGACGTGTGCGTCACCAGCTCCAACGCCGTTAAGATCGTGTCCGAGCTGCCGCAGCAGCATGTCCTGTTCATTCCCGATCAAAACCTGGGACGCTTCGTAGCCGAGCAGGTGCCGCAAAAGCACGTCATTCTCAACAACGGCTACTGCCCGCGCCATCACATCATCACCGTCGAGCAGATCGTCGACGCGACGGAGGCCCACCCCGACGCGCTCGTGCTGGCGCATCCTGAGTGCAAGGCCGACGTCCTGGCCGAGGCCGACTACATCGGCTCCACCGCCGGCATTATCAAGTACGCCGAGGAGTCCGACGCGAGCGAGTTCATTATCGTGACGGTCCGCGGCGTGCTCTACGAGCTCGAGCGCCGCTGCCAGGGCACCGGCAAGAAGTTCTACTTCCCCGCGGTGCAGCCCACCTGCGTCAACATGGATCTTATCACGCTCGAAAAGCTCGTGCGCTGCCTGGAGACGGGCGAGGGCGAGGTGCAGATCGGCGTCTCGGACGAGGCAGCAGACCAGGCCAAGCTCACGCTCGACCGTATGCTCGAGTACGCAGCACGCTAGAACAATGTTGCATGAGGGACGGTCCCTTATGCCACATTACAAGGGAGAGGATTCCTGTGGAAACCAAGCAATACCCCGATATGGAGTGCGACGTCGTCATTGCCGGCTGCGGCGTGGCGGGTCTGTACGCGGCCCTCAATCTGCCGACGAGCACGCGTGTGATCATGCTCTCCAAGGGCGCGGTCGATGAGTGCGATTCGATGCTCGCGCAGGGCGGCATCTGCGTGCTGCCCGAGGGCTCGGACTATGATGCCTTCTTTGAGGACACCATGCACGCCGGTCACTACGAGAACCGCCGCGAGAGCGTCGACATCATGATCCGCTCGAGCCGTTCGGTCATCAACGACCTGCTAGCGATGGGCGTGGATTTTGAGCGCAAGGCCGACGGCAGCCTCGACTTTACCCGCGAGGGCGCGCACAGCCGTCCGCGCATTGCCTTCCATGCCGACATTACGGGCAAGGAGATCACGACCAAACTGCTCCAGGCCGTTCGCAAGCTGGACAACGTGCAGATTTTGGAGCACGTGGCCATGACCGACATCCTGACGGGCGAGCGTGACGGCGCCACGGTGTGCACCGGTATCGTCGCCGTTCCCGTGGACGAGAACAACTCGGTTCGTCCCGCCGACGAGCTGGTAAATGCCGCCGAGGGCGCGCATGCCGGCGAGCCGTTTAAGATCCATGCCCGCCACACGCTGTGGGCAACGGGCGGCATCGGCGGCGTATACGACCATTCGACCAACTACCCGCAGCTCACGGGCGATGCCTGCTACATTGCTCAGGAGCATGGCATTAAGATGGAGCACCTGGACTACGTGCAGATTCACCCCACGGGGCTGTTCTCGCCGCAGCCGGGCCGCACCTTCCTGATCAGCGAGAGCTGCCGCGGCGAGGGCGCGATTTTGCTTAACGCCGCCGGCGAGCGCTTTACCGATGAGCTCCAGCCGCGCGATGTGGTCGCCGCCGCTATTCGCGAGCAGATGAAGCAGGACGGCACCGAGCACGAGTGGCTGAGCTTTGCCCCCGTCGAGCGCGACGTGGTGACCGGGCACTTTGCCAACATTCGCGCGCGCTGCCTGGAGGACGGCCGCGACATCTTGGACGAGCCCATTCCCGTTACGCCGACGCAGCACTACTTTATGGGCGGCGTGTGGGTCGACAAGGACGGCCGCACCTCGATGCCCGAGCTCTACGCCGCGGGCGAGACGGCCTGCAACGGCGTTCACGGCAAGAATCGCCTGGCTTCCAACAGCCTGCTCGAGGCGCTGGTCTGGGGTCGTCGCGCCGCGTGGTACATGCGCACCGGCGAGTCACTGGCCGTGGAGCAGGCAGGCGATCCCGCGCTCGATGGCCGTCATCGCGCCCTGGGCGCCGACACCCTGGCAATCGATGATTTGGCCCGTGCCGCCGGCACGCAGGCCGTGGAGGAGTAGACCATGAATCCCATTACCATGAAGCTCGTCGTCGATGATCTGATTCTGCAGGCCCTGCGCGAGGACATTACCTTTGAGGACGTGAGCACGGCGAGCGTGTGCCCCACGGCGCGTCCCGCCACGGTGGAGCTTATCGCCAAGGCCGACGGCATCATCGCCGGCTTGGATGTGTTTGCCCGCACCTTTGAGCTGCTGGATTCGCAGAGCTCGGTGCTGTTTGATGTCTCGGATGGCGACGAGGTGCATGCCGGCGATCACGTGGGCCAGGTGCGCGGCGACGCGCGCGTGTTGCTTTCGGGCGAGCGCGTGGCGCTCAACTACCTGCAGCGCATGAGCGGCATCGCTACCTATACACACAGCATGGCCGCGGCGCTCGAGGGAACCAAGACCGTGCTCGTCGACACGCGCAAGACCACGCCGGGCATGCGCGTGTTTGAGAAGGCGGCGGTTGAGATTGGCGGCGGCAGCAACCACCGTTACAACCTGTCGACGGCCGTCATGCTCAAGGACAACCACATCGATGCCGCCGGTGGCGTGACGCGTGCGATTGAGATGGCGCGCGCCCATGCATCGTTTACCACGACGGTCGAGATCGAGTGCGAGAACCTGGACATGGTGCGCGAGGCCATGGAGGCCGGCGCCGACATCATCATGTTCGACAACATGACCCACGACGATATGGCTGCCGCGATTGAACTTATCGCCGGCCGTGCCAAGACCGAGTGTTCGGGCAACGTGGATGCCAGCAATATCCGCGCGCTTGCCGACCTGGGCGTTGACTTTATTAGCTCGGGCGCCCTGACGCACTCCGCGCCGATCCTCGACCTCTCGCTTAAACACCTGCGTCTGCTGGACGGTAAATAATGAACGCCCGCGAGCGTCGCCGTGCCATCATGGCCGTGCTCGAGGGGGCCAAGGGGCCCGTATCGGGCAGCGCGCTTGCCCGCGAGGTGGGTGTGAGCCGCCAGATCGTGGTGCAGGACATCGCCCTGCTGCGCGCCGATGGGCACGATATCGTGGCGACCAACCGCGGCTACGTGCTGCAGGAGGCCCCCAGCAGCCCCGCCGTGCCTACGCGCTTGGTCAAGGTTCGCCACAGCGTGGAGCAGGCGGGCGACGAGCTTACGAGTATCGTCGATGCGGGTGGCGCCGTGCTCAACGTGATCGTCAACCATCGTGTGTACGGCAAGATCACGGCCGACCTGGACATCCGCAACCGCCGCGATGTCGAGCGCTATCTGCGCGATATCGAGAGCGGCAAGAGCTTTCCGCTGCTTACGGTGACGAGTGGCTATCACTTCCATCGCATTGCGGCGGAGGACGAACAGACCCTCGACGAGATCGAGGCGATGCTCAAGGAAAAAGGCTACCTAGCAGACCTGATGCCCTACGAAGACGATTTGTCCTAGTCGACGCCGCATCTATAAGTTGCGGTGAAATAGTTCCTAAAATCGGCATCCAAGACATAAAACAGGAACTATTCCACCGCAACTGCCAAGGGTCCCGCTCCAAGATTAGCTGCCCACATATGCAAAAGGAGGCCTCCGCGGCGATGCGGAAGCCTCCTTTTTTGTGCACGGTGTACTTTTGAGTGTGCAAGTGGGGGAGTTGTTACTCCTCGACGATCTCGGTGATCGCGCCAGCGGGGCAAGCGTCCTGGCAAGCGCCACAGGCGACGCAGGAGTCCTCGTCAGCGACGGTAGCGACGTCCTGGAGCTCCAGAACGCCAGCGGGGCAGGAGTCGACGCAAACGCCACAAGCGATGCACTCGTCGGCATCAATTACGGGATGAGCCATGGTAGTTTCCTCTCTGTTGACCGACGCTACAGGCGATGCGCGCCGGTTTGATTCGGGCAAAAACATACCACGGGAGCGACCGTTTGCAATACCCTCTGACCGGCATCTTCATACCGTTCGCCGAGTATGCCAAGGTTTACTAAAAAACACGCAGGTGGGGCCGTTGAGCTGCGTAAATGTTAGCTAAAGGTGACTTGAAATATAGGGCGATTGAGCGTGCTTGCGGAAACCGCATCCCATTATTTTGTCGAAAAACGGGTTGCAGTTTCCGGTTAGGCCCGCTAGCGGAAAATGCGAGCCGGTATCAGCTCTCAAAACGGGATACGGTTTCCGGTTGAGCCTTCAGACGGAAACTGCGACCCGGAATCCACGCTCAAACCGGGATGAGCTTTCCGCAAGACGGCCCCCAGGCACCCCCGGACGCAAACCTCAGCCATCTCTACATAGATCTCGATAGATTTGCCGAGAACTCAAACAGTGCGTCTACCTGCGCATTTAAGAACCTAAACTCTCAGCAATAAGAAATCTTATATGAATTGACTTAGATTTTGTATATTCCGGCCCATAAGGGGATACACTACATCCTGAAAGACAAGCCGAAGCGCCGCGCGACAGATCGTCGAGGCGGCGCGAACGCAAAAGAGAGAGGGAATTTCTAATGAGTAAGATTCTTGGTATCGACCTTGGTACTACTAACTCCGCTATGGCCGTTCTCGAGGGCGGTTCTCCGACCATTATCGTGAACGCCGAGGGCGACCGCACCACCCCGTCCGTTGTGGGCTTCCGTGCCGACGGCGACCGCGTCGTTGGTAAGGCCGCTAAGAACCAGGCTGTCACCAACCCCAAGAACACCGTGTTCTCCATCAAGCGCTTCATGGGCCGCAAGTACTCCGAGTGCACCTCCGAGATCAAGACCGTGCCGTATGAGGTCAAGGAGGGCCAGGGCGGCCGTGCCGTCGTCGACATCGAGGGCAAGGACTACACCGCCGAGCAGGTGAGCGCCATGACGCTCGCGAAGATGAAGGCCGACGCCGAGAAGTATCTGGGCGAGACCGTCACCGACGCCGTCATCACCGTCCCGGCCTACTTCAACGACGCCCAGCGTCAGGCCACCAAGGACGCCGGCAAGATCGCCGGCCTCAACGTCAAGCGTATCGTCAACGAGCCGACCGCTGCTGCTTTGGCCTATGGCCTGGACAAGCAGGGCACCGACCAGCGCATTCTGGTCTTCGACCTGGGCGGCGGCACCTTCGATGTCTCCATCCTCGACCTCGCCGACGGCGTGTTTGAGGTTCTGTCCACCTCGGGCGACAACCACCTGGGCGGCGACGACTGGGATCAGCGCGTCATCGACTGGATGGCCGATAAGTTCCAGCAGGAGAACGGTGTCGACCTGCGTCAGGACCCCATGGCCCTGCAGCGTCTGAAGGAGGCCGCCGAGAACGCCAAGAAGGAGCTCTCCGCCGCCCAGCAGACCACCATCAACCTACCGTTCATCACCATGAACCAGTCCGGCCCGCTGCACCTCAACTACACGCTGACCCGCGCCGAGTTCGAGAAGATCACCCGCGACCTGCTCGAGCGCTGCAAGCAGCCTGTCACCAACGCCCTGCGCGACGCTAAGCTCAAGCTCTCCGATCTGACCGAGGTCATCCTCGTCGGCGGCTCCACCCGTATGCCCGCCGTCCAGGAGCTCGTCAAGACCATGACCGGCAAGCAGCCCAACATGTCCGTGAACCCCGACGAGGTCGTTGCCGACGGCGCTGCCGTCCAGGGCGGCGTGCTCACCGGCGACGTCGAGGGCATCCTGCTGCTCGACGTTACCCCGCTGTCGCTGGGCGTCGAGACCATGGGCGGCATCATGACCAAGATGATCGACCGCAACACCACGATCCCGACCTCCAAGACCGAGGTCTACTCCACCGCTGCCGACAACCAGACCAGCGTCGAGATCAACGTGCTCCAGGGCGAGCGCGAGCTTGCCCGCGACAACAAGTCGCTCGGTAAGTTCCAGCTGACCGGTATCCCGGCTGCCCGCCGCGGCGTGCCGCAGATCGAGGTCACCTTCGACATCGACGCCAACGGCATCGTGAAGGTCAGCGCGAAGGACCTGGGTACCGGCAAGGAGCAGAACATCACCATCACCGCTTCCACCAACATGTCCAAGGACGACATCGACAAGGCTGTGAAGGAAGCAGAGCAGTTTGCTGCCGACGATAAGAAGAAGCGCGAGGAAGTGGACATCCGCAACGGCGCCGACCAGATGGTCTTCCAGACTGAGAAGATGCTGAAGGAGAACGGCGACAAGATGCCCGCCGACGTCAAGAGCGAGGCTGAGGCAAAGCTGGCCGACCTGAAGACCGCTGTCCAGTCCGGCTCCATCGACGACATCAAGGCAAAGCAGGATGCTCTGAGCCACGTCTTCGAGAAGATGTATCAGGCTGCCGCTGCTGCCCAGCAGCAGGCCGCAGGCGCACAGCCCGGCCCCGATGCCGGCGCAAACGGCCAGCAGAAGCCCAACGATGACGGTGTTGTGGACGCAGACTTCAAGGAAGTCTGATTTGAGACACAGCAGTGCGTATCCGGCCAAACCGGCGGGTATGCGCGTAGAATAGCAAAAGCCGCTCCGGTTTTGCCGGGGCGGCTCTTGCTGGTTATAGAGAAAACCTCTCAGTCTCGCTGACGCTCGCCATCTCCCCTGATAGGGGAGCCATTGGC
>ENA-OPXQ01001627-OPXQ01001627.1-human-gut-metagenome-genome-assembly--contig:-NODE-1627-length-11725-cov-2.046358_pt1 | contig 11725 bp, 9 predicted proteins | sample MGYA00241769_ERZ502042 | MGnify/ENA primary metagenome ERZ502042 (study PRJEB25962, sample SAMEA2041934) | human gut metagenome | biome: human gut; feature: human-associated habitat; material: faeces...
CTGGGGCAGACAGTCTTTGATAAAATCACTGACTGTTTGATTGAATTTTTCTGCTTCTTCATAAAAGAGCATATGACCGCTTTCTGTAAAAGCTACAAATTTACCATTGGGGATTAGAGACGTCAGGTAAGTGCTCTGCTTGATTCCCCAGGCAAAAACAGGTCCGTCGGCGTTGACGACCAGCGTGGGAACAGTTATTGTTGGCAGAACGTTAGTGAAATCTGTTGCAATATAGTCGCTGTAGATGGCTGCTGAGAGCCAGGGCGGCAGCTTGCGGAATTCTTCAATTACCCAGTCTGTGCCGGCTGGTCGTTTGCCGTCTTTAAAAATTGCGTTTGCAAAAAATTCAAAATATTCTTCCCGTTCGTTGACCAATCGGTTGACCTGTGCATTGAACCCTTCCATATTGTAGTTGCGCAAACCCTGACTGTTCCATTCTTCAGGACTGAAAGGGAATGGCGTCATATCTATCAGCCCCAGACCAATCAGATTGCTGTCGGTTTTATATTGCTGCCAATAGGAAAGCACTGTAGGTCCGCCTAAAGACCAGCCCATGAGGATAAAATTTTTCAGACCCAGAAATTCAGAAAGTTCGCGGATATCCTGTGCGTAACGGGCAACGATTTGGCCCTGCAGACCTTTGGAGGATTTGCCGTGCCCGCGGTTATCCATAACTATTACCTGAAAGTGCTTGGAAAGTTCTGGAATATTGTGCTGCCAAAATCTGGAAGAACACTGCCAGCCATGTACAAGAAAAAGTGGCTGACCTTTACCATGAACTTCATAATAAAGATGCGCCTGGTCTGAGGTAGTAAAAAAGCCGTTCGTCTGTGTCATAATATCACACTCCTTTTCTTTATTATAACTCTTTTCCTGCTTGATAGATGCTGTTTTATTTGTGAAATAAAAATGCGCAGTTAAAAAAACTGCGCATAAATTTGAAAATGGATTATTTAGTTTGTGCTGGAACCAGAAGTTTCCAAAGCAATCCTAATAAAGCGCCACAGACTGAAGGTACGATCCAGCCGAAGCCGTCGGCATAAAGGGGGATTGTGTTGCCAAGTATGGTTTCTAAGGCTGAAAGTTTGATACCTGCTGCCTTTAGTCCATCCAGCAAGGCAAAAATAGTTGTAAAGAACAGGCAGCAGCGATAAACTCGTTTATCGCCATGGAAAAGCTTAGAGGTTACTCCCAACAGAACTAAAGCAATAATAATCGGATAAAGGGCGCAGAGAATAGGTATCGAAAAAGAGATGATATTAGTCAGACCAACGTTGGAAACAGCAAAGCTGAAAACACAGATCGCCACTACAAACCTCTGGTATTGGACCTGTTCGTGTGTTACTTTGGTAAAATAAGAGGCTGCAGAAGCTGTCAGGCCAATACTTGTGGTCAGACAGGCAAAAAAGATCATTAGACATAAAACAACATTGCCGGCCGCACCAAGATAATAGTTGGCGATATCAGCTAAAGCTACACCGCCGTTAGGAGAAATTCCAAGAATGCTGACGCTGGTAGCGCCGGTATAAGCCAATGCTACATAAATAAGAGCTAGGAAAAATGCTGCGATCAAACCGGAGTAGACACAGATTTTTGTCAGCAGACGGTCATCGGTGATACCCTTGAGTTTAATGGCATTGATGACGGTTGCGCCGAAGAGAAGCGTCGCCAGAAGATCCATTGTGTTATAACCATCCTGAAAGCCGCTGAGAAAAGGAAGGTTTATATAACTGCCTGTTGCCGGCTGCATAGGACCCATTGGAGCAAGCAGAACGTTGATGATAAGTACAGCCAGACTTAATAGCAGCATTGGCGTTAAAACTTTTCCAAGCCAGTCTACCAGTTTAGATGGATTTATAGATAAGACATAGGTTACGATGAAAAAGAAAAGCGAATAAATAGCCAAACCTGCGGTATAGTAGTCTTCAGGGACAAAAGGTCTGATACCGACGTCATAAGACACCGCACCTGTACGAGGAATCGCAAACAACGGGCCGATCGTCAGTACTGCCAGCATAACTATGATTTTGGCAAAGTTCGGATGAACAGGATCTGCCAGGGCATTGGGGTTATCGTTTTTAGTTAGTGCCATAGCAATAATACCCAAAAGCGGCATACCTACGCCGGTAACGCAGAAGCCAATCGCAGCTGACCAGAAATGGTCGCCTGCGGCTTGGCCTAATGCCGGTGGAAAGATTAGATTGCCGGCACCGAAAAAGGACGAAAAGAGCATCAACCCTACTGGTAAGATTTCCCAAAACGTCAGGTTCTGTTTCATAAAAAGTCTCCCATCGTGAATAGATATAAAATTCTGATAATTCTACTATTAAGTAAAGGCTGCCCTCAGGCAGCCTTTAAATTACTGGATGATGAGGCGGAAATACTTCTTTTTACCCTTACGGATAAGCAGGCTTTTTTCTGCATCAAACATTGAAGGCGCAAAGCTTGCCTCAGGATCGGACACTGTATTTTCGCCAATATAAAGTCCGCCTTGCTGGATCATTTGCCGGGCTTCACGTTTACTGCTGAATATTTTACCTGCGGTTAAAACATCAATTATTTTACCTTCTGCATCAGCAGCAGTGATTTCAATAGTCGGGACATCGGTAAGTGCGCCGCCTCCTCCAAACAGTGCTTCAGCAGCCTGTTGTGCTTTTTCAGCTTCAGCTTCTCCGTGTACCAGCTTTGTTACCTCATAAGCCAGAACTTTTTTTGCTTCGTTGATCTCAGCATCCTGCAGGGAGCTTAAGCGGCGTACTTCTTCCATAGGCAGGAAGGTAAGGAGTGACAGGCAGTTTTCAACGTCGCTGTCGTCGATATTACGCCAGTATTGGTAGAAATCATATGGTGAAGTCTTTTCTGGATCGAGCCACAGGGCTCCTTTTTCTGTTTTGCCCATTTTGCGTCCATCGCTGGTAGTAAGTAATTTACAGGTCATGCAGTATGCTGGTTTCTGTTCTTTGCGGCGAATCAGTTCAACGCCGGCCAGCATATTGGACCATTGGTCATCACCGCCGAGCTGCATGATACAGCCGTGTTTTTTAAACAGCTGCAGGAAGTCATAAGACTGCATGATCATATAGTTGAATTCGAAGAAAGACAGGCCTTTTTCCAAACGTTTTTTAAAGCATTCCGCTGTCAGCATACGGTTTACTGAGAAATGTACACCGACATCGCGCAGCAGTTCGATATAATTTAGTTCAAGCAGCCAGTCGGCGTTGTTGACCATAATAGCCTGGCCTTCAGAAAAATCGATAAAGCGTGCCATCTGTTTTTTAAAGCAGGCTATGTTATGAGAGATAAATTCAGGAGTCAGCATTTTACGCATATCGTCTTTGCCGCTGGGGTCGCCAACCATACCGGTCCCGCCTCCTAAAAGACAGATTGGACGATGTCCGGCACGCTGCATATGGCTCATAACCATCAAAGCAATAAAATGACCTACATGCAGGCTGTCGGCTGTGGGGTCGAAACCAATATAAAAAGTGATTTTTTCCTTTTCCAGCAGCTCTTTGATCTCATCTTCGTGGGAGAGTTGCTTTAAAAAACCACGTTCCTTTAATACGTCATAAACGGACATGAAATAACCTCCTAATATTACTGAAAACTTCCTCGTGATAAAGTGAAGAAGCAAATCTTCTAAACATTATACAACGAATGGGCTGGTTTCGCAAATAAGAAAAGACGCTTCCTGAAAGAAGCGCCTTTGATGCACAAAAATGAATTGTTTTTATAATTGCGAAGTACAGTGCGGGCAACGGGTCGCATCGTCAGCGATTGCAGTTTTGCAGAAGGGGCATAAACGCGGTTCTGGAGCCGGAGCCGGCGGAGGCGTAAGCCTGTTGATTTGTTTGATCAGTACAAAAATAGCAAAAGCAATGATCAGGAAATTAACGATAGTATTTATAAAAAGACCGTAGGCTAAAATAGGGGCATGTGCATCCTGAGCAGCCTTTAAAGTATCGTAATGCTGTCCGTTCAGGCTGATGAATAGTCCGGAAAAATCCACTTTGCCAAATAAGAGACTCAAAGGGGGCATAATAATATTATCTACTAAAGACGATGTTATTTTGCCGAAGGCGCCGCCGATAACAACGCCGACTGCCAGATCGATAACATTTCCGCGCATAGCAAATTTTTTAAACTCTTCAAAAAAAGACATATTAACAACTCCCATCATAAATTCAAAATATTTTATATATATTCGCTTTAAGTTATAATAATCCTGCCGGCTTGACTGCAAATCGTCAATAATTTATAATAATTCTGTAACAATTAGGCAGTGAAGGAGGGAAAACCATGAGAGATGACTTAGTAGTACCAGGCGAGCATGAGGAAAATTTTGTACTGGCTAAAGATGCGCGTGTAGTTACAGTGCCGTTTACTCCGCTGGAACAGCGTATGGCTAAAGAAAAGCCGTATCTGATGGAAGGCCTTGCCAAATTGAAAGAGAGCTTGGGAGAAGACAGTTTCAAACGCTTGATCAGTAATGTGCATAATATCAATTTGAGCGGACCGAGGATCATGCTGGTCGCCGATAATGAGCTGCACCGTACTAATATCGAACGCGAATGCCTGCCTGCTATCGCAGAAGCATTCAACGTTACTAATATTCGTGTAGTTACACAAGGCTGATGTCTGAAAAGCTTCTCTGGCAGCAGGGAAGCTTTTTATTTTAAAAATATAAAAAATATTGTTAAAAATGAGCCTGCTTTTATAGTAACAAACAGCATGGGAGATTATATAAATAGCATTGAAGATGTAAATATATTAATATTATTTGGTGATGATGCAAGTTATACTTATAAACAAATTGTGTATTTATGTGGATGTATAGATGTAAAAAGTGATATATTGCCAGAAGTTATTTTGGTTTCAAGAGAAACCTCTGTAGAGATGGATAAGTCTAGGAATATAATAAGAGAATTTAATAAAAAATTATGGGAAAAGAATTTATTAAGATAATAAATATTGCAATAGAAGCACTTCTAGATATTATTTACCCATATGATAATAAATGCATAATTTGTGGAATCGAAGGATTTAGAGGAATATGTAGCAGGTGCAAAAGTGATATAAAGAGAGTTCAAGAGCAAGAAGAAATAATAGCTTATGGATATTATGGAGGAGTACTTAAAAAACTTATTCTAAATTTAAAATATCATAAGAGCTTTATAGCAGGTGAGGTTTTAGCTGATTTTCTATGCCAGATAATTAGGGAAAAACATTTAAGTATAGATTACATATGTTATGTACCCATAAGTAAGAAATCATTAGAAAAAAGAGGATTTAATCAATGTAGGGTGCTAGCAAAAAATATGAGTATAGCTTTAGACATACCTATTATTGATTGTTTAGTAAAGGTAAAAGAAACAAAAGAACAAAAGCTTTTAGGGAAAGAAGAAAGAGAAAAAAACATATTAAATGCTTTTACAATAAAAAATAAAGAAAAGCTTTTTAGAAAAAATATTTTATTAATTGATGATGTTTATACCACTGGTGCTACTATAAATGAATGTAAAAAAAGTATCGAAAAATGCAATATAAATAAAATTTATCTATTGACAATTGCAAAAAGCAATATATAATAGTAGTATAAAGCTAGGTCTGTGGATGAAAGTCGATGCCAGTCGCAGGCGAAACGATCCACGTAAGTTAGACAAAGAGCTAATGAGCATGGTGCGGTATAGATGTTAGTCCTACCAACAGAGATGTTGAGAGTGTTAGTAGTGAGAGGTTAATTCCGGGTAGCAAAAGCTCCAGTAGGCGAGTGTGGGGGCAAAAGCCAGGTCAGCTAGCTTTATAAAAAAACACTAATTTAATTTAAATTAGTGTTTTTTTATTTTTTACTTAAAGTAGATAATATTTTGAAAATTAATGTAAAAGTCATTAAAAGGATGTTGAAAAAAGAGTTTTAATTTTCTGAAAATTTAACATATGTTTATTGTAAGTCAAAGGGAATGGTGGTAAAATATAAATATGAAAGGTCATATTAATATTTATATTAATATTTTGAGTAAAAACGAGAGGGGTTGACTTTATGAAAGTAACAGTAATAGGTAAAAATATTAATGTAACACCAGCATTAAAAGAGATGGTTGAAAAGAAGATATCTAAATTAGATAGATATTTTAGTCCAGATATAGAAGCAAGAGCCACACTTACAGTGCAAAAAAACAATCAAATTTTTGAGGTTACTATACCTTTTAATGGAGTTATCCTAAGATGTGAAGAAACTACTGAAGATATGTACAAATCAATAGATTTAGTAGAAGCAAAATTAGAAAGACAAATAAGAAAGCAAAGGACTAAGTTACAAAGAAGAAATAATGATTCTTTAAGATTTACTAATTTTGAGCCTTTAACAGTAGAAGAAAATGAAGAAAAAGATGGAGAAATAGTTAAAGTAAAGAGATTTAATATAAAGCCAATGAGTCCAGAGGAAGCAATGCTACAGATGGAGTTAATTGAACATAACTTTTTTGTATACAGAGATGCTGATTCAAATAATGTAAATGTAATATATAAGAGAAAAGATGGAAATTATGGACTTTTAGAACCAGATTATAAATAATATTATAGAAAAAGTCACCTATTTTAGAAGATAGGTGGCTTTTATTTTTGGAGAAAGCATATAGATTGAAAGACAGTAGTTTTATAGTTGAATTATAAATATGCTAAATGTTATAATCTATAGAAAGAATATTAAAGAAAAAATCATTTGATATAGATGACGAAAGGATATACTTATGGGATTTATAGAAAAACTATTTGGGACTTATAGCGAGAGAGAAGTTAAAAGACTTGGATCTGTAGTAGATAAAATACAATCATTAGATGAATCAATGCAAAAGTTAAGTGACGATGAGTTAAGAAATAAAACTACGGAATTTAAAGATAGATTATCAAAAGGTGAAACTTTAGATGATATATTACCAGAAGCATTTGCAGTTTGTAGAGAAGCTTCATGGAGAGTTTTAGGAATAAAGCATTTTAGAGTTCAACTTATTGGAGGAATGGTAGTTCATCAAGGAAGAATAGCTGAAATGAGAACAGGGGAAGGTAAAACTTTTGTTGCATCTCTTCCAGCATATTTAAATGCTTTAGCAGGAAAAGGTGTTCATGTAATCACAGTAAATGATTATTTAGCAAAAACTCAATCAGAATTAGTTGGAAAACTATATGGATTTTTAGGTTTAACAACAGGATGTATAATTCATGGACTTACACCAGCTCAAAGAAGAGAAGCTTATAACTGTGATATAACATACGGAACAAATAATGAATTTGGATTTGATTATCTAAGAGATAATATGGTTATATATAAAGAAGAAAGAGTTCAAAGAGAACTTAATTTTGCAATAGTAGATGAGGTTGATTCAATTTTAATAGATGAATCAAGAACTCCTCTTATAATATCAGGAATGGGAGATAAGTCTACCAAGTTTTATAATGTAGCAGACAATTTTGTTAAAAGTTTAATAGCAGATCAAGATTTCAATATTGATGAAAAAGCAAGTGCTGTTTTATTAACAGATAGTGGTATGGAAAAAGCAGAAAAATATTTTGGTATTGAAAATTATGCAGAAGCAGAACACTTAGAACTTCAACATTATGTAACTCAAGCATTAAAGGCAAATTATACAATGAGATTAGACAAAGATTATATTGTTAAAGATAATCAAGTAGTTATTATAGATGAATTTACTGGAAGACTTATGGAAGGTAGAAGATATTCAGATGGGCTTCATCAAGCAATTGAAGCTAAAGAAGGAGTTAAGATTCAAAGAGAATCAAAAACTCTTGCAACAATTACTTTCCAAAACTACTTTAGAATGTATAATAAGCTTTCAGGTATGACAGGTACAGCTTTAACAGAAGAAAATGAATTTAGAGAAATTTATGGATTAGATGTTATAGTAATTCCAACAAATAAACCTATAGCAAGAATAGATAGACATGATATGATTTATAAAAATGCAAAAGGAAAATATAATGCAATAGTTGAAGAAGTTATAGAGGCTCATAGTAAAAATCAACCAGTATTAGTAGGTACAGCTAGTGTAGATAAGTCAGAATATATTTCATCTTTATTAAAGAAGAGGGGAATAAAACATCAAGTTCTTAATGCTAAATATCATGAACAGGAAGCTGAAATTATTTCTCATGCTGGAGAATTAGGTATGGTTACTATAGCAACAAATATGGCTGGTAGAGGTACTGATATTAAGCTTGGAGAAGGTGTACTAGAAGTTGGTGGATTAAAAGTAATTGGTACTGAAAGACATGAATCAAGAAGAATTGACAATCAATTAAGAGGTAGAGCAGGACGTCAAGGAGATGTTGGTGAATCAGTATTCTATATTTCATTGGAAGATGATTTAATGAGAATATTTGGTTCAGAAAAAATTCAAGGTGTTATAGATAAATTAGGATTACAGGAAGATGAAGCTATAGAAAGTAAAATGGTTACTAAGGCTATCGAAAATGCTCAAAAGAAGGTTGAAGGAAATAATTTTGACATAAGAAAGAATTTATTAGGTTATGATGATGTAATGAATTTACAAAGAGAAGTTATTTACAAGCAAAGAGCTGAAGTTCTTGATGGAAAGAACTTAAAAGAGCAAATTGAAGGAATGATAGAGGAAGTAATAACATCTTCAGTTAACAGTCATTTAGTTGGTGAACATATAGATATTGAAGAGGATATAAAAGAGTTATTAAAATATCTTGAAGATATATGTTTCCCACATGGAACATTTACTGTAGATGAGTTAGCAGATTTATCTAATGAAGAAATAATAAGTATATTAGTAGAAAAAGCAAGAAGTATCTATAGTGAAAGAGAAGAAGAGTTTGGTCAAGAGCAAATGAGAGAAATTGAAAGAGTAATTCTTTTAAGAGTTGTTGATCAAAAATGGATGGCACATATAGATAATATGGATCATTTAAAACAAGGAATGGGATTAAGAGCATACAAGCAACAAGATCCTATTCAAGCATACCAAATGGAAGGTAGTGCAATGTTTGATGAAATGATACAAGGAATTAAGATGGAAACTGTTAAATTACTATATCATGTAAGAGCAGAAAGACCAGTTGAAAGAGAAAAGGTTGCAGAAGAAACTGGTGCAAGTCATGGAAATGATAAGTCAGTGAAAAATGAGCCAGTAAAAAGTGAAAATAGAGTTGGCAGAAATGATATGTGTCCATGTGGAAGCGGAAAGAAATATAAAAACTGCTGTGGTAGAGAAGCATAATTAGAAATATAAAACTATTGGTGGAAAGTGTCTTATTTTAATTAGGCATTTTTCACCTTGCTTATTTAATGTAAGGAAGTGATACAATGTTATTAAAGTTAGAACAAGAAGTTTCTAAACTAACAGGTTTAAAAAATATATTAAAGGAAATGGGGGCTTCACTTTGACAAAGGAGGCTTAGAAAAAAGGTTTCAAGAATTAGAGCTTCAAATGCAAGAAAATGGATTTTGGGATGATGTTAAAAGAGCAGAAGAAGTTACTAAAGAATGTAAGATAATAAAAGATAAAATAGAAAGATATGAAAACTTAGTAAGTAGAATTGATGATATAGAAGTATTGGCTGAATTAGCAGAAGAGGATGAAGATACTATAAATGAAGTTATAAAAGAAATAAGATCAATTGAAAAAGAAGTTGAAAATTATCGTGTAGAGCTTCTTTTATCAGGTGAATATGATAGAAATAATGCCATCTTAAACTTACATGCAGGTGTTGGTGGCTCAGATGCTAATGATTGGACTGAAATGCTTCTTAGAATGTATACAAGATGGTGTGATAAGAAGGGATATAAAGTTGAAACTTTAGATCTTTTAGAAGGTGATGAAGCTGGTATTAAAAGTGTAACTTTAAAAGTAAAAGGTGAATTTGCTTATGGTTATTTAAAGGCTGAAAAAGGAGTCCATAGATTGGTAAGAATTTCACCATTTAATGCCAATGGAAAAAGGCAGACTTCTTTTGCTTCAGTAGAAGTTCTTCCAGAATTAACTAAGGATCAAGATATTGATATAAGACCAGAGGATTTAAAGATAGATACCTATAGAGCCAGTGGAGCAGGTGGTCAGCACGTTAATAAGACGGAATCAGCTATTAGAATAACTCACTTACCAACAGGTATTGTGGTGCAATGTCAAAATGAGAGAAGTCAATTTGCCAATAAAGATACTGCAATGGCAATGCTTAAGTCAAAGCTTATTGAATTAAAAGAAAGAGCTCATAAAGAAAAAATCGAAGATTTAACAGGTGAGCTTAAAGATATGGGATGGGGAAGTCAGATAAGATCATATGTATTCCATCCATACAATATGGTGAAGGATCACAGAACAAATGAAGAAACATCTAATTTAAATGCTGTGATGAATGGAGAAATCGACCAATTTATCATAAGCTACTTAAAGCAGGAAGCACAAAAATAAAAAGTATAATGGGATTTTTTAATTCCATTATACTTCACTTGTGACGACTTAATTAGGTGCATTAGCGTAGGGATATGCACTGATTAACTCAAGAAATCAAGAAGATTTCTTGAAAGGTTTTGTATTTAGTATGCCAATGATAATAAGTGCTAAAAGTATAATTAATAATAAATTAATAGATTTTCTACTATATATAAAGGTTGTTACAGTACTGTAGCAATCTTTTTTAATTTCTTTATTAACTACTTTATATACTGTATTTATGGCATCAGTATCAATATAGTCTACAGTATCAGTTGGTGTATGAATATGTGACGTATCACTATGGCAAATGGTTAATGCATCAATGCCTAATTCATTAAAGCTTGCATGATCGCTAGAATTTTCGTATTCCACTAGATATTCTATAGAGTCATTTGAACAGATATTAGAAAGTGAATTTAAGATGTTAGAAGAATTACCTTTGAAGGCTACTCCTTGAATAAAGGTAATGGGACAATCTTTTGCACCTATCATGTCAAAATTAATAACTTTTGAATTTTTAATATCAAAGTAATTGTTCTCAGCAAAAAAGTTAGACCCTTTAAGTCCAAGTTCTTCAGCATTTAAAGCAACAAAAATTATGGAGCGTTTAGGTTTGCCAAAGGTGGATAAGGTATTGGCAAGTTCCAATAAAAATGAAGTACCAGAAGCATTGTCTAAAGCACCGTAATAAATATTATTTTGTGAATCACTACCGAGATGATCAAAGTGTGCAGTAAGGATTAATGGTGCTAGTGATTGATCTGAACCTTCAATAATTCCTTGAATGTTAACTAACTTTTTGTCTGCATTTTTAAAAGGAATATAAGTAGTTAAGGTTTTACCATTCTTTAAGGCATCAATTATTTTATTATAGCCTTTAGAAGATAGGGCAATTACTAAATCAAAACGTAGTTCACACATAAAAGAACTTCTAAATGATAAATCATCATTTTGACTTAGATAAAATAATAGAGTTCCTTCATCATTAGATACCTCAATAGAGGTAGAAAAAATATTTATCTTATCTTTATTAGAAAAAGTAAAGGAATTAGCATTGAAATTAATCATATCCTCCTTATAGTCTTCACCATATTTTAAATATTCACTTCCATTATCATCAAAAATTTTAAAATAAACTGTTTCATCAGTTTTTACTGGACAAGTTGTAATAAATTCTTCAATATAAGTATTCTTATAGGGGTTTAATTTTAAATCTTTAAATTTATTTTTTATTATTTCCCCAGCTAAAA
>ENA-OPXQ01001628-OPXQ01001628.1-human-gut-metagenome-genome-assembly--contig:-NODE-1628-length-11697-cov-3.252190_pt1 | contig 11697 bp, 11 predicted proteins | sample MGYA00241769_ERZ502042 | MGnify/ENA primary metagenome ERZ502042 (study PRJEB25962, sample SAMEA2041934) | human gut metagenome | biome: human gut; feature: human-associated habitat; material: faeces...
AGGAGTACGGGACTCCGACCTGCTCGCCGTTGCTGTTGACCGCCAGGTCTAAGACATTTGGAAGGAAATTATCGGTTAAGAAATTTGCATCCTCGCTGTCGAATTTATCAATCGCATCCTGCGGCGCCACATAGTCAAAGTTATTGGAGAAATAATCCAGAAATGCCCAGCCAATCTGAACAAGCGCCGGTGTATTTCCGGTCGCCGCTTCCGCCTGCAGGTTCTGCATCAGACCTTTGTACATATCCGGGTTGTATTTCGCTACTACCTCGATGTGGTCATTTTCCTCATTAAATTTCTTTACCAGATCGTCTACGACCAGACCTCCCTGGGTTTCTGCGTTACAGTGCCAGTATTCAATCACCGTTTTATCGCCGGATGCCGTCTTCTCTGCCCCGCTCTCTCCGGACGCGCTCTGTGTGTCGCTGCTTCCTGTCGCTGAACTGGATGCCTGACTGCATCCTGCCATCAATGTCATCGTGCCTGCCATCGCAAGCGCCATCAAACGTCTCATACTTACCTTCATTCGTTCTCCTCCTGCTGCGGTGTCCCATCTCCCAGTCTGTCTTACCTTGGAACCAGCCATCTATGTCAAAATCGTGATCGGGAGTCCTTTGCCGCGCTTCTCTTCTGTCAAATCACTTGTGCTGTGTCCGGATTCTATCTTAAAGATGGTTTGTAAAATGCAGGAGGTGATTTATGTAAAAATTATCTATAATTTTTGAAAATTGTTTTTTCGAGGTTCTACGGCATAAAAGAATGTGCCTTTTTGTGTAATGGGGAATTCCAAGGAATTTCCTATTACACAAAAAAACGCCTCTATCAGTTTTTACTGATAAAAGCGTTTTTTATTCTATGTTCCGTTTTCTATGTGTAGATCTGGGCTGCAGTTTCCTTCATGAAACATGCCAGAGTGAACGCCGCAGAACGCATATTCTTTTACAGACCCGCCCCTTACAGTCTCTTAAGCAGCGCCTCTCTCGCTTCCTCATAGCCCGGTTTGCCAAGCAATGCAAACATATTTTTCTTATAGCTCTCTACGCCCGGCTGGTTGAACGGATTGACGCCCAGAAGGTATCCACTGACGCCGCAGGCAAATTCAAAGAAATAGAAGAGCTGTCCTAAGCTGTACGCATCCATCGCCGGGATCGTCACTTTCAGGTTCGGCACACTGCCGTCGGTATGTGCCAGAATCGTGCCGTTCATCGCACTCTTGTTGACGAAATCCACGCTCTTGCCAGCCAGATAGTTCATACCGTCCGTGTCAACATCTTCTTTCTTCAAAATGATCTCCGCCGGAGATTCAGCCACTTCCAGAACTGTCTCAAACATGATTCTCGCGCCGTCCTGGATGAACTGACCCATCGAATGAAGATCGGTCGTTAAATCAACCGCTGCTGGGAAAATACCTTTCTGATCCTTGCCCTCGCTCTCGCCGTAGAGCTGTTTCCACCACTCCGATACATAGTGCAGGCTTGGCTCATAGTTTGCCACAATCTCGACCTGTTTGCCCTTCCGGAGCAGAATGTTGCGGACCGCCGCATATAACAGAGCAGAATTCTTCTCAAACGGAGTCTCCAGTGCATTCTTTCTCGCGTCTGCCGCGCCCTGCATCAACGCATCTATATCCGCGCCGCTGACCGCGATCGGAAGCAGACCGTCAGTACGGAGAAACGACCGCCAACATCATCCGGAACCACGAAGGACTCGTAGCCCTCTTCATTTGCCAGATTCTTGAGTGCGCCCCGCGCCCGGTCTGTCGTCGCGTAGATTCGCTTGTTTGCCTCTTCTTTACCATATTTCTCAATCAGCATCTCCTTAAATACACGAAATGCAATCGCCGGCTCCGTTGTCGTACCGGACTTGGAAATAATATTGATAGAGAAATCTTTTCCATCGACCAAATCCATCAGATCATGGATGTATTTGCTGCTGATGCTGTTTCCAACGAAGTAAATCTCCGGTGTTTTTCTTTTTTCTTTCGGAAGATTATTGTAAAAACTATGGGACAGGAACTCGATCGCCGCTCTTGCGGACAGATCTTCCGGGGAAAAAAATACCACGTTCATAATGCCCAGAAGCTCCGCCGCTTTTTTGATGCGTCCGAACTCTTCCTTATCATAGTCCACCGGAAGGTCGATCCATCCAAGAAAATCATTGCCCGCGCCGGTCTTTTCTACCAGCGTCTCTCTTGCCGCCTGCACACCCGCCTTGATACCGACGATCTCTTCCTCATGAATAAATGCAGCTGCTTTTGAATAATCAAAGATCACATCTTTTCCCATATGTTTCCTCTCCTTTGCATTTCAGCCGTCCGCAGGCGGCGTGATTACTTTGTCAAAAACTTAACTTATCTTTATTATAGCAATCTGGACACCCGTATGCAACCAGTTTTCAGTTGGAATCATCATTTACAACCCCGATAAATACTCCCTCATAATATCCCCCAGAACCTGCGCCTCCTCGCGGCTCAAACCTTTCATCCAGTCACCCGCATTTGCCTCGCCATTTCGTGTTTTCCGCGTATCCCGGCTTGCTGCAATCTGGTCGAGGCTCTGCTTCAAATACTCCATTTTCTTGTCGCCGGGACGCTCCTTCGCTTCCTGCCTGGGACCCGTATTGTTTTCCGTTTCATTTCCTGATACCATCCGGCGATCCGTAAGATGCCCATCTGTCTCATGCTTGTCCCGTTCCTCCGGTTCGCGCGGTGCAGTGCGAACTGCCCGCATCAGATTCTGTGCCCGTGCATCCCGCTCACGGAACGGATTCACTCTCATCGCTGTCCGCGATTTTCCTTTTTCAAACTCCGTTTCTCCCAGATCCCGGTTATCCGTTTCAGCACCATCCCGACCGCTCACGCCGCGCTCTGCCCGCAGAGTACTCTGCAGCCATTTCGGCATTTCCCGCACATTCGAGTCCACGCCAGCAATTCCGCCGGATACTCCAGAAGCTCCGGACATTTCCTGTCCGCGCGTCTCCTTCTCACGTGCCGCCCGAAGGAACACCGAATTATCCACATACTCCAAAAGCGCCGTTTCCAGCCGCTGCTGTTTCTGGTCAATCTGGAAACAGCTCTCGATAAATGCCAGAAACAGACCACTCATGACAGCTGCCGACGCATACAGCACAATATAACTCGCATCCAGCTCATACCAGTATGCCAGAAATGCCTCCGCTGCTCCGGTCAGAAGCCCTAAAAGCACCATTTCCATTGACACGCCGTTCCACGCATCCAGCGAAATATGTAAAAATGAAAATCCGTCAATCTGCTTGTCCAGATATGCCTGCGTGTTCACGATGTTCTGTCCCAGGCGGCAGGTATTTTCCAACCGCTGCTTCAGATTTTGAAGATTCTTGTTCCGGGTCATCGCCATGTTGTCAGTTTCTTTTAATAATCTTTTGTAGAGGCTCCGTGTAATCAACTTGCTGACAAATCCGATCATTCCGATTGCCGCAAGAACGGACAGCGCTTTTCCAGTTTGTAAAAATTCCAGCATAAAAAAGCTCCCCTTTCTCTACTTCCGGATCACTTCCGGGTGGCTTGCCACAGGTCAGGTTTAGGCGCTTCGCAGTTTGTCTCTTGCAATTTGCTTTTTACAATCTGCTTTTCGCATTCTGCTTTTTGCGCCCTGTCAAATCCCGCCTGCATCGTGGCTTTATTATATCCGCCGAAAGAGTCTTTGTGAAGATGAGAAAGTGGAAAATCGTTCGTCAAATTCTGCCTTAATTCGATTTTTAATGGGTGTTTAAGCAAGCAATATCATTAAGTTATACCATATGTTTCCACATATGACAAACATTTGTTCTGTGTTTTGCAAAAAATTTGGCACACCTAACTCATCACGAAAGTAACGAGAATGCGGTGTGCCGTTTTTCAAATTTTCGTGCTTATGAATTTAATTGTGCCTCATAACGAGATGCCATCTCTAATAAGAGGTTTACCGAATGCTTGATCGCCTGCGCTTCAAATGCCGCATAGTCCATACCCGCACTGTCATCTGCCTTATCCGAAATGGCACGGATGATCAGAAACGGGATTCCGTTTAAATATGCCGCCTGTGCGATCGCTGCGCCCTCCATCTCGGTACAGCTTGCGCTAAACTGCTCGATCAACCACTCCTTTTTTGCCTTATCCGAGATAAACTGATCGCCGCTTACCACGCGTCCCGGAAATGCCTGAATCTCCGGATTTACCTTCTGGTTGCACTCAATCGCCAGCTCGCGCAGCTTCTCATCCGCCTCAAATGCAAAGGTATCTACACGCGGAATCTGTCCGATCCGGTATCCAAATCCGCTCGCATCCATATCATGCTGCACCGCATCCGTCGATACAACGATATCGCCAATGTTGATCTCCGCGCGCAGGGAACCGGCGATACCTGTGTTCACAATCGCACTGATATGGAACCGATCCGCCAGAATCTGACTGCACATACCTGCATTTACCTTGCCGATACCAGAGCGAACCACAACCGCGTCCTTTCCACCCAGTTTGCCCTGATAAAAATCCATACCGGCTACACTTGTCACGGTGACATCTGTCATTTTCTCCTTGATCTGAGCCACCTCTTCATCCATCGCTCCGATGATTCCTAACATCTGTTTGTCCTCCTGTTTTTTCTATCATTCATCCTTCTATCCTTTTTAACGCGACCGTATCTTCTCAAAAGTATACTGGATTTTTGTTATCTTGACAACACCTTTACTGGCAGACTATAATCATTTTACTGCGGTGGATTCCCGCCACAGCAGATTAAAACACATACCATTTTGAGGAGGTTTTACCATGACATACAAGACAAAGGGAGTCTGTTCCCGTGAGATTAATTTTGAAGTAGAAGATAATAAAGTAAAGAATGTGCAGTTCGTCGGCGGCTGCTCCGGCAACACACAGGGCGTTGCCCGCCTGATCGATGGTATGGATATTGACGAGGCAATCTCCCGCATCGAAGGCATCCAGTGCGGCTTCCGCCCAACTTCCTGCCCGGATCAGCTGGCACAGGCGTTGAAGGAGTATAAGGCGAACGTGAAATAAGTATCTTTTGGTCGATTCTTTCACGCCCGCTGGCATAGTGAAAAACCATTTTAAAACCCCCACCTGAAAACATCTGGAATTTTGAATCCAAAAATTCCTGGATGGTTGCAGGTGGGGGTATTTATATAATCGCTTTTTTCATACTATTTCGTGTTACAAATATAGATTTCGTAACACTGTCCCCGTTGGGAATTAGTCGCCGTATTCGGTGATCATTACACCCTTTGTCTTTGTCATAAATGACTGTCCTTTTCCATTAGACTCAACATAATGAATTCCTACTACTCTATACTTATAACCTGTTTTCTGATTTTTCACTGTAAAATCATTTGTCATTCCAGACAAATCTTCTGTAGGAAAGTCTTCTTTACTTGCATCATACGTATATCTAGAAACTTCTACCCATTTTCCACCTTCTTCTCGCTGTAAAACTGCAATGTTTTTTATTTTATCACATTCTACATGCGCTAGTGTTTGAATAAAAATTCCAATGTCTCCTTTTCCTAAATTACTGATGCTGGTCATTGCTGTGTCAATAATACTTCCTCTTGGTTCTATTCCTTTAGCAATTCCTTCTGATGTATCCTCATCTACCACGCGCGAAATGTCATAATCTGCCTTTTCAATATTGATTCCATCAATACCTTCAATTTCTGCTGCGTAACTTGACATAGCACTCGCTACCATAATTAATCCTGCGCATATTAATGTATATAATTTCTTTTTCATAATTCCTCCTTAAACTAATCTTCTAAAATCAAATTTTCAACTATTTTTTTGAATTCCTTTTTAGGCATTATTCCTGAAAGTTGATAATACATATCTCCCTTTACAATATACGAACTATATTCGACTTTTCCATTGTCTGTTTTAGCCTCATCTATGTATATTTTTTGTTTCAAGAAATCATTATAAATACTTTCTTTCTTCTTCCTATCAGACACAACATTTGCTGAATTACCCACATCACCTATTCGTTGAAAAAATTTTATTTTATACTGTGCATAATCAAAATATATTACAGCCCACTTTTCTCCTATATCTATTTTAATAAATTTCATACCCGCAGGTATATAAACCAGCTTTAACGGATGAATATCTGTTTTTTTAACTATTTCTTTGTATGCTTTATCTAGTTCATCTTCTCCCTGAACAGTATCCACATTATTCAAAACAATATCACTCCGCACACTATCCCGTTCCCGCACCACATACCGATACTCCCTCTTCGCCCCAGCCGAAATCCCCATCGCCACAACCATCACTGCGATAGCGGCGGCAGCTACAGAGACTTTCACAATCGTTTTCAGCCGGCGTGGTTTGCGAGCTTCTTCGTGCAGTTTGACAATGTTCTCGCTGGATGATTCTTTTTCACTTTCCGGGCTTGTTCCCACCTCCGCTTCTAACTTGGCCATCAACCTCTCAAAGCCGTCTTCTGGTTCTGGAGGTATGTCGCTGTCTTTTACTTCCGTCTGTGCAAGGATAAAATCCTTCAACAGCTGATCTTCGCTGACTCCAAACGCTTCCTGCAGCAGGCGCTCTGCATCTTCTCCAGCTTTTTTTCCGCGCCGGCTTCTGCTCACTTTTTATCCCTCCTATCTGTCCTCCCTCTAACTTTTAGGTTGACTTTTCTTTTTTTCCGTTTACTATACTAAATGTAACCCTTTGCGGGTATGATAAAGCATAAAAACAGTTGTTTTCAGGTTATGGTTGTCCCCTCACACCGTAACCAGCGGCTGATGTGTGGAGGAAACTACTATGAAAAAAATCATTCTGACCGGCGACCGTCCCACCGGCCGCCTGCACGTTGGCCACTATGTCGGCTCTCTGAAGGAGCGGGTGCGGCTGCAGAACACCGGCGAATATGACGAGATCTTTATCATGATCGCCGACGCGCAGGCGCTGACCGATAACGCCGACAACCCGGAGAAGGTGCGCCAGAACATTCTGCAGGTGGCGCTGGACTATCTGGCCTGCGGTCTGGACCCCAACAAGGTGCACATCTTCATCCAGTCCATGGTGCCCCAGCTGACCGAGCTGAGCTTCTACTACCAGAATCTGGTCACCGTCAGCCGTTTGCAGCGCAACCCCACCGTGAAGAGCGAGATCCAGATGCGCAACTTCGAAGCCAGCATCCCGGTGGGCTTCTTCTGCTACCCCATCAGTCAGGCTGCCGATATCACCGCTTTCAAGGCTACCACCGTGCCCGCCGGTGAGGATCAGAAACCCATGATCGAGCAGTGCTGCGAGATCGTGCACAAGTTCAACTCCGTCTACGGCGAAACGCTGGTAGAGCCCCAGATCGTGCTGCCCCAGAACGCCGCCTGCCTGCGTCTGCCCGGCATTGACGGCAAGGCCAAGATGAGCAAGAGCCTTGGTAACTGCATCTACCTGTCCGAGGAACCGGAGGACATCGAGAAGAAGGTCAAGTCCATGTTTACCGACCCCAACCACCTGCGCGTGCAGGACCCCGGCAAGGTGGAGGACAACCCGGTGTTCATCTATCTGGACGCTTTCTGCCGCCCCGAGCACTTTGCCGAGTTCTGGCCGGAGTACCAGAATCTGGACGAGGTGAAGGCGCACTATCAGCGCGGCGGTCTGGGCGATATGAAGGTGAAAAAGTTCCTGAACAGCGTCATGCAGGCTGAGCTGGAGCCCATCCGCACCCGCCGCAAGGAGTGGGAGCAGCGCCTGCCCGAGGTGGTGGAGATCCTGAAGGAGGGCAGCGCTTACGCCGAAAAGACCGCTGCCGCCACGCTGGACGAGGTGCGCAAGGCCATGCGCATCGACTACTTCGAGAACGATAACCTGCTGAAGTAAGATCTATGAGAGAGCCCGAAACGCCTGCGGCGTTTCTGGCTCTCTTTTGCATCGTTTACGAAAATTGCATAGAAACTGCGTTCGCACTATGCTAAAATAGGGGCAACAAGTACAGAAAACCCCGTTCTGGGGGCGAGAAGAAAAAGGAGAACCACCATGCAAAAGACCATCTGGATCACCGGAGCAAGTTCCGGCATCGGCCGGGAGTTCGCCCGCCGGTATGCCGCTATGGGCTGTCGGCTCATCCTGACTGCCCGCCGCGCCGACCGTTTGCAGACCCTTGCCAAGGAGCTGCACGCAGCCCACAGCACGGAATGCCGCATCGAGACCGCCGACCTCTCCCGCGCCGAGGAGTGCAGCCGCCTGTGCGAAGTACTGGCCGAGGAGCACATCGACATCTTCATCAACAACGCCGGTTTCGGCGTCTGCGGCAGCATTCTGGAAACGGAGGAAGCCCGCGAGGAAGAGATGATCCAAGTGAATGTTGCCGCCATGGCGCGGCTGTTCCGCGCCGTGGTGCGCAAGATGAACGCACAGGGCGGCGGCACCATCCTGAATGTGGCGTCCTCTGCGGGGCTGCTGCCCGGCGGGCCTTATATGGCGGGCTACTACGCCAGCAAAGCCTATGTGGTCAGCATGACCCGCGGCGTGGCTGAGGAGCTGCGGGAGATGCACAGCCCCGTCTACGTCTGCGCCCTCTGCCCCGGCCCGGTGGACACCGAGTTCAACGACCGCGCCGGGGTGGTGTTTGCCCTGCGGGGCATCACGCCGGAGCTGTGTGTGGAGGAAGCTCTGCTGGGCATGATGCACCGCAAGACCATCATTGTGCCCTCTGCCTTTATGCGGCTGTGCACCAGCGCCCAGCGCCTTGTACCCATCCCCCTGCTGATGCCCATCGTGGCACGCCAGCAGAAGAAAAAGCTGGGGTAAAAGACAAAGGTCGTCCAAACTTGTCAACAAGCCCAAAGATCGTCGGAATATCTTGTGCACCGTGACAAGGCGCGTCAGTCTGCGCAAACTATTGCGCTAAAAAGCAACGGTTCTGCGTATTGTTTTTTGGCAGAAAAGCAAAAATCTAAAGAAAGTACAACAAAACTTCACAAGAATGTGCCTTGACACTTCCTGCAAAGGATGCTAGACTGGTATACAAGTAAGAGCGCACTCCGGCACGGCCGGATACGACGCGCTTTGCAAAGTAGCACGGCTGCAATTTGCGCCGTGTAGAATACGATTTTTGACAGGAGGACTTTATTATGGCACAGTGCACTCCCAAATCTTTTGACCTGACCGGCAAGGTGGCGCTGATCACCGGCGCATCCTACGGCATCGGCATGGCAATTGCAAAGGCGATGGCAGCCAACGGCGCTACCATCGTGTTCAATGATATCAAGCAGGAGCTGGTGGACAAGGGTCTGGCTTCCTATGCAGAGGCGGGCATCAAGACTCACGGCTACGTCTGCGACGTTACCGATGAGGATGCCGTCAATGCAATGGTGGCAAAGATCACCGAGGAAGTCGGCCACATCAACATTCTGGTCAACAACGCCGGTATCATCAAGCGCATCCCCATGTGCGAAATGACCGCTGCACAGTTCCGTCAGGTCATCGATGTTGACCTGAACGCTCCCTTTATCGTTGCCAAGGCCATCATCCCCGACATGATCGAGCAGGGCGGCGGCAAGATCATCAACATCTGCTCCATGATGAGCGAACTGGGCCGTGAGACTGTTTCCGCTTACGCTGCTGCCAAGGGCGGCCTGAAGATGCTGACCAAAAACATTGCTTCCGAGTACGGCCAGTACAACATTCAGTGCAACGGCATTGGCCCCGGCTACATCGCCACCCCGCAGACCGCGCCCCTGCGTGAGATCCAGCCGGACGGCAGCCGCCATCCGTTTGACCAGTTCATCGTTGCCAAAACTCCCGCTGCACGCTGGGGCAACGCCGAGGACCTGGGCGGCCCCGCTGTCTTCCTGGCATCTGAAGCTTCCGATTTCGTCAACGGCCTGATTCTGTACGTTGACGGCGGCATCCTGGCCTACATCGGCAAGCAGCCGGGTTGATTGGGTGTCGGTTTGTCTCCCATAAAGGTCTGACCTGATCATAAAAGATTTTCCCCCGTTTTGCAGCAGGCGTAAATGCCGCTGCGGAACAGGGGATTTGTTTTTTATGTTGATGTATGGGCATTTTTTAATAGGCCAGCAGTTGGATTATTTGAGTTACGGAATATTTCGCAGCTCGTCCGCGGGCGCACAATGTGCGCCTCCCTATGAGAGAATAGGGCACACGAAGCGGGGGGATACATTGTGCGGCGTTTGGCACCCAGCAGAGCAGGGGGAGAAAATGAAAGGAGTGTAAATTGTGCGCCAAAACAGCACAAAGCGGAAAAAAGCGTGGACAGGCACCGGCTGTTTGTGATATACTTAAAAAATACAAAATAGTTACAAAGTGGGCTGGTGCGCAGCATGTGCCGGCCTATGTGGAGGTGTATGGTTACGGAAGCCATTCGGAGCCGTATGGTGTGGGTCATCACGGGGGTACTGGCGCTGCTGGTGCTGCTGGCGCTGCTGGCGCTGCCTGCAAAAGCGGAAAGTGCGGACTATGAAACAACGCTGGACCGCTTGGGCCGCCTGCAAGCGCTGGCGGAACAGTATATTGAAGAAAAGAACAGCGGCGATGACCCCATTGACCTGACTTTGAGCTTTACCCGTGTGGGGGATTATAACACGACCGTCTGGCAGCTGACGGCGGGCACCCGCGATGGCGAATTTGAAAAGTACGCCACCGATGCAGACCCGGACCTGTGGGATTTGCAGGGGATGAACACCGTGGAACTGCCCAACGGGCAGGGCATTGATTTCGGCCACCTGCTGGCGGCCATGAACCTGGTATACCGCGGCATGCCCATTACCGGCAGCTGGGGCGGCGACTGCATGCAGCTGGCGCAGGTGTATGCTGGGCAGGCCAGCGATGCAGACGGCTATGCCAGCCTGATGCAGCAGACCTTTGCCATTGAGGATGACGGCAGTGCTTCCAAATTTGGCGACCAGGACCTGCGCGCTGACCTGGACTCCGTTGTGGCAGGGGCCGAGCTGAAAAGCGGCAGCAGCGTTGCCGATGTGCTGCGGAACTATTACACCAACCTGACGGATTACGACCGCTGCTACCAGTTTATTGCCATGAGCTTTGGCAGCATGAACACCAGCGACAGCGAAGCGTTCCGCAACAAGGTGTACAGCACCATGACGGCGGATGCCGGCATGCAGCTGCTGCTGTATATGAACGGCATGTGGTCCAGCAGCGGCTGGCAGGTGGATGCCGATGCAGAACCCGCCCTGCGCGGTGCCTGCAATGAACTGGCTGATTACCTGAGCCGCGCTGTGAACGGCGAAAAGGTCAAAAGTGCATCCAGCACCCTGATGCACACGATGGCTGGGCAGGCCCTTGTGGATGCCCTGAATGCACTGGGAGATGGGGAAGCAGCTTCCGCTGCACAGAGCGCACTGGAAGCGGATTCCGGCACTACAATATCGACCAGCAGCGGGGACGCTGTGGATGATGCCCTGAACACCGCAACCGAAAAGCTGAAAACGGATTTTAACGCCCAGGCCTTTGAGCTGGGGCTGCTGGTATTGGGCGCTGCCGCCCTGCTGGGCATGGTGGTGTGCATTGCCATGCTGATCAGCCACCGCAGCAAACGCAATCGCTGAGCCGGGCAAACGAAAGAAAAAGGAATGGGGCGCTGCCGGGTGAAACGGCAGCGCCCCATTTTATGTGGAAAGAAAGTAAAGGCAACACCGCACAATTCCCGCCTTGCGGCTTAAGCACCGCTCCGGCAGCTG